>JGI20225J20221_1000645_pt1 | contig 77284 bp, 71 predicted proteins | sample BioMet4_FD_20221 | JGI IMG/M metagenome (IMG submission 20221) | reverse complement strand
CTCGAACAAGAGCCATTATTCCAGTGCATCTTTTTGGTCAGTGTGCCAATATGGAAGCAATAATGTCCATTGCAACAAAACACAATCTGTTTGTGGTAGAGGATGTTGCCCAAGCAATGGGATGCAACTATACGTTTTCAAATGGGCAGTTGGTAAAGGCAGGCACAATTGGGCACATTGGCGCTACCTCATTTTTTCCATCTAAGAATCTTGGCTGCTATGGCGATGGTGGTGCGCTATACACCAACGATGATGCCATTGCTGAGGAACTTCGATCGATCTCAAATCACGGCATGAAGGTTCGTTACCATCACGACCGAATTGGATTAAACTCTCGTCTAGACACCATTCAGGCTGCCATTCTCAGAGTTAAGTTGACGTATTTGGACCAGTATAACCAGGAACGAATAAAAGCGGCAGATACCTACGATCGGCTTTTTGCCAGCTGCGCTAAAGTTAAAACGCCATTTAGGAATGTTCATTCGGATCACATTTTTCATCAGTATACCTTACGGCTAGTGGACGGTAATCGTGGTGAACTGATAAAATATTTGGCTTCGAAAGGTATTCCTGCAATGATTTATTACCCCGTTCCACTTCATCGTCAGGTGGCATTTGAGCAATACCAAAAGCATGCACGGAATAAGGATTTTCCGGTTACCGATCGGCTGTGTGAAACAGTATTTTCGATACCCATGCATACCGAGTTGCCAAAAGAGCAACAGGAGTATATTGCCGAAGCAATCATTAACTTTTTGGAGTAACCATCTGTTAATAATTCATGGTATATTTTAAGAACTGAATTTAAAATGGAAAAGGAATACTTTGCACATGAAACGGCCGTAATCGATAACGGATGCATTATTGGGAAGGGGACAAAAATTTGGCATTTTAGCCATATTATGTCGGGATGCATAGTCGGCAAGGGATGCAATATTGGCCAAAACGTAGTGGTTTCCCCTGAGGTTATTTTGGGCAATAATGTCAAGGTACAGAATAACGTCTCCATCTATACCGGGGTGGTTTGCGAGGACGATGTTTTTTTAGGTCCCTCTATGGTGTTTACCAACGTAATTAATCCACGCAGTGCAGTTAATCGTAAGGATCAGTATTTAAAAACCATCGTTGGAAAAGGGGCCTCCATTGGTGCCAATGCCACCATTGTTTGTGGTCATAATATTGGGCAGTATGCATTTATTGGTGCAGGAGCAGTGGTAACTAAAGAGGTGAAGCCTTTTGCTTTGGTGGTCGGTAATCCGGCGCGCCATGTGGGATGGATGAGTGAGTACGGACACAAGCTTCAGTTTAATGGTGACGGCGTTGCTATTTGCCCCGAAAGTGCCGTGAAATATAGATTAATTTCAGGAAATGTTGAAAAAATAGAGTAATGGAAGATTCAAAAAAGTTAAATTTTGGTCTCATTGGGGCCTCCGGATACATTGCGCCAAGGCATTTAAGGGCTATTAAGGATACCGGAAATAACTTGGTGGCTGCATTGGACAAATTTGATAGCGTCGGCATTATGGATAGTTTTTTCCCAGATGCTGATTTTTTTGTGGAGTATGAGCGTTTTGATCGACACTTCGATAAGTTGAAACGGCATGGAACCCGCATCGATTACGTTAGCATCTGTACTCCTAACTATCTNCACGATTCACATATTCGGTTTGCTCTCCGTCAAGGTGCAGAGGCTATTTGTGAAAAGCCCCTGGTGCTAAACCCGTGGAACGTGGATGCCCTGCAGGAGATAGAAAAGGAAACCGGCCATAAGGTAAATACCATTCTGCAGCTCCGGTTGCATCCTGCAATAATTGCACTTAGGGAGGCAGTGGCAAAAGCACCTGCCGATAAGATTTTTGATGTGGATCTTACCTATATTACGAGTCGTGGACACTGGTATTTTGTATCATGGAAGGGCGATTTGCAAAAGTCGGGGGGAATTGCCACCAACATTGGTATACACTTTTTTGACATGCTCAGCTGGGTTTTTGGAGAAGTTCAGGAGAACGTGGTTCACCTTGCAGAAGCAGATAAATCGGCTGGGTATCTTCGGTTGAAAAAGGCAAGAGTGCGTTGGTTTTTAAGCGTTGACTCCAATGATATACCGTTAGAGATTAGGCAGAAGGGTCAACGAACTTTTCGGTCGATTACGATGGAAGGCAAGGAGATTGAGTTCTCCGAGGGATTTACCGACCTGCATACCGAAAGTTATCGTCAGATAATTGCAGGACAAGGGTTTGGGCTTCAAGATGCTAAGCCATCCATTCAAACAGCCTACACCATTCGCAACTTTAAACCAATTGGTTTAGTGGGCGATTATCACCCATTCTGTAAGAAATAGTTTAACTTTTTAATTTTTAAAAAGATGATATATCAAGACCTAGTTGCCAAGCAGGAAAAGTTGGCTGTGATTGGACTCGGATATGTGGGTCTTCCAATTGCGTTGGAGTTTGCTCGTAAAATTGCGGTTATTGGATTCGATATAAAGCCTGATCGTGTTGCCTTGATGAAGAAGGGTATAGACCCAAGCAAGGAGCTGGAGTCTTCCTTTTTTAATGGTTGTGAAATAGAGTATACCAGCAACCTTGAGGACCTAAAAAAGGCCAAGTTTTTTGTGGTTGCCGTGCCAACCCCCATCGACGATCACAACCTACCGGATCTGAAGCCGCTGCTGTCGGCCACCAAACCGTGGGGAAGGTATTAAAGAAGGGCGATTACGTAGTGTACGAATCTACGGTATATCCGGGTTGCACGGAGGAGGATTGCGTTCCGCTGCTGGAGCAACTTTCGGGGTTAAAGTATATTGAGGATTTTAAGGTAGGGTTCTCACCTGAAAGAATAAACCCTGGTGACAGGGAGCACACTTTAGTGAAAATAAAGAAGATTACCTCTGGCTGCGACGCAGAATCGGCTGAGGAAATTGCTAAAACTTACGAACTCATAATTCAGGCTGGGATTTACCGTGCCAGCAGCATTAAGGTGGCTGAGGCGGCCAAAATTATTGAGAATACCCAGCGCGATATCAACATTGCCTTTATGAACGAGCTTTCCATCATTTTCAATAAGATGGGAATTAATACCATGGAGGTGCTGGAGGCGGCTGGAACGAAGTGGAACTTCCTGAAATTTTTCCCCGGATTGGTAGGGGGACACTGTATTGGGGTTGACCCATACTATTTAGTATACAAGGCCAAAGAGGTGGGTTACCATCCGCAAATTATTAGTGCTGGACGATTTATCAACGACTCCATGGGTGGCTACATTGCTAAACAGACGGTGAAGAAGATGATTGGTGCCGACAAAAATCCTAAGAACGTTAGAGTTCTAATTATGGGTATCACCTTTAAGGAAAATGTGAGCGATATCCGCAATTCCAAAGTTGTTGATATCTACAAGGAGTTGAAGTCGTTTGGCGTAAATAATATTGATGTGGTTGATCCCTACGCCGATGCCCAGGAGGTGAAGCACGAATATGGATTTGAAATGGTTAAGGAGGTTTCGGGGAAATACGATGCCATTATTGTTGCCGTTAGCCATAAGTCATATCTTGACCTGAAAGAGGAGTGGTTCCGCAACTTGGCGGCTGAGGGGTGCATTATTGTGGATGTGAAGGGTGCTTTCAGAAATAGGTTAAGCTCCTTTAGCTACTGGAGCTTGTAAAAACCTAATTCAATGCCCTTAATTCTTGCTTATTTCTAAGGCAAATTTGAACGATGTTGTAAATAAGGTATTTATAGATTTTGTATTTTGTTAAATCAAATTCTTATATAAATAACCATTTGGAGTCAGCTTATTTCATTTTTGTCGGTTTTATTTATTTTTAATTATAGATACTTTTGATCTTCTTATTGCAGTCATTATTGGGACTGAGAGGGCGAAGCTGTATAAAATTGGTAACATCTTTGTATCAAATTACCCATCAGTAATTTTCATCATACAATAGAACAACTTTAGTTAAATTAATGCTGTTTCCATTCCTAACCAATAAAGCTATTCTTGTAACCGGCGGAGCAGGGTTTATTGGTTCTAACCTCTGTGAGGAGCTGCTTCGTCAAGGGAATAGAGTGACCTGCTTGGATAATTTCTCCACCGGTAAGCAGAGTAACATCGCTTCATTCCTAGAGAATCCAAATTTTGTGCTCATAAACGGTGATATTCGTAATTATGAAGATTGCCAAAGAGCTGTTGCTGGTGTTGACCTTGTTTTTCATGAAGCAGCCCTGGGGAGCGTTCCACGTTCGATAAATGATCCGATAACGACCACAGACGTAAACATAGGCGGATTTGTAAAGATGCTTTTTGCGGCTAAGGAGCAGGGTGTGAAGCGTTTCATCTATGCTGCGAGCTCATCTACTTATGGCGATCATCCCGCCTTGCCAAAGGTGGAAGAGCATATAGGGAAGCCACTTTCGCCCTATGCCATTACCAAGTATGTAAACGAGCTGTATGCCGAAAATTTTGGCAAGCTATATGGAATAGAGACCATTGGTTTAAGATATTTCAATGTTTTTGGGAAGCGGCAGGACCCCGATGGCGCCTATGCAGCCGTTATTCCAAAGTTTGTAAAAATGCTAATAGAGCATGAGCAACCAATAATCAATGGGGATGGAAATCATTCACGCGATTTTACCCATATCGAAAATGTGGTTCTAATGAATTTACTCGCTGCGACTACACAAAATAAAGCGGCAGTAAATCAGGTTTTTAACGCTGCCTGTGGTGAAAGGAATACGCTTAACCAGCTTGTTACCTATCTTAAGGAGTTTTTAGGTGAGTACGATTCCGAAATCAAGAGTATTGAACCGGTATTTGGCAAAGAGCGGGAGGGAGATGTTCGCCATTCGTTGGCTAGCATTGAAAAGGCCCAGAAGATGTTGGATTATAAGCCCATCCATCTATTTAAGGAGGGGCTGAGTCTCTCAACTTCATGGTATTACCAATTGCTTGTCAATCAATAAATATAAACCAAACCCAATGAAAGGTATCGTATTAGCAGGAGGGGCTGGCACACGTCTTTTCCCAATTACAAAGGGAGTTTCGAAACAGATGCTTCCAATTTATGATAAGCCGATGATTTACTATCCCTTATCTGTGCTGATGCTTGCAGGGATTAGGGAGATTTTAGTTATTTCCACTCCTGACGATTTACCCGGGTTTAGACGCTTGCTAGGTGATGGCTCAATCGTGTACAAACGGTAAATTTCAGAACCACTGTTGGGCTTCAACCTATCAATAAATTTGGTTCTGATCGCAATATTATGGCCTGAGTAACTAGAATGCTTAAAGTCACACAACCATGCGGTGATCTCAAATAAAATGAGATATCAAATGTCCGAATAAATGACAAGATCGTTATCATATTTCAACAATTGTTTAACCCTTTTTTATCCTCAATTAGTAAGGATATACGCTTTGCCTGGACCCGTTTATTTTTAGTTATACTGCTCCTTATTATTTCACTTTTTATCACTACTTTCGCCCTCCGTTTTCAAATTCTTCTTTATCACAATACATGGGGGGGGCAGCGAAACTTTAAAGAGACGAGAGATAATGTTCTTAATATGATTACTATTATTAAATATCATTTCCTTTTAATATACAATTGTTGCAAATGAGTTTTACGTTTTTTCAATTTGATGACCGGTTGCTAATTAGATTAATGCTGCTCATAAAATAATATTAAAATATTTCTGGATTGTTGTAAATAAGATTTAGGAAACAATGACAATTAAAACTTTTAGGGTTTAAATGAAGGATAAAATTAATTTATTAGTAAACAGGTATAAGGATTCTCATGTTCGGACACAGCAACTTATAAAAAATATTGTTGCGGGGTTTCTAATAAAGGGTATGTCTATTATTTGTATTTTTCTTTTAGTACCGATTACCATTGATTTTGTTAGTGTTAAACAATATGGCCTTTGGCTTACAATTAGTTCCATTATTGGATGGGCTAGTTTTTTTGATGTTGGGCTCGGTAATGGTTTACGGAATAAGTTTGCCGAAGCTATTGCGCTGAATCAGCATGAGCAAGCTAAGCATTATGTAAGTTCTGCCTACTTTATGCTTGGGTTAATATTAGCAATTCTTGCAGTTGCATTTACATTTATAAATCCTTTGTTAAATTGGGCAACAATACTAGCTGCACCACAAGAGATGAAGCAGAACCTTTCAATAGTAGCATCCATTGTTGTTTATTCTTTCCTACTACAATTGCTTTTTCAACTTATTAATAGCATGCTAATGGCAAGCCAGTTACAAAATAAATCTGCACTTATTGGGCTGGTTGGTAATATATTAAGTTTAGGATTAATATTTTTAGCAACTAAAACCATAAAAGGAGATCTACTTGTACTTGCTTCGATATTTAGTATTTTACCAACACTTGTGTTAATATTCTATAATTTTAAATATTTCAAAGGTATTTATAAAGATTATATACCGAATTTACATTTTGTTAGAAAAAGCGATTTAAGTATTCTTTTTGGTATTGGCTCACTTTTTTTCATAATACAAATATCAACAATAATTCAATTTCAAACTGCCAATGTGTTAATTGCACACTGGCTAAACTATGAAGATGTTACAATCTACAACATATGTTTCAAGTATTTTTCGGTTTTAACAATGGCGTTCTCCTTAATAGTTGCACCATACTGGTCTGCTTTTACTGAAGCCCATATAAAATCAGATTTCGCTTGGATAAAAAGTTTAATAAGTAAAACCGTGAAACTTTGGATGTTATTTGCTATTGTTAGTGTTATAGCTTTGGTAATATCTCCCCTTGTTTTTAAACTGTGGGTAGGTGAAAGGGTAAATATCCCGTTTATACTTTCTTCTGTAATGTTGGTTTACGTATTATTGCTAAGTTTTGGTAGCATATATGTAATGTTTATGAACGGTACTGGAAATATAAGGATGCAAACAATAACCTCGATAATAAGTCCTTTTGTTTTCTTTGCAATAGCATTTATGCTCACAAAAAATTTCGGTCTAGGAGTTGTAGGGATTGTAATAGCAACTATTCTTTCTAACTTTTATGGACCAATCATTGCCCCTTTACAATACTATAAAATGATAAATAAATGAAAGTTCTTTGGTTTGCGAATACTTCATGTAATGCGGATGAGTATTTGAATATGGAATTAAAAGACACTGGAGGTTGGCTAAAAGCACTTGATGTTGTAATGCAAGATCATGTAGAATTAAATATCGCATTTTACAGCGAAACTAGCTTGCAACCTTTTATTTATAAGGGTACTAACTATTTCCCAATTTACAGTAAGCGAGGATTTATAAAAAAGGTTTATGACAGAATGACCGCACATGTTGTATTTGAGGAGCATAAAGATTTATATCTAGAAGTTATTAATCAGGTTAAACCTGATATTATTCATATACATGGTTCAGAAACCCCTTTTGGGTGTATTATTAACTCAATTAGTATTCCTGTTGTAATATCAATACAAGGAAATATTACAGTTTACTACCATAAGTATTTTTCTGGCATTGAGGAAAAATACCTTAAAACTACAAATTTTAGTTTATCTAATCCTTTTGGTTTTTTTCAATGTTACAGAACAGATTATAGACGATTCTTTAAAATGATGCTCCGGGAGCGAAAAATACTTTTGGAGTGTAAACATATCATTGGAAGAACCGATTGGGATTATAGAATATCAAGAGTATTTGCACCAAACAGTCGCTATTATTACAACAATGAAATTCTGCGAGATTATTTTTATAGTAATAAAAATAAATGGAAATTTAAGGACAGAGATAAGAAAGTAATTTTCACAACAAGTGGAGCAGTCTACTATAAAGGTTTAGAGACTATTTGTCAAGCGCTATTTGAGTTACAACTTATTGGATTTTCAATAGAATGGAGAATTGCGGGTATTAATGTAAATGACTTAATTGTTAAAATTGTCAAAAATAAATTAGGCAAAAAATTTCCAGATAAGGGGCTCGTATTTTTAGGTAAATTGAATGGGACTGAACTTGTAAGCAAAATTTTGGATTCAGATATTTATGTAATGCCTTCACATATTGAAAATAGTCCTAATAATCTGTGTGAGGCCATGTTATTAGGTATACCCAGTATTGCTACATGTGCAGGAGGGACAAGTAGTATCCTCAAAGATGGTGAAGAGGGTATAATAATACAGGACGGTGACCCATGGGTTTTAAGTGGCGCTATTTTGCAACTAATAAATAGTAAGGAGGATATCTATAAATATAATAATAATGCATATAAAAGGGCCTTTGGGCGACATGATAAACACGAAGTATATAAAGGCTTAATAAAAATATATGAAGATATTCTTAAAGAATGAATTAATCGAAAATTCTGAATTAGATAAGTTATTTATTCTTCTCAGCTTATCAGTATAAGCTATAATCAAATTTTTCAAACTAACATGTAATTAAATGGCTTTAGAATAATAAATATGAACAATTTTCGTTGCATATCAACCGTAAATAGTAATAAATGTTTCGAATAATATATTATAAATTAGAAGTATTATTAATTTTGTTAATTGTTGTTTTTATTTCGGATGACACTCTGTTATTTGGAACAAATGAGAATATGATTTTTATTTTGTTTAGATACATAATATATTTTTTACTGTTTGTATATTTAGTTTTAAAGGGAAGTGGTAAGATAAATAGTCGACTGTTTATACCATTAGTAATTATTTGTATATCTTTCATATCGACAATGATAATTAATAAGGATTATCGGAATGGTTATTTTATACAATTCTTTGTAGTATTATTAGCTGCATTTATATCTAATAGAATTAGATTACGCGATTTTATACACTATTATAGCAATATCGTTTATACAATATCAATTCTATCCCTAGTCGTTTTCGTAGGTGTTAGTATATATCCTTCAATAATTAATATATTTCCAACAATTAATAATTATGCTGGGTCAGTATTTGCAAACTTATTTGTGAGCAATGTAATTATTAATAGTAATAACATTTTAAGAAATTTTTGTATTTTTAGAGAACCTGGTGTATTTATTATATATCTATTATTAGGTTTGATTATAGAACTCTATTATAATGGTATTATTGATTATAAACGAGTTTTTGTATATATAGTTACTATTGTTACAACATTCTCAACCACTGGTTATATTCTACTCGCTTTTTTATTGTTGATATTTATTGTCAAAAATATCAGGAAAAGAATAGTATTCTGGTCTACTATAGGTTTACTATGCCTTACAATCTTTCTTATCCCTATTGAATATTCAGTGGTTTTCGCTAAATTTGACACTCATAATTATGCTTATCTAAGTGCTCAATCAAGAATATCTTCCGTAGTAATACCATTTATGATATTTGTAGAGCATTGGTATGGTATTGGATTGTCCAATTTTGTTATTAATTATCTTGAATATTCTAAAATAATTTTTGGAAGAGTTATAAGTCCTGAAGGAGACTCAACAAATACTATTTTAAATACATTTGCTATTTATGGAGTATTTTATGGATCTATTTTATTTTATGGCTTGTTTAAGTTTGCTAAATCATTATGCTCTCAAAAAATTATGGCGATTCCTATTTTTTTAATACTGCTTTTAATTTCTTCGGCTGAAGAATTAAGATTTTCGCTCTTATTTAATATTATCATTATGTATGGATTTTTATATGTTGAGACCTCTAATATATCTAAAAATATTCCAATCGTTTAAGTTAATTGATAGTGTGGTTAACTTGTGGTATAGTTATTCAAATTATATATTGGTGTAATCATTTTGATTTATGAGCAGTATTTAGTTTCTTGTTTATATGATTGATGGATGAATATTTTGTGCGTTTCGATTAATCTAATTTATTTCTTGTTTTACTTATAAATGAATATTTTGTTAAATGAAAGTTGTTTTTTTAGGTAGCTTTTTGCCGAAAGAATCTGAAAATGAAATCCGAACAATGAGTATTGGAGCAATCGCTAATGCTAATAATGCGCTTCAATGGTCTTATATTATGGGTTTGAAATTCTTTTATCCATCATTAGAAGTAATTAGTTTGCCTCAAATTGGCGCCTTTCCGGTCCGATATAAAAAACCCTTTTTTAAGCCAGAAAATAATAGATTTTATGTAGACGAAAAAACACTAGGTTATAGTATGAAATTTTTGAACATAATAGGTTTAAAACATCTTCATAGGTTTCTACAAACAAAAAAAATATTAACGAAGGTTATTTCACAATCTTCAGATAATGAAATTGTTGTAATTTGTTATGATTTGCACCCCCCATTTTTAAAAGCTGTTAAAAGTATTAAGAAAAAAAGAACGAAGATAAAAACATGTATTATTGTTCCTGATTTACATGGTATGACTGGTGCTCCAGAAAGTGTATTGCATAAGTTGTTTCAAGCAATTGAAAGTTCTATCTTACGAAAATCATATGAGGCAATCGATTTGTTTGTGTTATTAAGTAAGCATATGGTAGAAAAATTGCCAATAATGGATAAACCTTATCTAATTATTGAGGGCATATATAATATTGATGATGAAGTTACCTTAGATAAAATAGAAACTTTTGAAAATATAAAGTATTTGTTTTATTCAGGAGCATTAGATTCTAGAAATGGAATCATCAACTTGATTGAAGCATTCCACCTAATTCCGAATAGTAATTACAGGTTAATTATATGTGGTGATGGTGAAGAGAAAGAATATGTAGTTGAATCCTCAAAACAAGATCAAAGAATAATATATAAAGGTCAATTACCAAGAAATGAAGTCCTTAATTTGCAAAGAAGTTCAACTTTATTAATTAATCCTCGCACAGCTGAAGGTGTATTTTCAAGGTATTCATTTCCTTCTAAAACTATTGAATATTTTGCTTCTGGAGTACCAGTGTTAATGTATGAATTAGAAGGCGTTCCCTCTGAGTATTATTCTTTTTGTTATACACTTACAAGAAATAGCGTCAGTGAATTAAAAGATAAAATAGTTATGATCTGTGAACAGGATTCAACGGTTCTAAAAAACATTGGGAACAGTGCTAGACAATTTGTCATAGACAATAAGAGCGCTAAACAGCAATGTAATAAACTGGTAAAATTTATCAATGAAAACACTTTTACAAATTAATTCTGTTGCTAATCTAGGTTCTACTGGCCGAATTGCTGAGGGAATTGGTCAATTGGCAATTACCCATGGATGGAAAAGTTATATTGCATATGGAAGAGATAAAAGACCAAGTAAATCATATCTAATAAAAGTTAGTAATGATTTAGATATTAAAATTCATGGAGTTTATACACGATTGTTCGATCGACATGGATTTGGCTCTTCGAGTTCTACTAAAAAATTAATAAAAAAAATAAAGGAGATACGGCCAGACGTAATACTTTTGCACAATATTCATGGATATTACTTAAATATTGAAGTTCTATTCAACTACCTCAGTAATGCTGATATACCAATCATATGGACTTTACACGATTGCTGGCCAATTACAGGACATTGCGCTTATTTTGATTTTGTAAACTGTGCTAGGTGGAAATCTGGATGTTTTAGTTGCCCACAAAAAAAATCATATCCAACTAGCATTCTTCTGGATCGTTCAAAATCTAATTATAAATCAAAGAGAGATTTGTTTCAGTCTGTAAAAAAAATGGTTGTTGTTCCAGTTTCACAGTGGTTGGCTGATATTGTATTTGATTCTTTTTTAAATATTTTTCCTAAACAGGTAATCTATAATGGGATAGATATTGATGCTTTTTCACCACAACTTAATAGTAATACTATTCGTGCAAAGTATTTAATTGGGAGTCGTTTTATGATTCTGGGAGTTGCTGCTGTATGGGATAAGCGCAAAGGACTAAATGATTTTATTATGTTGTCAAAACTGTTATCTTTAGATTATGTTATATTATTAATTGGTTTAGATGAAAAGCAGATCAAAGGATTACCTGTTAATATAATTGGTGTCACTCGAACTGAAAGCATCAAGGAGTTGGCAGAACTATATTCTGCTTCTGATTTATATATGAATCCCACTTGGGAGGATAATTTTCCCACAACGAATATTGAAGCATTAGCATGTGGAACACCTGTTGTTACTTATAGAACTGGAGGAAGTATTGAAGCTATCACTTCTGAGACTGGTTTTGTTGTAGAAAAGGGTGATACTTATGGGTTATTAAACGTTACAGTTCAGGTAAGAGAGAAGGGTAAAAATAGTTATTCAACGGCGTGTAGAGAGAGAGCTGTAAAACATTTTGACAAGCAGCAACGTTTTGAAGAATATATTGAATTGTTTAACAAGGTGATTAATAAAGGCTAATATGTTCAAATCTAAAGTTTTATTGATTACAGGAGGCACAGGTTCTTTTGGTAATGCAGTCCTTAAGCGCTTTCTTGAATCAAATATTATGGAAATACGTATTTTTTCACGTGATGAGAAGAAGCAGGATGACATGCGTCGTCACTATAACTCTTCAAAGATTAAGTTCTATATCGGTGATGTAAGGGATGCTAATAGCATCGATAGAGCCATGCATGGTGTTGATTTTGTATTCCATGCTGCCGCACTGAAGCAGGTTCCATCCTGTGAGTTTTTTCCTGTTGAGGCGGTTAAAACTAATATCCTCGGAACCGATAATGTTCTTCAGGCTGCTGAAAAGTATGGCGTGAAGCGGTTGGTGGTATTAAGTACCGACAAAGCTGCCTATCCCATTAACGCAATGGGCATGTCGAAGGCGTTAATGGAGAAGGTGATGGTTGCCCGGTCACGCAGTAACGATCCCGATAAACAAGTATTTTGTGGAACTCGTTATGGAAATGTTATGGCCTCCAGAGGTTCTGTTATTCCATTGTTTGTTGAACAATTAAAGGCAGGAAAGCCATTGACCATTACCGATCCTAACATGACTCGGTTCATGATGACCTTGGAGGATGCAGTTGATCTCGTTCTTTATGCGTTTGAGCATGGTAAACCGGGTGACCTGTTTGTTCAAAAGGCTCCCTCGGCAACTATTGAGACTTTGGCTAAAGCTTTAATCGAACTCTATAAGTCTACTAGTGAAATTAAGATAATCGGTACTAGGCATGGAGAGAAGTTATACGAAACCTTAGTTAATAGGGAGGATATGGTTAAGGCAGAAGATTTAGGAAACTATTTTAGAATTCCTGCTGATAATAGAGACCTTAATTATGCTCAGTATTTTTCAGAGGGTATTCCGGATGTATCTCAATTTGAGGAGTATCATTCGCACAATACAGAATTGTTGGATGTAGAGGGAATGAAAAGGCTTCTCTTAAAACTTCCCATGATACGCAAAGATATACTAGGTGAAGAGAGTAGTAACCAATATCCTGATTAATTTAATACAGTATGCTGAAAGTTGGAATTACCGGTCAATCTGGTTTTGTAGGTACTCACCTCTATAATACTCTTGGCCTTTTATCCGATAAATTTATGCGTATTCCTTTCGATGATAAGTTTTTCAACGAAAGGGAGAAGTTAATTGAGTTTGTCACCTCTTGCGATGTGATTGTTCATTTAGCAGCCATGAATCGTCATAATGATCCAGAGGTACTTTACAGCACAAATATCTCTTTAGTAAAGAAACTTATTGAAGCATGTGACTCTTCAAATATAACTCCCCATATTTTATTTTCTTCCTCAACACAAGAGGAGAGAGATAATCTGTACGGTAGATCGAAAAAGGAGGGGCGTGAACTATTTGAAAATTGGGCGAAACGTTCAGGGGCAAGATTTACTGGCCTCGTTATTCCTAATGTGTTTGGTCCCTTTGGTAATCCTTACTATAACTCTGTTGTTGCCACTTTTTGTCACCAACTAACGCATAAGGAGACGCCAACGATTGAAACTGATGGCGAGTTGAAGTTAATTTACGTAGCTGAGTTAGTTGATTTTTTGTTGAATAAAATTGAGGTCACAGTTCTTAATAATGTTGAATCTATTGAGCGATGCGAGGTACCATATACTTCTACCATTAAAGTATCTGAATTACTTGAGAAGCTTAAAGGTTTTAAAGAGCGTTATTTTGAAAATGGGATGCTTCCAAACTTGGGTAATTCATTGGATCGCAATTTGTTTAATACCTTACTAACCTATATTGACCATAAATCGTTTTTCCCCTTTCATCTAAAACTAAATACCGATGAAAGAGGTTCGTTTGTGGAGACGATAAAGTTGAATAGTGGTGGGCAAGTTTCTTTTTCTACTACCAAACCAGGTATAACACGGGGTAACCATTTTCATACCCGAAAGGCAGAGCGTTTTGCTGTAATAAAGGGTAAGGCTATAATAGAATTTAGGCGTATAGGCACTGATAAAAAGTTCACCTTTGAGTTGGATGGTGGGAACAATCCTTCATTTGTAGATATGCCGGTATGGTTTACTCATAACATAACCAATGTGGGAACAGAAGAAGTTTATACCATTTTTTGGATAAGTGAGCACTTCGATCCAGCCGATCAGGATACCTTTTTTGAACAGGTATAGGTAAAGATAAAAGATAAATAGCGAAGGAAAAAGATATAGATAGAAAGTTATTTATAGTATGAAGAACGATCTCGAAGACCGGCTATTTGATTTTGCAATTAGATGTATTAAATATATTCGTAATTTACCTGATACAACTGAATACAAGGTGATAAAGTACCAATTATCTAAGAGTTGTACTTCATCAGGAGCTAATTACGAAGAAGCCCAAGCTGGTTCTTCAAAAGCAGATTTTAACAATAAGATTCGTATCTCATTACGTGAAATGAGAGAATCAAATTATTGGTTAAGAATTATTAAAGGTATTTCAGTTGAAGTTTCTGAAGAGTTGAACTGGTTAATCAAAGAATCGACTGAACTAAAACTTATCCTTGGCTCGATCTGTCAAAAAACTAGAGCATAATTAGTTCATCTGCTAATTGTTTAAAACGAGCATTCACTGTTTCTATTTTAGTTTTTATCTTTGCGTTTTTGTCTTTTTTCTTATATAAATAAAAGTTATGCAAACAAGGCTTAAAGTTGTAACTGTTGTTGGCACCCGACCTGAAATAATAAGACTTTCGCGAGTGATGGCAAAACTAGATCAGTCTGAAGCCATCGACCATATTACCATTCATACAGGGCAGAACTACGATTATGAACTAAATCAAATATTTTATGAGGATTTAGGTATACGTAAGCCAGATTATTTTTTAGATGCAGCGGGAGCAACAGCAATAGAAACGGTGGGGCAAATACTGATTAAAATTGATCCATTGTTGGAGCAGCTCAAACCCGATGCTTTTTTGGTTTTAGGTGATACTAATAGCTGTCTTTGTGCCATTCCTGCCAAAAAACGCCATATTCCAATTTTCCACATGGAGGCAGGAAATCGTTGCTTCGATCAGCGGGTTCCCGAGGAGACAAACCGGAAAATAGTTGACCATATATCTGACATCAACCTAACCTATAGTGATATTGCCCGTGAATATCTTTTAAGAGAAGGTCTACCGGCTGATCGGATTATAAAAACAGGTTCTCCAATGTTTGAGGTGCTTAATTACTATCTTCCTCAAATTACTAAGTCGGATATATTGAGTCGATTAAACTTAGAAAAAGGAAAATTCTTTGTTGTCTCTGCTCACCGGGAGGAGAATATTAACAGCGAAAAGAATTTTAGTGGGCTGATGGAAGCCCTTAATCTGATTGCAGAGAATTATAAGCTTCCAATTATTGTTAGCACCCATCCACGTACTCGAAAAATGATTGATTCCAAGAATATAAAGGTGCGGGATGAAATCCGGTTTTTAAAACCACTCGGATTTAATGATTACAATGCTCTTCAGGTTAACTCATATGCGGTTCTTTCTGATAGCGGTACTATCTCAGAAGAGTCTTCAATACTTAATTTTCGTGCACTTAATATTCGTGATGCCCACGAGCGTCCCGAAGCAATGGAGCAGGCTTCGGTTATGATGGTTGGGTTGAATCCAGAACGTATTCTGCAAGGATTGACTCAATTAAAATATCAGAAAATTGGCGAGACACGGAATTCTTTACCTGTTGCTGATTACTCTATTCCTAACGTTTCTGACAAGATGGTGAAAATAATTTTGAGCTATACCGATTATGTGAAACGAGTAGTGTGGAGTGAATAAGTTTTTGAATCATGAGAGTTCTTTTAGTAACACAGTATTTTTTTCCTGAAAATTTTAAGAGTAATGATATTGCTTTTGAGTTATCCAAACGAGGCTATAAGGTTACCGTGTTAACGGGAATCCCAAATTACCCTAGCGGAAAATTTTTTAAAGGTTATGGTCTATTCCGTAGACGAATCGAAACTATTAATGGAGTTAAAGTTTATCGCTCTTTTCTTATACCAAGAGGGAATGGGAGTGGAATGGCCTTAGCATTAAATTATTTTTCATTTGCATTTTTTGCATCTTTTTATGCTTTTATTTTGGCTATATTTCAACGGTTTGATTGTATTATTGTTCATGAACCTTCACCAATAACTCAAGGAATACCTGCAATTATTCTAAAAAAAATACAAAGGATCCCAATCTATTTTTGGGTTTTAGATTTATGGCCTGAGAGTTTAACTTCATCTGGTGGAGTTACTAATAGACAAATTTTGTCATTTTTCGAAAGGCTTGTAAGATTCACCTATAAGAATTCCGACAAAATTCTGATCAGTTCCAGAGGATTTGAAAAATCAATTCTTCAGAAGGGTGATTTTTTAAAAAAAATTATTTATTTTCCAAATTGGAGTGAAAGCGATATCGACGAAAGTTCTGAACTAACTATTCCAATTTTAGCAGATGGTTTTAGAATAATGTTTGCTGGAAATATAGGAGAGTCACAAGATTTTGAAGCCATAATGCAAGCGACGTTGTTAATGAAAAATAATAAAGATGTAAAATGGATATTTGTTGGCGATGGTAGAAAGAAACCTTGGGTGGAACAGTTTATAAAAGACAATGAATTGCATGAAACAGTTTTTGCACTTGGTATTTATCCGTATGAAACAATGCCTACTTTTTTTAAAAATGCAGATGCTCTTTTAGTTACATTAAAAGATGAGATGATTTTCAACTTAACAGTTCCTGCTAAACTACAGGCATATATGGCCGCTTCTCGACCAATATTGGCTATGTTAAACGGTGAGGGTGCCGAGATTATTAAGGATGCTGATTGTGGCTATTCAGTAGGCTCAGGGGATTATGAAAATCTTGTGAAGATAATTAAAGAGAAAGTTCTACCATATAAAGCCGACTTTGAAAGCAAAGGAAGTTCAGGGTATAAATATTTTAACCAACACTTTCAAAAAAATGCGTGTATAGATAATCTTTGTAATATAATTAATTGTTAGTAACGATAAATAGATGAGAATATTAATAACCGGTTCCTCGGGTTTTGTGGGCACTAATTTTATCAAATTATCTCCAGATCAAGATATTGTAACGATTGATTTATTAACTATTTCATACTTTGAGATAGATTTCAACGGCATTGATTCAGTCCTTCATCTTGCTGCGCTTGTACATCAAATGAAGGGTGCCCCGGAAGAGCAGTATTTCAAGGTTAATCGAGATCTAGCATTTGAAGTTGCTAAAAGAGCCAAGGAGCAGGGCGTTAAGCAATTTGTTCTTATGAGCACTGCAAAGGTTTATGGAGAATCAACTGCAAATGGAGGTTACTGGAACGAAGAGTCAGAATGTTTTCCAACTGATCCATACGGCAAAAGTAAGTTTGAGGCAGAGCGATTAATTCGAGGGCTTGAGGATGATAATTTCAAAGTGGCGATAGTTCGTTCACCTTTGGTATATGGGGCAGGGGTGAAGGCAAATATGTTGAGTCTTATTCGGTTGGTGGATCGGTTTCCTTTGTTACCGCTTGGAAATATTCAAAATGAACGATCAATTGTCTATATTGGTAATCTTGTTGCTCTTTTAAATAACATTATTGAACAGCAGGTGTCTGGTGTTTTTATTGCTGGAGATAGATCACCTTTATCTACAACCCAAATGATTCGATTTATTGCTTCTGGTATGGGTAAACGAGTTTTTCTGTTTGCACTGCCTGGGTTCTTGCTAGCCATTATTCGAAAATTACGCCCTTCAATTGTTGACCGCCTTTATGGTTCGTTGGTACTTGATAACAGCAATACAAATATGGTTCTTAACTTTCTGCCACCCTATTCAAGTGAGCAGGGTATTCGAATAATGGTAGAGTGGTATAAAACGAGTAACGAGAAGTAGACGTATGAATATTCTTGTTTTTTGTTTAGTTGCTATAATTGTGTGTTTAGTATTGACCTACCTTGTAAGGGAATGGGCCATACATAAGTCTATTCTTGACCTTCCCAACGAGCGTAGCTCCCACTCCATTCCAACCCCACGTGGTGGCGGTATTGCCATTGCAGCTACTTGGTTTTTGGCTATCACTTTTCTTTTTTTTAGAGGAGATATTGATTCTGTACTATTTTTTGCACTGCTGTGTGGCCTACCCATTTCAGTAGTTGGTTTGGTGGATGATGTAATTACCATATCGGCAAAGGTTCGACTCTTGGTGCAGTTGGTTTCGGCAATAATTGCCCTTGTTTTTCTTGGTGGGTTGCAAGGCATTGCTATTGGGTTTGATTATCTGTCAGTGCCATTTTTATTTAGCATTTTGGCGGTAATTGGTGTTGTATGGTTTACAAACCTCTTTAACTTTCTCGATGGCATTGATGGTTATATTAGTGCAGAGGTAATTTTTATTGGATTAGCATTTTTCTTGTTTTTTGGAGAAGTTTCGCCTCTATTGCTGGCTGCTGTTACTGCCGGATTTTTAGTATGGAACTGGCAACCGGCAAAAATATTTATGGGAGATGTGGGCAGTACGCTTCTTGGATTTACCATTGGCGTTTTTGCGGTTTACTACCAAAACAGAGGAGATTCATCCATTGTTATTTGGCTTATGCTTACCTCCCTATTCTGGTTCGATGCATCCTTAACCCTATACCGTCGGTGGCGAGACGGGGAAACGCTTTCTAAGGCACATAAGAAGCATGCCTACCAGCGCATTGTTCAATCGGGCTTTAGTCATCAAAAGACAGTCGTATATTCCCTTTTTATCAACCTCTCCATATTGGGGTTGGTATGGTTGGCTATTCGTTATCCCAACTTATCACTATTGTTTTTGGGAATAAATATTGTCTATCTTTATCTTGTGGTTAAGATGATTGACAACCGGATTCCATTTCAAAAATTGTGACGTGTAAATTGTGAATTGTGAGAGGTTTGTTCCCCTGACTTTTTATGAAACTTAAGCAAAAAATGCGTAAATTACTCTCTCTCGATTACTTCGCCTTTTATTTACTACTTTTCTCGTTGCCATTTGGGAAAAGTTTTTTTGTTCCCATATTGTTTGGTTGGCTCTGCGTTGTATTTCTTAGCTATTTTATTAAGCGCGACTACTCTTTCAATTGGTTCAAAGGGCTCCTTATTCTACCTGTTATTTTCTATTTGTTGCAGCTTATCGGGTTGATCACTTCCAAGAATTTCAGTGGTGGCCTCTTCGATATGCAGCTGAAGTTGTCACTAATCTTGCTACCTATTCTTTACCCTACCCAGAGAGAATCATATAGGGATAATAAGCGAAACTTTCTAGTTACTTTTGTACTAGGTTGTATTACAGCTACCATATACTACTTTGGATATGCTATCTATCGCTCATACGAATTTGTTAATGGCATTTGGGTTTTTAATCCAACTCCAAAATATGGTTGGAATAACTATTTTTTAAGTACGGAATTCTCTCATTTAATTCATCCATCCTACCTTGCACTTTATCTTTTGGCTGCGCTTTTAATTGTTGGTTTTGAACTGCGCCGGTGGAAGAAAATTAAGTCTATAGTTAAAATTGTTACAATCTTTGGTACTCTACTTTTGATTACCTCTATAATTTTGCTGCAAAGCAGGGCCGGAATCCTTGGATTTGGATTGTTAACATTCGTTTGGCTTCTTTACCTTGTTTTTTCAAAGCGAAGGTATATATTGGGAGTTGGAGTTTTTCTTGTTCTTGTGATTCTTACCATACTTGTGTTTACAAAGTTCAATCGGATTTCAAATACTGCAACTTCGCTTGAAAATACGGCCGATTCTGGATTGAATAATCAAAGCAAGGAGGATGCTACCGCAATTCGTTTTTGGATATGGAAATCTGCTTTTTCTGCAATTCAGGAGCATCCTATTTGGGGGGGGGGTACCGGTGATGTTCGGGATGAATTGAAAAAGCAATACATAATAAGAGGTATGAAATCATCAGCTTTCTATAGGCACAATGCCCACAACCAATATCTTGAAACGTGGCTAGGTACTGGCATTTTTGGTCTTTTGGCTTTGCTGGCAATGCTATTTGTACCATTATGGATTGGATTAAAAAGGAGGGATTGGCTTTTGGTTGGTTTTTTGGGACTGTGCAGCATGAACTTTATGTTCGAGAGTATGCTCAACTCCATTGCCGGGGTTGGTTTCTTTGCCATTTTTTATACCATACTGGTATCGAACCTTGCAGTAAATAATGCTAAGCCATTAAGTTAGTGGCGATTTTGTTGGTAATCAAGATGGTTGTTTAAGTTTGTGAAAGATTATTTGCTCGAATACTATTCAGTATTCATTTAAAAAAAAAATAAAAAATCCCGCCCTTTTAAGGAGCGGGATTTTTATTGTTAACTATCAGTTTTTGTCCAAAATATTTTTGCGAAGGAAGGTGAATACTGATTTTTTATGTTGCCAACAAATTCCTGCACCAAAGCCAAAAATTGCGAACCCAAGCCCCCAGAATTTAACATATTTAGTCCACGGGTTTTCGGCTTGTGACAGTTGAGTGAAATCTTGAATAATGGTAATTGGATCTGGATTTAAAGTCATGTCTTTCTGCAGAAGTTGCTTTTGGGCCACAAGTTCAAGCATCTCCTTGTGAAAGAGCTTCACATCTTTTTCGTTGAGAAANATAATTTGCCCATTTCCCGCTCTTTGGGTTANCTGGTTNAANTANTAGTCTTTTTGCAGACTGTCTAACTTTTGNATTTCCTTNCTGTATGCAGCAATCATATCAGTTATTTGTNCTTTGCGAATTTGGNTATTTTCTTCAATATATGGATTACTCCAAATGTAGTGCTTAATTCCATCACGAATTGCAGAGAAGACTGATTCATTGAATACCTCAATTTTCAAGTAAAAGATGTCTTTTAATCTGTGTATGCTAGTGTCCTTAGAGTTAAAGGAATTAAGGTAGTCTATATAATCAGTAACTTTATCGTTGTTAAGATCGATACCGTAAAAGGCCTTAATGGATTTTATCTGTTCGGCCTGTAGTAACGAAATATTAAGGTAATTTGCCAGTGCTTGGTGATTAGAGTTTAGGCAGAGTTCGTTGAGTTGGTTTAATGAATTAATTACAACGTCGTTGTTTGTTGAATTGGAAATTGCCACCATTTGAGAAGAATAAAATCGAGGCGTAATAAAGAAGAATAAAACTCCGATAATAATTCCAATAACTGCAGATGAGCCAATCCAAATACTCTTGCCCAGAATGAGAATAATTAGTTTATAGAGTAAATCAAGAATCCACCTAATTCCTTTTTGGATTGATTTTCCCATTCGATTGAAGAGCTCAAGGAGATCTATCTCCTCATTTGCATTGCTCTTTGGTGTCGTTTGATTATCCATGTGTTATAAATATTTACTACAAAGATATAAAATTGCGCTGTGAGGTTAGGTTGTTTTTACTCTTTCAATTGAAAAAATGGATGAAGGTGATCTTCTATGGCTGTTTTATTAAATTCCTTTTTAACTTGGATATCGAGTGCACAGAAGGGGGAGTTTTGGCTTATATACTCAGGAACAATCTCCTTCATTTTTGTCACTAACGAGAGTTGATTCTTATCGGTTTGGAGTATATTCCATAGCATGTCGAGGTGGGTGGTTATAGTGGTGTAGTCCATTTTTACAACCGATGCTTTCATGATCTTATTGTGGTAGGTTGGAAGTGTGTTCTCTCCATTCATGAGTAACTCTTCGTAGAGCTTTTCGCCGGGACGCAATCCGGTAAAGTGAATCTCAATATCTTTACCTTCCTGGTATCCGGCAAGCCTAATCATGTTTTTTGCTAGATCAACAATCTTTACACTTTTTCCCATGTCAAAAATAAATATCTCGCCACCATGACCCATTACGCTTGCTTCAAGAACCAGCTGGCATGCTTCCGGAATGGTCATAAAAAAGCGGGTTACCTCCGGGTGGGTAACGGTAACTGGGCCACCCTTTTCAATTTGTTGCTTAAAAAGGGGAATCACTGAGCCATTGGAGCCTAGAACATTTCCAAATCGGGTGGTGATGAATTGGGTTCGGGCTTGTCCATTCAACGATTGGGTATAGATTTCAGCGATTCGTTTAGTGGCTCCCATAATGTTGGTTGGGTTTACTGCCTTATCGGTTGAAATCATGACAAATTTCCCCACTTTGTGAGCAACAGCAAGGTCGGCAAGTATTTTGGTGCCAAATACATTGTTTTTAACCGCCTCCTTGGGATTGTTCTCCATTAGTGGAACATGTTTATAGGCTGCAGCGTGAAAAATTATGTCGATGGGTGTTTGTTCAAATAGCTTATTCATCCGATTGCTGTCGGTAATATCACCGACAATAACTTCCACGTTACTATCCATCGATTTATACTTGGCCAACATTTCCAACTCCACAAAATAGATGGGGGTCTCTGCCTGATCGAGCAAGATAAGCTTGCCCGGTGAAAAGTTGAAAACTTGTCGTGCTATTTCACTTCCAATGGAGCCGGCAGCCCCTGTTATCAATATGTTTTTTCCCTTTAGTGAATTGGCTATGTTTTTTATGCTTAAGATGATTGGTTCTCGCTCTAATAAATCTTCAATCTTTATTTTATTGAGATGAGGAACGCTTGTTACATTATTTAGGAGCGCCTGGTGATTTATGAGATTCAGAATCTTTATGTTTATATTTAAGCATATTTCAACTAATTTATTTTTCACTTCAGGTGATATCGAACTGTCTGTAATAATTAATTCTTTCACTGAATAGGTGCTCTTGAGACGTTCAATTTCCAATATATTATAGATGCTTATTCCTTCAATTCTCTGTCGGTAAATCATGGGCTCATTGTGTATAAACCCTATCACTTTTTTGGGGTTGTTGATATCTGTTTCGATCGCTCTTTTAATAGAAACAGCAAAATGGTCCTTGCCATAAATAATAACATTAATCTCTGTATCTTGCCTGGCGGTTTTTATTCGAAGAATAAAAATACGAGCGAAAATGCGAAATGCAAGAAGGAGGTACGCTGCAACGAAGAAGTCAATAATGAGTACTGAAAGTGGAAGATAAATCGTATAACCGAGTAAAATGCGAATATAGTTTACTAATCCAAGCAGTATTGTTCCAGTTAGAACAGTGATAAGAATTTTAACTATATCGCGACTATTGGTATATCTGATTTGAGCCCTTGATGTCCCAAAAAGGATAAAAACCCCTCCACGAATTATAAGGTATCGAATTAAAGCGATGGTGAAATTGGCCGAGATCTCTTTTGGAAATAAAAAATTGAATCGAAGAAGGTATGCAATTAATATTGACATTAAACACAAAAAAATGTCAATATTAAACACCATCCAAGATGGCAGTAAAACATCGGCTATTTTGTGAATTTGTTTATTTGTAAACGAAATAGGAAGCTTAAGCATAGGATAGTTCTGTTATTCGCGAAATTATACATAAAACATGATTATTCAAACAATTCCCTTACTAAGTTATCGACAGATTTAATGGTATACCATGTGGTAGCAGGATATAGTTATAAAACGCTGATAATCTAGTATATAATGTTAAATTTTAATTTGCATAATTTGGTTTTGTTGCTATATTTATACAACTTCCTAAATAAATACCCTACCATGCAATTGAAAAGGGTAGTGTTGTATACAAAAAGAGGAGTGGCTGCGTCGCAAATTCTCCTCTTTTTGTTTTTCAATCCTTATTTTTATTCTTATTCCGCAATTTTTCTTACCACATCGATAACGGTACCATCTACCCACTTAATGGCTGCAACTACCTCGTCGGTGAACCTTGGCTTATCGGGAATGCCACAAATTTTGTCGGCTTCATCCTTCAACTCCTGAATGGTTTTAATGGGAAGCTTGCTTCCTTTCAACTTTTCGAGCAGATCGGTACGCTTAGGGTTGATGGCAATTCCTCTCTCTGTAACAATTACATCGATGAGTTCACCAGGTCCGCAGAGTGTTGTTACCTCATCTACAATTACCGGAATACGATCACGGAAGAGCGGAACGGGAATGATAACCGTTTTTGCATGGAGACAATTTTGCCATCCGCCAATGCCATGCAGTAGATAACCATCGGAGTGGGTTACCACGTTACCGTTGAAGTTGAGATCGATTTCGGTGGCACCAAGAATCGCAATGTCGGTCATGCCATTGTAATTTCCTTTGCTATGGTAGTTGTAGGCGTGCCATACCGATACATCNTTAGGGTTGATGGCAATTCCTCTCTCTGTAACAATTACATCGATGAGTTCACCAGGTCCGCAGAGTGTTGTTACCTCATCTACAATTACCGGAATACGATCACGGAAGAGCGGAACGGGAATGATAACCGTTTTTGCATGGAGACAATTTTGCCATCCGCCAATGCCATGCAGTAGATAACCATCGGAGTGGGTTACCACGTTACCGTTGAAGTTGAGATCGATTTCGGTGGCACCAAGAATCGCAATGTCGGTCATGCCATTGTAATTTCCTTTGCTATGGTAGTTGTAGGCGTGCCATACCGATACATCGAGATGGTTCGCGTTTTCTTTGATCGATTTTACCGATTCGAGATCAAAGGATTGTGCATCTAAAATGTAATCTAACACACCATCCTCTAACATTTTAACTAAGTATTGCGTACTGCCACCAAAGCCAAAGCGAGCCTTTCTGCCCATTCGCTTCAGCATTTCATGAAAGTAGATTCCTATGGCCAGAGATGTTCCGCCCGCTCCAGCCTGAAAGCCGCAACCATCGGTCAGTAAATTTGCCTCTTCGCAAAATTTAGCAGTTAGTTCAGCTATCAATAGCCTGTCGGGGCTAGAGGTAACTTTGGTTGTTCCAGATACTATCTTTTCGGGAATACCTATCTTGTCTACCTTTACAACGCAGTCGACATAGTTACCCAGTATTTGCATGGGGGCACAAGGAAATGGCACAAGGTTGTCGGTTACCACTATTACCCTATCGGCAAACTGGCTATCGGCAAAGGCATAGCCAAGTAGCCCACAAGCTGAGGGGCCATTCACGCCATTTGCATTTCCAAACTGATCGGAGGTGGGGGCAGCTATTATGGCAATATCGATATGCACTTCCCCATCTTGAATGGCTTGTACGCGACCTCCGTGCGAACGAAGCACGGCTGTGCCTTTCATTTTTCCTTGGCTGGTGAATCGGCCCAGCGGGCCATTCATACTGCCCTCAATGCGGTTGATGGTACCATCTTCCAAATATTTAATTAGCGGGTCGTGGCAAGGGAAGGAGGCGGAGGGAAGCCATACAAGATCCTTGATCCCCATCTGGTGGGCTACATCAAAAATCATTTGGCTTACCAGGTCACCATCGCGGAGGTGGTGGTGGGTAGAGATGGTCATTCCATCTTTTAATCCACACTTAATGAGTGCCTCCTTTATGCTTGTCAATACCTTATTTCCATCTTCGGGGTAATCCAATACGGTGGGTATCATCGGTGCATACATTCTACCGGTTGGGCGGTGCTTGCCATCACCCTTAAACGGAATTGCCGGTTGGCCATTTATTTCTGTTGGCACCATTCGGCCTACTGCATTTTTTACAAATTTAACACTCATGGTATTGCTCCCTCCAATTTTGTGATAGTAGTCCTAGGCTAATGGCTAAATTAATCGTCTTTTCTGCACGCTTAACAACGGGTGGATCTACCATTTTCGATCCAATTGACACTACGCCAAGTCCTTGCTCTGTTGCAATAATAAAGGCATCCACTATTTTCATTGCCTTTTCAACCTCCATGCTGTCTGGAGCAAATCCTTCGTGTATTACCGGAATTTGGCGAGGATGAATGCAGCCCATTCCTTCGAAACCGAGCCCTTTGGATACTTTTACATTTTCCTTCAGGGCTAACATATCCGCCACATCAGAGAATACTGAATCAATGGGTTGGATACCGGCCGCCTTACATGCATTAACTACCCTTGTTCTCGCGTAAAATGATTCCTGACCTTCGTTGGTGCGGCGTGCGCCAAGATCGGCGGTGTAATCTTCCAACCCAACTGCTAGCGCAGCGATATTGGGGCTTGAAATGGCTATTTCAAATGCCTTTTCAACTCCTAGCGTGCTCTCGATAATTGGCATAAGGAATATTGGGTGATCGATATTAAAATTCTTTTTAATGTTTTCAATCTCTTTTTCAAGCATGATAATCTGTTCGGCACTTTCACACTTTGGTACAAGGATTAGGTGCACATTATGAGGAATAATGAATTTCAAATCTTCCAATCCTTTTGGAAACTGATTAATTCTTACCATTCGCTCGGCTCCATAGAAATTGAGCGTGCGGAGTGCGTTTCGAACAATAAATCGAGCCTCAAATTTTTTTGCAGGAGCAACGGAATCTTCCAAATCTAGGATAATACCGTTTGGTCTATGTAATCCTGCATTGAGCATCATAGCTGGTTTGTTGCCGGGGAGGTATAGTCTTGTGAATCGAAACTTGTCTTTGCTACTGTTATATTTATTCTCCTGAATGAACTCTGGCAGCAGTTCCTTTTCAGTCTCGATAATCTGCTTAACAGCTGCCTCGATGCGAGCCATAATGGTCCATGGCAAAGCACCTTTATCGTCGAGGGTGAGAATGGCATTTTTGATTCCAAAGAATTCGAGTGATTGACGGCAAAGCAGCTCGTTAGATTTGCCATACATCACCTTTACTTTGCTTTTCATGTTTACAGTGATTCCACCCGAATCGGTTTGTTCAATCGTAACCAGGCAGTCGGATCGTTCTTTTTCTCCATTATTGCCGGCTGATGCAATTTTCTTGTTCATTGGTTTGAAAGTTTAGTAGCTTATGGTTTTTGAGCATTGTGATGCCTTTACAAACCTAATGATTTTTACAAAATGGCAACATAATTCAGCCATAATTTGAACAAATTTAACTTTTTAGCTTTGGATTATAGCTTAAAGGCAATTTGTATGGAGATCTTTTTTTTTGTGAAATACCAATTGACGATAAAAAAAGAGGCCACATTTGTGGCCCCTAAAAAAATGATAAATGTTCAATTTATGCCAAGAAGCTGAGTAAAATACCTGCAGCAACGGCACTTCCAATAACTCCTGCCACATTTGGTCCCATGGCATGCATAAGTAGGTAGTTCGATTTATCGTATTGCAATCCAACAACCTGCGATACACGAGCGCTATCGGGAACTGCAGAAACGCCTGCGTTTCCAATAAGTGGGTTAATTTTGTTACCCTCCCTTAGGAAGATGTTGAAAATCTTAACAAACATTACTCCACCAATGGTTGCAATTACAAACGACACTGCCCCAAGGGTAAATATACCAACGCTCTTCGGCGTTAGGAAAGATGTTGCTTGAGTAGATGCTCCAACCGTAAGACCAATAAGAATGGTAACAATGTCGATGAGAGGTCCTTTTGCCGTATCGGCCAAACGCTTCGTCACGGTACTCTCTTTAAGCATATTTCCAAAGAAGAGCATGCCAAGCAGAGGTAAGCCGGATGGAACCATGAATGTGGTAAGCAGTAACCCAATAATGGGGAAGAGTATCTTCTCCATTTTTGAAACCTGTCGTGGAGCTTTCATTCGAATAACACGCTCTTTTCGAGTGGTTAGAAGCTTCATAATAGGTGGTTGAATTACCGGTACCAGAGCCATGTATGAGTAGGCCGAAACCGCAATGGCCCCCATCAGGTCGGGTGCCAACTTAGAGGAAAGGAAGATAGCTGTTGGGCCATCGGCACCACCAATGATGCCAATCGCGCCTGCCTCTTCCGGGCTAAATCCCAGTCGTAATGCTGCCATGTACGCTCCGAAGATACCCAGCTGAGCTGCTGCGCCAATGAGCACTAGCTTAGGGTTAGAGATTAGGGCACTAAAGTCGGTCATTGCCCCAATGCCCAAAAATATCAATGGTGGATATAGCCCTTGCGAAACGCCAAAGTAGAGGTAGTTGAGAACGCTACCTTCCTCGTAGATCCCAATTTTCAGTCCCTCGGCAAATGGAATATTCCCAATTATTATCCCAAAGCCAATGGGGATAAGAAGTAGTGGTTCGTATTCTTTGGAAATTGCCAAGTAAATAAACAACAACCCTACAGCAATCATCACCAAATGGCCAACAGTTAAGTGGGCAAAGGCAGTATAGGAAAAAAACTGTAGTAGGTTGTCGTGTAAAAATGTTAAGAAGCTAGTTGTATTTTCCATTGCTAGTCTCCTATGATAATTAAGACATCACCTTCGAGAACTGAATCACCCTTACGAATCTTGACCTCCTTAACGTGGCCCTCCTTATCGGAATCGATATTGTTCTCCATTTTCATGGCTTCTAGAACAAGAATTTTCTGACCCATTTTAACGAAGTCTCCTTCTTTTACAATTACATCGAGGATTACACCAGGAAGTGGAGATTTAATTGCTCCTGCTGTCGCTCTACCAGGGCTTTGTGTTTTGGCCACCGAAGGATGTGAATCGGTGGATGGAATAGCAACCGGACGAACCAATTTAGGAGTCTTAGAAGGCTTAAGCTCTTTATCGATTTCAACTTTGTAGGGGGTTCCATTAACCTCAAGATCGGCAATGTTGCCTTCAACATTGTTGATGTTAACGTTGAACTCATTCCCATTTATTTTGAATTTGAACTCTTTCATGATTTGCTAGCGATTAAATTGGGATTTACGGTTTTGTTTCTGAGGATTTTGGGTTAGGCCGTAAAGCTTAGAACTCCATGGAGAGTATGCTTTAGCAACTCTATTGATAGTGAGTATGGTCGATTCCTGATCGTGCTGCTCTGTTTCGTAGAGGTGGAGTGCTAGTGAAATTGCAGCAATCTCTTCGCCTGACATCTCTTTAGTCTGTTCAGCACCAACTACGCCAGAGTCATTCTTGCCTTTTTGAGCCCTAATGTGTCGTTTACCAACATGTTTAAATACGACATAGAGCAGAATTAACGCAAAAAACACTACCGACATTGCCGTTACCGTCATTCCAAATCCTTCGGGATCTGAGGCTGCAAATCGAGCTCCTGCAGATATTACTTCATCGGTGTAGTTGGTTGCCATAGGGGTGGTCTTTTTTAAAAAACCAACCGTTTCACCGCCGTCCTCAATTCTGCCAAAAGAGATATCTGCATTTTGATGTGGTAGACTCATACTGTCGATGAGGGTTCTGCCATTTACGTCAAAAAGAGCGATAAATCGAGAATTGGAATCAAGCACAAAGTTCAGGTGAAATGTTCCATGTGTTGTTCTGTCGTCGGCAAAAAATATGGTGAACGAGCGTGTATGAATAACCGTGTTGGGATCAGATTTGGGAATCCGATACTTTTTGGGGTTATTCAAATCATCGGTGAGGTAGCAGCCGGCTATGTTAACCTTGTTGTAGGCGGTGTTGAAAATTTCAATCCATGCACTTCTGTAGCCAAAGTTATCAATATAGCTGGTTTTATTGTTGAGCAGCACCTCGTTTATCTTAAGGTCTTTTGCGCTCTGTGCAAATCCTATTTGGGTCACCGTTAACAATCCCAAGAGAAATGCAACCTTTTTCAGTCTTTTCATCATTCTTGACTTGGGATTAAAGTGGCAAATTGCTGTGTTTCTTGGGCGGATTAATATCCTTTTTAGTGGATAGCGCTTGAAGTGCTCTAATGATTCGGAAACGAGTATTTCGTGGCTCAATTACATCATCGATGTAACCAAACTTAGCCGCTACATATGGATTGGCAAATTTTTCGCGATACTCCTGTTCCTTGTCTATTAGCATCTTAACTTTTGCTTTTTCATCCTCAATGTTGCTGAGCTCCCTGCTGAGCAACACTTCAATGGCGCCTTTAGGACCCATAACCGCAATTTCAGCAGTTGGCCAAGCATAGTTTAGGTCTCCGCGCAGGTGCTTGGAGCTCATAACGTCGTATGCTCCACCGTATGCTTTGCGTAGGATGATGGTNATTTTTGGAACNGTTGCCTCTCCGTAGGCAAAAAGCAACTTTGCTCCATGGAGAATGATGCCACCATACTCTTGACCGGTGCCAGGTAAGAATCCAGGAACGTCAACCAACGTTACAATTGGAATATTGAATGCATCGCAAAAGCGAACAAAGCGGGCAGCTTTTCGGCTGGCGTTAATATCCAAAACTCCGGCGAGATACTTTGGCTGGTTTGCAACCATCCCAACGCTTACTCCATTGAAACGGGCGAAACCAATTACAATGTTTGGGGCAAAATCGCGATGAACTTCAAGAAATTCCCCATTATCTGCCAAGGAGTGTATAACATCAAGGATGTCGTAAGGCTTGTTCGAATTGTCGGGAATTATATCATTTAGTGAATCATCGAGACGGTCAATGGGATCGGTACAGGGAACTACTGGTGGTTCTTCCATGTTGTTTTGAGGTAAGTAGCTCAATAGCTTACGGATGAGCATAATTCCTTCTTCCTCATTTTCTGCAACAAAGTGGGAAACACCCGATTTTGTTGCATGAACAACGGCACCACCAAGTTGCTCTTGGGTTACATCCTCGCCAGTTACTGTTTTTACTACCTTGGGTCCTGTAACAAACATGTAGCTGGTGTTCTTGCTCATAATGATAAAATCGGTGAGAGCAGGGGAGTAAACGGCACCACCAGCACAAGGTCCAAAAATGGCGGAGATTTGGGGAACAACACCTGATGCTAGAATATTGCGTTGGAAAATTTCGGCATAACCACCTAAACTTTTAACGCCCTCCTGGATACGAGCTCCACCTGAATCGTTAATGCCGATTACAGGAGCTCCAACCTTCATGGCCATATCCATAATCTTGCATATTTTGGCGGCATACATTTCCGAAAGCGATCCACCAAAAACGGTAAAGTCTTGTGAGAATATGTAAATCAAACGTCCGTCGATTGTACCATAACCGGTAACCACGCCATCGGAAAGGTAACTTTCCTTTTCTAGGCCAAAATCGATACAACGGTGGGATACAAACATATCAAACTCTTCGAAACTTCCTTCGTCAACAAGCATCTCAATACGCTCACGAGCAGTATACTTGCCCTTTTTGTGTTGGGTTTCGATTCTCTTTGGTCCACCACCAAGTTTGGCTTGTTCTCGGAGGTCGATTAATTCCTTGATTTTTTCCTGATTGCTGCTCATCTCAAGTTGTTTGTAGGTTACGTTAAATTGTGTTTATTTTTTATTCTTATTCTCACACAGTTCGGTGAGCACACCAAAAGTTGATTTTGGATGGAGAAAGGCAATGCTTAAACCTTCTGCACCATGGCGAGGAGTCTTGTCGATTAACTGTACGCCTTTGCTTTCAACATCGGCAAGTGCATTTTCGATACCCTCAACGGCAAACGCCATATGGTGAATGCCTTCTCCCTTTTTTTCAATAAATTTCCCAATGGGGCCTTCTGGATCTGTCGATTCTAACAGCTCAATTTTGGTTTGTCCAACCATGAAAAAAGCAGTTTTCACCTTTTGTTCCTTTACCTCTTCTACACTGTAGCATTTGAGGCCTAAGACATTTTCCCAGTAAGGAATTGCTAATTCGAGACTTTTTACGGCAATGCCGACATGTTCGATATGAGTAGGTTTCATTTGTGAATTATTTTGTTAAAAAATGGTTAATGTTTCTATATTAAAATGGCAAAAATGCACTGACAAACTCTTGAATTATTGTTACTTAATAATAATCCATGCATCCAACACCCTTAGTTTACCTATGAGTCTTTGCAAAAGTAGTTTTAAGTATTTTTAGCAACGAATAAAAAAGTATGATTTATGGCACATTTATAGCTTGTTATACAACATGTAATGTGAGGTTAAGACCATTTTCCCTAAAAAGGTTACTTTTGTAGATTATCGGTTAATTGAGTCTGTTCCTGAAAATATACCTCTAATGCGACACTATCTTTATCATCAACGTTTACTCTTTCTTCGCTTATTGCTTCTCCTCTTCGCCTTTTCTCTTTCTCGGCTATTCTTTTATCTACTTAACATTCATAATTTTGAAATAGCTGGTTTTGGTGAAGGTGCGGGACTTTTTATTGCAGGAATTAGATTCGATCTTTCTGCAATTGTCTATTTAAATCTCCTGTTTTTGGTTATGCATATCGCACCTGGAAGGTTTAAAGATTTTCGGGGATATCAGCTGTTCCTTAAGCTTTATTTTATAATTGTGAATGGGCTTGCTCTTGCCACAAATTTTGTTGATTCCAAGTTCTACGATTTTGAACATAAGCGACTTACTTCCGATATTTTTTCCTCTGTTTGGTTGGGTAGTGACTTTAAAAATATGTTACCTCAATTTATAAGAGACTATTGGTATATAATACTCGCCTGGATGGTGTTGGTGGCTTTAATGTGGGTGTGCTATCCACGTCTTAAACGAGGTCATACACCCGGAGTGGTAACAACACTTAATTATCTAAAACAAGGTGTGGTTGCAGTTCTTATTCTAGGAGTTGGTGTTCTATCTGCTCGAGGCGGATTTCAAATGAAGCCCTTAAGAATAATTACTGCGGCAACATATACCTCGGCGCAGAATGTGGCGCTTGTGTTGAACTCACCGTTCACCATAATGCAAACAATGAAAAAGAAGGAGATATCGGGTAAAATTTATTTTCAAGACAAGGCCGATATTTTGGCATTATATAATCCTGAACAGCATTTTGATAGTGCTTCTGTCCGATGGAGTAAACCTAATGTGGTAATTTTTATTCTCGAGAGCTTTTCAAGTGAGTATACCGGATTTTTTGGTAGCAATGGTGGTTATACCCCTTTCCTCGATTCAATTGCGGCACATAGCTGGGCATTCCAAAATGCCTATGCAAACGGCAAACGATCCATTGAGGCGGTTCCTTCTATTTTAGCCTCCATTCCTGCGCTTATTGACGATCCTTACATAACCACTAGATATGGATCGGATCGAATTAATACGCTGCCCGAATTTTTAAGGGAGATGGGCTATAATACCTCTTTTTTTCATGGGGGACATAATGGTACCATGGGATTTGATGCTTTTGCAGCAGCAGCGGGAATTGAAAAATACTATGGTAAGAATGAGTACACCGGTCCCAATGCCGAAGATGGCGGCTGGGGTATATACGACGAAGAATTTTTGCAATATTTTTCCAAGGAGTTGACCTCCTTTAAACAACCTTTTTTTACCGCCGTATTTACGCTTTCGTCACATCATCCCTACACGGTTCCGGCAAAGTATGAGGGTGTTTTTCCAACGGGTAAGTTGCCAATATTACAGACTATTGCTTATGCCGATTATTCCATCCGTCGCTTTTTTGAAGCAGCAAAGAAAACAAGTTGGTACTCCCATACGCTCTTTATTTTTTCGGCCGATCATACTGCTCAACCTATGGGCGAATACTATGGCAATAAGATTGGAAACTATGATATTCCAATTATTTTTTATTACCCGGGCGATACCACTTTTCACGGCATTAGCAATACGGTGGCACAGCAGGCAGATATTATGCCCACAGTGTTGCAACTGGTTGGATGTGAAAGACCATTTATTGGGTACGGAACTTCGCTTTTTGACACCAATCACGTCACTTTGCCGTTAATTACATAAGTGGAATTTATCAGCTAATTGAGGGTGACTACGACTTACAGTTTAATGGAGAAAAGCCTATTGCTCTATATAATTATAGAAAGGATAGCTTATTGAAAAAAAATCTGTTAGATGCATTGCCCGATACTGCAAGTCTTTTGGCGAACCGACTCAAGGCCATAATTCAGGGGTATGAGCAAAACCTCGATCAAAATACACTCTATGTAAAGCATAGGGTTAAATAGCTTTATATAGAAGTTAATCAGCATAAAAAAAGCCCTGCACATTGCGGGGCCTTCTTAATTTTATGAATTGATTATTTGGCTTTTGTAGCCTTTTCAAGCTCATCGAGAATGTCGGTTCTAATATTCATCTTAGCCAATTTGGAATTTTCGGCCTCGGGATATACTCTATTGGAGAGAAATATATAGACCAACTTGGTATCAGGGTCAACCCAAACCATTGTTCCGGTGAAACCACTATGTCCATAGCTAAGTGGCGATGGTGTTGGTCCTACAGGGTTACCCTTTGTTGTATCTGTTTCGGGCTTGTCCCAACCAAGACCACGTCTATTTCCCAAACTATAGGGGCTGGTGAATAATGAAATGGAGGCAGAATCGAGCAATTGTTGCTTTCCATAATAACCATTGTTCAGAAACATTTGGAGCAGCTTACCGAGGTCGTTAGCGTTGCTGAATATACCTGCATTTCCCGAAATTCCACCAAGAAGTGAGGCGGTAGGGTCATGTACATAACCACGTACAACCTGTTTCCGGTATATAAAATCATATTCGGTTGGGGCAATGCTGTCGAGAGAAAATTTATCAGCAGCACAATACCCTGTATTATTCATTCCTAAAGGATTGTAGAAGTATTTTGTTGCTAAACTATCCAACGATTGTCCGGTTATGTTCTCTGCTATTCGTTGAAGGTAGATAAACCCATGATCGCTGTAGCGATATTGGTTATCGCTATAGGTTGGGCAATCGTCAATCTTCTTGTAGATGCTGTCTTTGAGTCCATCAACCGAATATAGGCTTTGTGCAATAGATATTGGAAATTTGGGACTAAAGTGGTTGCTAAATATGGAGGGGTTTAGCTGTGTATATAGGTTTAAAAACTTTCCAGCGCCAACTTTTATTGGAAAAGTATCACTTACTGAAGTGCTGTATGCAACGTCGCCTGGCCGCATTGGGGTTAGGTAATCAAATTGATAGGGAACGTATTCCTTCAACCCTGCTTGATGCATAAGCAGCTGCCAAACTCTAATTTTGTTTTTGCTGTTTTTGCGTGATAGGTGCACGAATTTACCCAATGAATCTCCTAAGGAGAGATTTCCTTCTGATCTTAGTTTCATTATAACGGGTAGGGTAGCTGTTACCTTTGTTACGGAGGCAATGTCGTATTGAGTGTTTGGTGTTATGGGGAAGTCGGTGCTATTGTATGTTTGCCATCCATATCCTTTATTTAGAAAAACTTTACCGTCGATGGCAGCATAAATTTGGCATCCGGGAGTTGCACCTGCAATTATTGCAAGGCTCGCAATGGAGTCGACCCGATTAAGTGCTGCAGTAGAAATACCAACCTCCTGGGGTAGCACATAGCTTACTCTAATTCCTCCTTCGGTTGTAATTCCAAAACCTGATGGAAATTGTTCGCCGGCCGATACTGGAAGCTTACCTTGTGCGCCAATTCCGCCCATAAGAATTTGTGCTGCCATTTCCTGAATTTCGTTGCTGTTATCGTAGCCTATCAATATGGTATTGGGCATCGATGTTGCTGGAAATTTCATGAGTGCATAGGGGGAACCAAAAAGGCAAAGTATAACTTTGTGGCTTGCTGAAAGCGTATCAATAAGATTAACCATCTCCGTTCTAATACCAAAATCGAATTGCGGGCGAGCATCCATGTTATGGTAGCCTACAATTATGGTGTTGAATTTTCTAAGCTGTCGAATCATGGAATCAATTCGACCCTGGTAGGAGTCTCGTGTAATGCTAAAAGACTTAATCGGTGCATAGTTTTGTAGCATGCCAATGAAGCTACTTCCCATACCGGGGTCAATTTCAAGATAGGCAATTGATAAGGTGTCGAGCCGCTGAATGGGAATAAAATTGTGGTGATTACTTACTAATGTTATGGCTTCTCGCGAAATTTTACGCTTAAGCAACTCCGATTCGGTGGTATTGAGGTCGTTAACAACATTGGTAGTATCGATAGGTATGAACGTGGATAAGCCAGCATAGTATTTGGCTACCAATATTTTACGACATTTTGATTCAATAGCCGTCAGCGGAATTCTACCCTTGCTTACGAATCGTTTTATTTTGGCAATGCTTTCTGGAATCTCACCAGGAAAAAGGAGTACGTCATTTCCAGCTTCTAGGGCCATTACATTAACTCGACGTGGTTTTCTATAGGTGCTAACTCCCTTCATGTTAAGGGCATCGGTAAAGATTAAGCCCTTAAATCCAAGACTGTCTTGAAGAAGATTGGTTACTACTTGTCGCGACAGGGAGGTGGGCACCTTTCTACCATTTTCCAAGGCTGGAACTTTTAAATGAGCAACCATTACCGAGGCTACCCCAGCATTGAAGAGTTGCTTAAATGGATAGAGTTCTAGCGTATCAATTCTCGATTTTGGAAAGGATATTGTCGGAAGTGTTTCGTGGGAGTCCTGGTCGGTGTCGCCATGGCCTGGAAAATGTTTGGCGCAAGCTATTATACCATTGTCTTGAAGTCCATGCATATAGGCAATAGCTTTTTTGCTATCATTCAATTTGTTTTCACCAAAAGAACGGGTATTAATAACCGGGTTATTGGGATTGTTATTGATATCGGCAACGGGAGCAAAGTTTATTTGAACGCCCAAGCGTCTGAGCTGTCTGGCTATATCTTTCCCCATGAGGTAGATGAGGCTATCGTTATGCAGTGCACCAAGCATCATCTGCCGAGGGTAGCGAATGACGCTATCTAGTCGCATCGAGGGACCCCATTCGGCATCCATACCTATGAGAAGTGGTATTTTCGAGGCCTTTTGAAGTCGGTTGGTTATACTGATTTGATTTTTAGGTCCACCTTGGAAAAAGATAACACCCCCGATACCATACTTTTTAATTAGGAGAAGGACATCTGCAGAATTATCTTGATTCTTAGCTGAATATCCAGCAACCATAAAAAGTTGGGCGATTTTCTCATCCAAGGTCATCGTGGCCATCACAGAATCGACCCAATGGTTTGCTTCTGTTGGGTTTAACTGAAATGGAATAGGATTGAGTTTCGGGCTGAATTTGGTTGGCTTACTAGCTCCAAGCTCCATAGAAAATAGGGTGAGCAGAATAGCCGCACTTAAAATTTTGCGCATTATATTAAATAGCATTTTGTGGTTACAAATATACCTTTATTGCAGCTATTACATGAGATTTAATATTAAAAATAGATGCATATTTCTTATTAACGAATATGTTAAATAAATTCTCATAATTGGTAATAAGTTCATCAATTGTGAGATGCATAAAATTTTAAATTTTGTTCTTTTTTTTGAGGCTTGGGAGTGAAAAAATCGGTTACTTTGACCGCCTTGAACAAAATGGTCAAAGTGCTGTTGTTGGATTGCTACAATATTGATAAAAGTTTGAAACAAAATGGTTAATATCACGCATAGGGGCGAGAATAGAGAGAAAATTACGGAGATATTGAAGGTTGCTCAGGAACGATTTGGGCACTATGGGTTTGCGAAAACGACTATGCGGGAGATTGCCTCGGATATGGCTATTTCCAAGGCCACTTTGTACTACTACTTTCCTGATAAGGAAAGCCTTTTTAAGGCAGTAATAGGCAAGGAGCAGGATGATTTTTTTTACATACTAGATCATAAACTTACTGTGTTGCAACGTGCCGAGGATATGTTACACGAATTCTCCAATGTAAGATTGGGCTATTTTAAAACATTCCTCAATCTCAGTAAATTAAGGGTAAGCGATTTCTCCACCTATAACATTAAACTTGGCTACCTATCTCAGGAGCTGGCAACCCATGAGCTGGAGATGGTGACAGATATTATGCACAAGGGAAAAGAGGTTGGCGATTTTAATATAGATGTTTGTTCAAAGTATGCCCAACTTTTTCTTGACCTGTTTAAAGGTTTAAGAATTGTGGTAAGTAAGCGCAAGGAACTCAACTACATTTCACAGGAAGACTACGACATTATGGAGGAGCAAATGCGCATGTTTGTGAATATTTTCATTTTAGGAATTTCAAGATTAAAATAATTCTGTAAAAATAGCTTTATGAAGAGAGTGAACTCCGATGGCAAGAAGAGTAAATTTTTGGTTTACCTGCCGCTTGGATTGGTAATTGCATTTGTTGTAGCGGGTGGTTATTATTGGTATCGAGATTATTCTCGATACATCTCCACTGACGATGCATACATTGATGCCAATAAGGTATCGGTAAGTGCTAAAATTTCTGGGAGAATTGTAACTCTATTTGTTAATGAGGGCGATACGGTAACTGCGGGTAAACTTTTGGTGGAGTTGGACAGCTCAGACTTGCTTGCTCAAAGGCGACAAGTACTTTCGCAGGTGACCTTTGCCACTGCAAATCTTAATCAGACGAAGTACAAATTTGCCTACGATGAAAAGAATTTGACTGTTTTGGTTATTGCTAGAGATCGGGCAAAGGATGATTTTAAAAGAGCTTCAGCGCAGTTTACGGGCGGTGTTATCACTCAAGAGCAATACGATCACCTCAAAAAGGCATCTGAATCTGCTCAGGCGCAACTTGATGCAGCAGAAGCCCAACTGAACGTGTCAAAAGGCGCTATATCGACAGCCGAAGCTTCAGTGCAAACCGCTACTGCCCAACTTCAGATGGTTGATGTTCAGTTAAGCAATACAAAGGTATATGCACCACATGGTGGCTTGGTCGCTCGCAGATGGCTGCTTCCTGGTGATGTGGTTCAGCCAGGCCAATCGGTAATGACCATTACGCAAGATAGCTTAAAGTGGGTGTTGGTCTATTTGGAGGAGACAAATCTGTCAGGAATTAAAATTGGACAAAAGGCAATATTTACGGTGGATGCATTTCCCAAGTTGGAGTTTGAGGGAAACGTTTTTTATATAGGATCCAACACTGCATCACAGTTTTCATTAATACCGCCAAGCAATGCCTCAGGAAATTTCACCAAGGTAACACAGCGAGTTCCCATAAAAATCTCCTTTAGTAGGGTAATTAAGGATGGCGTTGAAGTACCTATGCCTGATTTGTTAGCTGGAATGAGCGTGGTTGTTAAAATTGTTCGGTAGATGCGGAATCGATTAACTCCGTCGCACCGTATTCGTCGGTTTGTACGTCGCCGTAACTCATCGTTTCACCCAACCAGTGGGGCATACCGATGGTGGTTGCTGGGGAATATCATGATCGGCACGTTTATGGCAGTGCTCGATTCAACCATTGTGAATGTTGGCTTGCCAAAGCTTATGGCCTCGTTTGGTGTAGGTATTGATAAAATTGAGTGGGTCTTAACTGCCTATATGTTAGCATTGGCGGTTATGTTACCCACTTCTGGTTGGCTTGCCGATAAGTTTGGCTACAAGAAAATGTATTTCTGGGGGATGTTCGCATTTACCCTTGGTTCGTTTTTGTGTGGAATGTCGTCCAACGAAAACATGCTCATTCTGTCAAGGGTAATTCAAGGGTTAGGCGCTGGTACTATTATGCCTGTTGGTATGGCCATTGTGACCCGCGAATTTAAACCCGAGGAACGAGGAATTGCTCTCGGTTTTTGGTCAATTGCTGCAGCGGCATCTGTTTCGTTTGGACCGTTGATAGGGGGCTATCTGGTGGATAACTTCAATTGGCAGCTCATTTTTGATGTCAATGTGCCCATCGGCGTTTTTGGGTTAATTGCCACTATTGTTATTCAGCGCGAGTATATAAATAAAAAAATTCGCTCCTTCGATGCTGTTGGCTTCTTCTCTGTGAGCATCTTCTTACCTTTCCTTCTTTATGCCCTGTCGGAAGGGAATGCACAAACAAATTCTGCAGGTTGGTCGGCTCCTTATATCCTTGTGTGCTTTGCTATTTCTCTTGTTGCCTTTGCTGTTTTTCTTACAGCAGAGTTAACCGTAAAGGAGCCTCTTATCGATCTTAGGCTTCTGGTTAATCACAACTTTGCTTACGCCAATTTGATTATGTTTATTTTTGGGATAGGCATGTTTGGAAGCACGTTTTTATTACCACTTTATCTTCAGAACTCTTTGGGGTATACTGCCATTCAAGCAGGAGCAGTTTTCTTGCCGGTGGGTATTATTCAGGGGGCCATGGCTCCGCTGGCAGGATTATATGGAGATAAAACAAATGCTAAGATTCCTATTTTAATTGGGGTGATTGTGTTGGCATTTAGCTTCTTCTTGAATAGCAAGCTCTCCTTCCTTACCGAACATGGCTACATTATGCTTGCCCTTTATCTTAGGGGATTCGCTATGGGGGTAATGTTTACACCCTTAAGTGCCATTGCGTTGCTCGAAATCCCTCGCGAGAAGATGGCTCAGGCTTCCGGTCTATTTAACGTTATTCGGCAACTTGGAGGTAGTTTTGGCGTTGCCATTCTTGCAACGGTCCTAACTACGAGGGTCGACTTCCATTCACAAGTTTTTTCCGAGTCGGTAAATACAATATCTCCGGTATATCAACAAGTAGTTCATCATGTGAATGGTTATTTGGTAGAGAATATTGGAAGTAGTCCCTCTCAAGCCGCTCAACAAAGTAACTATGTTATCTCTGCTCACCTCAACAAGCAAGCATTTATCGAGGGTGTTAATGACGACTTTCTTCTTGCTGGAATAATTACCTTGATAGGTGGAATACCCATCTTNTTTCTTCACTCGCGCAAGAAAAAGGAGGCAATCGCAGCTGCGCTAAAACGGGCGGNATCAATCGCGAGTGATCAGTAAAGCACTTAAATAAAGTTATGGTCTCTTTAGTATGATACAAANTTGAGGTTTCATGAAAACAACGAAAATAGCAACTGTATTAATCCTCCTTTTTTCCTTACCTATGCTTTCTTTTGGACAAATTGGAGTCAAAGTAAACGAAGTTAATAGCCGTGACACCTTATCGTTTGAGAAGGTATTGCAGAATGTTATGGCGAGTCATCCTTCGTTGGTGAAAGCAACGGAGGAGGTAAATATTGCACTCTGTAGGGTCGATTTGGCTAAAACGGACTACCTACCTTCCTTTGACTTTAATGCCAGCTACACACGATTGGGCCCAGTTACTGAGTTTAGTATTCCTAATTTGGGAACATTTAAAATGAATTCTGCCGATAATTATGGTGCTTCGCTTAATTACCATCAAACTCTATACGATTTTGGCAAAACAGCCAAAAATGTTGCGGCAGAAAAGGCAGGAAGTACAGTGGCATTGGGTCGGTTTACCCAAGTAAAGCAAGGTCTTTCACTCCAAACTGCCAATGCCTTTTTTATTATGGTGTATCTTCAGGAGGCAATTCAGATAAAGGAGCAGGAAATTGCTAACCTGGAAGAGCATTTATCCTTTATCCGTAAAAAGCAGCAGACTGGCTCCGCTACTCAGTACGAGTTGCTTAGTACCCAGGTTAGACTTTCGGTGGTTAAAAATCAAAAGGTCGATCTTGAGTCGATGCGGTTGGAAAAACAGTCGTCGTTAAATATGCTAATGGGGAATAATATCAATCACTATTTGGTGGTAGGTGAAAAACTCCCTATGGTGGATATTTCCATGAACGTTGATACACTTGTTGGATATGCTATTGACCATCGTATAGAGGCTGCTATTGCAAAGGAGTCTATTGATCAGGGTAATCTCCGATTAAAAATGGTTGCTGCAACCAATAGTCCTAAGGTTGATGCATTTGCATCGGCAGGTGGTAAGAATGGCTATGTGCCCGATTTGAATGCGGTAAAGGCCAACTATACTGCTGGTATTGGAATTAGTATTCCGCTTTTTGATGCCAATAGAATGCGTTATAATAAAGCCATTGCATTGTCACATGTAAATGAGTTACGACAGGACTACGACCTTACAATTCGTAATATCTCAGCAGAGGTTAGCCAGAATGAGGCTAATCTTGAAGCTTCACTCAAAAAACTTGATCAGAGCCGACTTCAAGTTAAGCAGGCTGAAGAGGCTTTTGCCTTGGCTAAAGTAAGCTACACTGTAGGAGCCTTAACCAATCTTGACTTACTCGACGCAGAAACGGCTGTTTCGGAGAGTAGACTCGGACTGCTGAATGCGGAAGTTCAATACCAGCTGAACGCAATTCAACTCTCCATTTCACTGGGAAACACAATTACAAAATAGTGAAAGACATGGCTTGTAATAGTTTTTTTTATATCATGATTAATCTATTTCAATCTGCATAAAAGAAAAACCGCCAACAACTTGTTGGCGGCTAGATAGGCAAATAAAGGTTTAGGTATTAGGGTTAGGTTTGTTTTTATAGTTCAATAATTGTTCCGGCATAGGTGAGACCTCCACCAAAACCAAAGAGTAACAGTTTTTGTCCCTTTTTCACCTTTCCACTTTTGATTCCTTCAAACAATGCCAAGGGGATGGAGGCTGAAGAGGTGTTGCCAAATAGTTGTATACTCTCAAGGGTTTTGGACATGGGCATGCCAATGCTTTGGTTTATGGATTCAATAATGCGCAAGTTAGCGCTATGTGGAATAAACCAGTCAATATCGCTAATGGTAAGGCTATTCTGTAGTAAAATATCCCCAATTTTATCGCTAACGGTTTGAACGGCCCACTTAAAAACGGCTTTTCCGTTTTGCACAATCTTATGGTTGTCAAGTACCTTAACACCGTTGACCACATCAGAGAGGTGGGTCATGTATAAGTCCTTTCCTCCTTCACCACTGGTTCCCGTGAGTCCTCTATACATCTTACCTTCTGTACCGTTTTCTACAATGGCAACGCCAGCCGCATCGCCAAAGAGAATGCAGGTAGTTCTATCGGTAAAGTCGGTAATTTTGGTAAGAGTCTCACCTCCAAATACCAATATTTTTTTATACATCCCTGATGCAACAAGGCTTTGTGCCATGATTAGGCCGTATACCCATCCTGCACAAGCGGCGGAAATATCCATGGCTCCAACGCTACTTAGTCCAAGCCGGTTGGCTACTTGGCTGGCAACACTGGGAAATATTTGGTCTGGGGTGATGGTGGCAACGATAATGAAATCGGTATCGTCGAGGGTTACCTTTTGTTCGTTAATTAGTTGCTGAGCGGCAGCAACACAAAGATCGGAAGTGAATTCTATTTCTGAAGCATAGTGACGTTCGCTAATGCCGGTTCTCGTTTTTATCCACTCGTCTGTGGTATCAATTTGTTTCTCTAAATCTTGGTTTGTTACCACTTTATTTGGTGCATAGGCCGAAATGGTCGAAATCCTTGGATTCATATGGTAATGTCTTTTATAGTTGCTTCTGTTAAAATCGGGTCAAATATAGCTTTAGTTTTTAACAGACAAAATCCATTATATATAGACAATCCAGATATTTAAATCATATATTGATTACAATGTGTAAGTAAAATAGGTGCAATTAGCTTTAATATATTTCGTAAACGGAATATAATTTTAAAATATCGAATTTAAACGCAGCCATTATTTTTTAAATATTTTTTGAAATATTAGTTAAGTGGTAGATATACAACTTGTAACGATCGTATAGATAGTTGATTCTTTGTGGATAATTTTGCCTATCAAATTGAAATATAGAGATAAAATATTTTTAAAAATAGGTAAAATATCTACTTATTATGAATATAATGAACAAATGTTCACTATATTTGCAGCGAACAAATGCTTATAACGATGCCTCGTCAAAAACGTCTTCGCAGAATGGTTAATCCACCGCAATTTGCTGGTTTTCACCCTGTGGGAGGCGGTAGCGAGCAGCAACCGGTTTTGATACCTTATGAGGAGTATGAGGCAATCAGACTTTGCGATTACGATTTACTTGGTCAAGCTGAAGCCTCGGTGATAATGGGTGTTTCCAGACCAACTTTCACGCGTATTTATGAAAGCGCGAGGAGAAATGTTGCAGAGGCTTTTGTTTTGTGTAGACCCATTGTTTTCGAGGGAGGAAAAGTTTACTTCGATAGCGATTGGTTTCATTGCAGCGATTGCAGATGCTGGTTCAACCATCCATTAAAGGCAGAGGCTGTGGCAGAATGCCCACTTTGTGGTGGCTCAAAAGTTGAAGTATGTGATGTTATTCCCATCGACAAGGAGGAAGAGCAGGTGTCATATGAGTATTGTTACTGCGAGAAATGTGGATTTGAGAAGCCTCATCGTCATGGACAGCCTTGCAGAAATGAAATATGCCCCACCTGTGGTGTTCAAATGCGAAGAAAGGGGAGTTGATTGGAGCATTTAACTGAAGTAGAAACATAACTTTTTAAAAATAGAATAAGATGAAGGTTGCAATAACAAGTAGTGGTAATAGCCTCGATAGCAAGTTGGATCAGCGATTTGGTCGGTGTTCATTTTTCGTAATCTACGATATTGAATCAAAGGGGTTTGAAGTGATACCGAATCCGGCTCGTGATGCACAGGAAGGAGCTGGTCCCGCTGCTGTACAGCTGGTAGCTTCTAAAGGGGTAAGTAAAATTGTGTCGGGTGAATTTGGTGTTAAAATCAAGCCAATTCTCGATAGCTTACAGATACAGCTGATTGTGCTTAAGGACTCTGAAAAAACCATTAATGATGTCATTGAAATGTTAAATCATTAGGAGGATTAATTATGCCACATTTAAACAAAACAGGCCCTAAAGGTGAAGGGGCAAAAACAGGTAGGGGTTTGGGCGAGTGTGCCCAACATACAACCAGTGAAATGCTGGACAAATTAGGGAAAGGCCTAGCTAAGCGCAGAAATGCGGGAGGCGGTGAAGGAAAGGGAAAGCGTCTCAGGAGTGAAAAAAAATAGTTTAACCGTTTAAATTAATATATTATGCCACGATTTGATCAAACTGGTCCAGTAGGGCAAGGCTCTATGACTGGACGTAAGATGGGAAAGTGTACTAACTTTGGTGCAGGTCGAAATAGAAATTTAAGTGCTCAAGATAATCCTTCTGCCAATCAAGGAACCGAGGAGAATGGAGTTCTTAGTGGTTCTGGAATGCGAAACGGTGGAATGGGCCGAGGTATGGGCAGAGGCCGAGGAATGGGCCGAGGAATGGGCCGAGGAATGGGCCGAGGAATGGGTAGAGGAATGGGTAGAGGAATGGGATCACGTGGTCAACAGTAATTTATCTATTTAAATTCTAGCCAATTCCATTTTTTGTTACAAAAAAGATTAACTAACATATCTAAATAAATTCAGCATGAAAAAGATAATTGCCATACCTCTCGTTGGTGAAGTTTTGAGTGAGCATTTTGGCCATTGCCAGCATTTTGCACTTGTTACAGTGGAGAACAATAAGATTTTGTCAGAAACAAAAATTGTTCCCCCCGAGCATCAACCTGGTCTCTATCCTCGTTGGATTGCCCAGCAAGGTGCTAAGGTTGTATTGGCTGGAGGAATGGGACAACAGGCTATTACACTTTTTAATCAGCAGGGCATTGATGTCTTTGTTGGTGCTCCTGCCAAATCGGCCAAGGAGTTGGTTACTGATTTTTTAGCCGGTAACCTTACCTTGAATGCTAACTGCTGCAACCATGATGAAGAGCAAGCTGACGATCATTGCAAGCACTAAATTTTCTCTACTATGGAAAAGGCAAAGATTGGAATAATCATCTGCGATAGATATAGAACGTGTGCCGGAGGCAAATGTTTTAGAGCACTTAACAATAGAGAGGGTGCTTTTGCTCGCTACAAAGGAAAGGATGTCGAGGTTGCTGCATTTACAACTTGCGGTGGCTGTCCTGGTGGCAATATTGAGTATGCACCAGAGGAGATGAAGAAGAATGGAGTTACTCAAATTCACTTTGCTACTGGTTTTATTGTGGGTTATCCTCCTTGTCCTTATATGGAGTATTTCCGCGATTTTATTACAGAGAAGTATGGAATGGAGGTAGTATTTGGTACGCATCCTATTCCTCAAAAATACTACGCAACTCATAGTGTTTTGAATACGTGGAAAAATTTATCAAAGAAGGGTGTTCTCGATCAGACTTTAGCAAATGAGCAGATAAGGTTAAGCTATGATTAAGCATACAGTTCCACTAAAGATTGCCATTGCAAGTGGAAAAGGTGGAACAGGAAAGACTCTTGTCGCAACCAATATGTTTCATTCGCTGCAGCAAAGTGGTAATAGTGTAGCGTTGGTCGATTGTGATGCTGAGGCACCTAATTCCACCGCTTTTTTTCAGGTACATGAAGTCGACAGGCAGGTGGTGACACAAATGGTTCCTGTAATTGATACCAATGCCTGCACGTTTTGTGGTCGATGCCACGATTGGTGTAGTTATAATGCCATCTTTATTCTTCCACCAGCAAAAGTTATTAAGGTAATTGATGATTTGTGCCATGGTTGTGGGGCGTGCAGTGTTGCATGCAATGCAAATGCCATTACCGAGAGGCCTGTTGTGCTGGGAGAGGTGGTAAGCTATACTACCAATTTGGGTCATAACCTTATTGAGGCAAAAATGGAGGTAGGCGTTATGTCGCCCGTTTCTATAATTAAGGCGGCAGTCGCTAAGATTTCACCGGATGTGGAACTTGCCATATTGGATTCACCGCCTGGTACCTCATGCCCGTTTATCCAAACGGTTTCTGCAGCCGACTATGTTGTACTGGTAACCGAACCAACACCATTTGGGTTAAGCGATTTAAAGCAAAGTGTAAATACGCTTAAGGAGATAGGAAAACCTTATGGCGTAATTGTAAATCGTGCAGGGTTAGGCAATGGCGACATTTATACTTATCTCGAGGAGAATAGTATTGATTTGTTGCTTAAAATTCCATACGATGCTCTTATTGCCGAGATTTATTCTCGGGGTGAATTAATAACCGATACCATGCCTACCATTAGCATTCAGCTGATGGATGTGGTCAAAAAAATTGTGAATAATTATGGAAATAGCAGTAATTAGCGGTAAAGGAGGAACCGGCAAATCGAGTATTACTGCTGCTTTTGCTACCATGGGTAGCCATGTAGTGTTGGCCGATTGTGATGTGGATGCTGCGAACCAATATTTGATCTTTAATCCAACGCAGGATGAAGAACAGGTATACATTGGCGGGCATAAAGCGGTGATAGACTATGGACTTTGCACAAGTTGCGGTTTATGTATGAATTACTGCCGTTTTGGCGCAATTTCACTGTCTAATGGCCATGTTACCATTTCTGAAACCTCCTGTGATGGCTGCTTTTTGTGTTCTAGAGTTTGTCTTTCATCGGCAATTAACATGGTTCCTAGCGATAAAAGTCGGATGTACTCAGGGTTATTCCGAAATGGACACATGGTTTATGGTCGGTTGGCTCCGGGTGAGGAGAATTCGGGCAAGCTGGTGAATATGGTTCGTGACAAAGCAAAGGAGGTAGCGGAAAAACATAATGTTCCAACAATACTAGTGGATGGTCCTCCCGGTGTTGGATGTCCGGTTATTTCAACCATCACGGGTGTAAACAAGGTGGTGATTATTACGGAACCAACTATATCGGGTAAACATGACTTGGAACGAGCTGTAGAAATCACGGAGAAGTTTAACCTTAAACCGGAGGTGATAATAAACAAAAGCGATATTAATGTTAGCATGTCTCAGCAAATTGAAGAGTGGTGTATTCAGAAAGGAATTAACGTTGCGGGCAAGTTACCTTTCGATAAACGAGTGGTTGAAGCCATGGTAAACCATAAAAGTATCAACGAATTGTTTCCAGATGCTGAAATCAGTGTAATGTTGGGAGAAATATGGAGGAATATTCAAAATATTTAATTAGCATGTAGAACTATTTTTGCTACATTTAACGCTGGAGACCATTGTTAATCAGAATTAGATTAGAATTTTTTACAAAATATTATAATAGAATAAGTTAACTTTCAATTTTATGAATAACCTTTTCGAGAAAATTGCATTGCCAGGGGTGAAAAATATTATCGTTGTTGCTTCGGGTAAGGGGGGCGTTGGAAAGTCTACCGTTTCTGTCAATCTATCCATTGCCCTTGCACGAAATGGGCTTAAGGTTGGACTTGTTGACGCCGATATATATGGACCATCGATTCCCAGAATGTTTGGAATGGAGCAGGTGGCACCCGAAGTTACCGTGATTGGTGAAAAGGAGATGATGTTTCCTGTGGAAAAATATGGCGTAAAGATGATCTCCATAGGTTTCTTCGTGGGGAAGAAACAATCTCTAATTTGGAGGGGACCAATGGCCGCTAATGCTATTATCCAACTTTGTGAAAATACGCAATGGAATGATCTCGATTACCTCGTTATTGATTTTCCTCCGGGAACAGGTGATATCCAACTATCATTAGTCCAAAAATTGTCATTGTGTGGTGCCATAATTGTCACTACACCCCAGGAAATTGCATTGAATGACGCTCGCAAGGCGGCATCAATGTTCTCTAATCCCGACCTGAATGTTCCCATTATTGGTGTAGTTGAGAATATGTCGTGGTTTACACCAATACAGCACCCGGATGAGCGCTACTTTATTTTTGGTGAGGGTGGTGGACAAGTCCTAGCATCTGAACTTGGGGTTTCGCTGCTCGGTCAAATTCCACTTGTTTTGGAAGTTGGTCAGGCTGCTGAAAAGGGGCTCAGTGTATTTTCTCAAACTAACAAACAGGCGGTTATTGCCTTTGAGCATATAGTTGAAGGGGTTATGTCTGTTGTGGAGAACTAACTGTTGAAAATTAATGGTTTTATAGTTTATAATTTGTTCCAATTACCACTAAAATTAGAAGAAAATGAAAAAAACTGACGTATTAATTATTGGTGGAAGTGCTGCCGGTATGGTGGCAGCTGTTTCCGGTAAATCTTCTTGGCCAGAAAAAAAATTCCTTCTTGTAAAGAAGCAAAAGGATGTTATGGTTCCATGTGGTATTCCCTATATTTTTGGGACACTCGAAAGTAGCCAGCAAAATATAATGCCTGTAGATGCTGCTCTTGGCAAAAGTGGTGTAGAATCGTTGGTTGATGAGGTTGTTTCAATTGACAAGGAGGCAAAAACTGTAAAATTAGCTAGTGGCGATGTGATTGGTTACGATAAGCTGGTTATTGCGACTGGTTCAATACCCGTAAAACCAAAATGGTTAAAGGGGGCAGATAAGGAAAATGTTTTCATCATTCCTAAGGATAAGGTTTATCTGGATGAGATGAAAAGTAAGTTACAAGGGAAGAAGAAGCTTGTTGTAATTGGAGCTGGATTTATTGGTGTTGAGTTTTCCGATGAGTTGAAAAAGGCTGGATTTGAAGTCGTGTTGGTTGAAAAGTTGCCGAACATTCTTAGCTTAGCATTCGATGTGGAACTCTCTACCCGAATCGAAGCGCTATTAGCTTCTCGTGGTGTTCAGGTAATTACCGGTAAGGGTGTTAGTGCTATTGAAGGGAAAAATGCAGTGGAGACTGTGGTGCTCGAAAATGGCGAGCGAATACAGGCCGATGCAGTTATCCTTTCCATGGGATACAAACCCAATACTGACTTAGCTGGCAATTCGGGTATTGCGGTTGATGAAAGCGGATTTATTGCCGTTGATGAGTATATGCGTACCCATTGCGCTAATATTTTTGCCATTGGCGATTGCGCTCAAAAGCGTGATTTTGTTACCCGTAGTAGAGTTAGCACAATGCTTGCCTCCACCGCCTGTGCTGAGGCACGTATTGCAGGTATGAACCTTTTTGGTCTGCATGTGGTAAAAACTTTTAGTGGTACAATTGCTATTTACTCTACAGCCATTGGTGAAACTGGATTTGGAACTGCTGGTATTACCGAAGCACGAGCAAAAGAAGAAGATATTGATGCCATTACCGGTCTGTTTGAAGGTGTCGATCGCCACCCTGGTAATTTACCCGATGCTCACAAGCAAATGGTGAAATTGGTTGTTGCTCGCCAATCGGGTGTTATTATTGGTGGAGAGGTTATTGGAGGATTAAGCGCTGGTGAGTTAACCAATGTTATTGGCCTCGCAATCGAAAATCGTATGACTATTAATACGCTGCTAACCTCACAAATTGGAACCCATCCATGCTTAACGGCATCGCCAGCTGGATATCCATTGATTAAAGCCGCCGAAATTATTGCCGGTAAAATGAGGAACGGTAAGTAAGTTTTAATATTTAGCTTATTGTTGAATTAGTTATGTTTGGCTCCTGCTCTGTTTCAAAAGAGCAGGAGTTTTTGCTTTGTAGTAATTTTTTCTGCTGATTACTGAAAACTGCAACATTTTAGTGGACATTTTGTTGTTTGGTTAGATTATTGATTCGTTAAACAGAAACGCTATGGGAAAGTTAGTTTTGATTCGACATGGAGAGTCGATGTGGAATAAAAAGAACGTTTTTACAGGTTGGGTTGATGTTCCTCTTTCGGAGTCTGGAATTGCAGAGGCTCAGAAGGCAGGTGAGGAGCTGGCCAATATTGCATTTGATGTGGTATTTACTTCGGTTCAGATTCGTGCTCTTGAAACGGCTATGATTCTACTTGCAAAAGGAAATAGTACCAAAACTCCAGTGGTTATTCACGAGGAGGGAAAGATGAAGGATTGGACCGAGATATTTGGCAGCAGCATGGTCGATGATACCATTCCCGTTTACACTAACTGGCACCTGAACGAGCGTTACTATGGTCAACTTCAAGGGCTAAATAAGGCCGAAACTGCACAAAAATATGGCGATGAACAAGTGCATCAGTGGCGTAGAAGCTACGATATTGCTCCACCTAAGGGCGAAAGTTTGAAGGATACGGCAGCTAGAACCATTCCTTACTTTAAGGAGGCTGTGATGACGCAGCTTAAGGAGGGTAAGAATGTACTTATTTCGGCACATGGCAACAGCTTGCGATCTATCGTAATGTTCATCGAAAATCTGTCGGAGGAGGAGATTTTAAAGTATGAAATTCCAACCGGAATGCCCCTTTTTTACAGCTTCGACGGAAAAAACATTGTTAAGGCGTAAAATTATTGAATGCTATTCTAATGAATTCGTAAACATAAGGCTGTAATTTATACAGCCTTTTTTATGTTATTGGTTATAAGAATGATAAACCTAAATTATTACCTATAATATTTTGCTCTTTTCGAGCCTTTTCAATGGAATCGACCTTTTTTATGGGCATTAGTTGTTGGTTAGTACTGCTGTAGAGCGATACTAGGTAGTTGTGACTTATTACAGTAGTGGTGCGGTTGCTCCAGCTGTTGGTTTGCCAAACCCTGTTCGATTTTTTAATTCCAACCTTCATCGAAGGATCTATGGAAATCCATTTACCGGATTTTAGAATACCAAAAAAAATTGTGGTCGATTTCATTCTTCGTTTATCGTAGTCCACTTTGGTAAAGCGGGCTGTGAATCCCACAAAAGCACCAATTATAACAAGCACAAGGCCTGTAAAATCGAAGAAAGTAACCATAATGCCTACACAGAACAGTATGATTCCTGCGAAGGAACCAGCTGGTCCAAAGGACTTATCGATTTTGTTTTTTACTACCATCGTTTTCTCTTTAAATTTTTATTTACTACTTCTCTTAATTATCTGATGTTATCAGAATAGTTTTTCTTCTCCATTAAGAAGCCTATCCATATTTCACTTTTCTCTGTAGTTCAGCATTATAGGCTGCTATTATTCCTTTTCGGGTAATTATTCCAATCAAGTGCTTTGGATTATTTTGCTCCACAACAGGTAATCGACCAATGTTTCGTTCTCCAAGCTTTTCAAGTGCTTTTTTGAGCGATTCATTCGGGAAACAGAAAATGAGATCACGGGTCATGATTTGGCTAATTGGAATATCCTCCTTGCCCGTTCTGAGAGCCTTATTAATATCCTGTTGCGTGACCATGCCGGTTAACTCGTGGTTTGCATTAAGAACCGGGAATCCTCGGTGAGTTGTATTTCTTATTAGTAAGCCGGCCTCTTTAACTTTAGCCGATTCCTTTACGGAAATAACCCTTTTAAACATGGCATCGGTTACTAGAATCTCTTCCATAAGGTCTTGTTGTTGGTTGGCATCAATATCTACACCTTTTCTCATTAGTTTAAGTGTATAAATTGACTCTTTCGATAGCTTCCTTACCATTATGGTGGCAATAACGCAGGCAATCATTAGTGGAATTAGTATTTTGTAATCACCTGTCATTTCAAAAAGAATCAGGATTGCCGATATGGGAGCTTGTGCTGACCCTGCAAATACGGCTCCCATTCCAACCAGTGCGTATCCTCCAATGGAAATTGGAATTCCGGGAAATAGTATGTGTAGTGCAGAGCCGTATGCACTTCCCAACATTACCCCGATAAAGAGTGATGGCGCAAATACACCGCCAGAACCTCCCGAACCAAGGGTAAGTGAGGTAGCTACTATTTTTAGCCCAATAAGTCCAAGAACCAGCATTGGAGCCAAATGACCGTTGAGTGTTTGCTCAATAGCTTCGTAGCCCACACCAAAAATTTGCGGAAAATAGAGGCCAATGGCACCTAGAAATAATCCACCAATAGCCGGTTTAATGTAGGATGGAATTTTCCAAGCATCAAAAATGTCTTCACTTTTATACAGCACCTTAATAAATACCCAACCTACTACTGCTGCAATAAAACCTAGAATGAAATAAAAGAGAAAATCCCAGTTGCTGAGTATTTCGTAATGAGGCGTTATAAATGCCGGATTTGCACCCAAAAATGCTCGCGAAATTACGGTTGCTGTTACGGCTGAAAGAACAACAGATGAGAAGTTGCGCATTCCATATTCGCGCAGAATGATCTCAAGAGCGAAGAAAATGCCGGCCAGCGGGGCATTAAACGTGGCTGCAATACCTCCGGCAGCACCACAGGCAATGAGTATCTTATTTTTTTCTGCAGAAAATCGGAAGAGCTGTCCCAATGAGGAACCAAGTGCCGATGCTATTTGAACTATGGGGCCCTCTCGTCCGGCCGATCCACCAGAACCTAAGCAAATGGACGAAACCAATGCCTTCATGGCTGCTACACGTGGGCGAATTTTTCCACCGCCTGCTGCCACCGCCAGCATCACCTCCGGTACTCCATGTCCNTTGGTCTCCTTTGCAAAGAGGTAAATAAGTACACCCACAATAATTCCCCCAACAGCCGGAATTACTACCACCGAATTTGGNCCCATGAAGGAGAGCATGCTCTGACCTTGGACGAAAAAGAGCTGCTTGAATAGCCCTATGAGCCAGCGGAAAAGAATGGCACCAAAACCTGCGCCAATACCAATAATGTTAGCAAAAAGAAGTAAAAAGACAGTCTCCGATGATCGGAGGTAGGCCCATAAAAGTCGGAGAAGTCTTTTTCCTTCCGTTATACCTATATCCATCCATTCAAGAAGACGTTTTCCCATTTTTTTCTTTTATGGTTCATTCATTGATGAGAACTCCTTCAGATGCTTAAAGATAAATAATTCTATGAAGGCAATTATCGTTTTTCTGCCATTTGTTATAATTTTTGAGATGAGTTGTATTTATCCTAAGTCTTTTTACTCGGAATATATTGCTGTAAAGAAGGGTTTTACCCTGTTGCTATTTTTCAATAGCTTTATTTTTGTATTGTTCTAAAATATGGCTACGAGCTAAACAATTAATTAAGCTGCATTTTTAAATATCATATTTGGCGTTTTATCTCCTAAAGATATGTGCAATCGCTTAGAATTGTAGATTTCGATTGCATTTTTTGCTGTGATGCAGGCAAGTGGAGCTTGTTCATATCTGTCTGTATATGATACGTATAGAATATATTTGCTTGTTATTGTCAATCAACACCAAAATAGCCACGACACACAAATTTATTTTGTTTTTTTTAGCGTAGGCAAATAAACGAAGCGATTCACGAACAACTATAAAAATAAATTGTGAGTAACCATAAAACCGTTCTGAAAAGAGGTTACTCGGGTTGGATAGGTGGAAGCTCTTTTGAAAGCCTTTAGCTTCGCTGATATTGTTTCGCGCGGCATAGTTCAAACAAGTTTGGCTCTGTACTCGCTAATCGCAAAAATTGGTTTGAGCGTTGGCTATTTAAAAACCAAAACGTCGAAGAAAACCAATTAAACTTCTAAAATCCGTATGCCTTAGTCTAATCAAATTGTAAAATGGCAATAGCAGCTGCACTTTTGTATCAGATTAATAATAATACGATATGAAGATTTACATTTCCATATTATTTATAGCTTTATTAAGTTCGCTTGTTTTATTGGCACAAACACAGCCCTTTTCTCTTGAGGACTGTATTGAATATGCTTTAGAAAACAGCACCGATATTGACCGTTCTCAAAACAATCTACGAAAATATATCGAACAAGCTTGTACCGATTTGCAAACAGCACAAAGCACTTATGCCGCATTACAGGAACAATTAGGAGCAGAACAAGATTCGTATGATGTTGCCGATGAAATGTTTTCTCAGGGCATGGTCAATTCAGTTGATTTTCTTTTATCAAAAAACAACATGACCAAAGCAGAAATCAGCTATACACAAGCAAAATAAAAGCTTGTTCTTCAAAACAAGATTGTAGAATACTATCTGGGAAAACCAATTGAGTTGTAATCCTATAAAAATTTTAAATATGCAACGAAAAAATAAAAAATATCTAATCTACGGTTCTGTCACAACTGCACTATTCGTAATCGTAATCGTATTCCTTTATTGCAAAAGAGTGGAGCCTAAATATTTGTTTTCTACAACAAAAGTAGAACGGGCATCGATTAATAATACGATTACTGCAACAGGAACACTTGAGGCAACAAACACGGTAGTGGTTGGAACACAGGTATCAGGAGTTATTCAGAAATTGTATGTAGATTTTAATTCGGCCGTTCGAAAAGGCCAATTAATAGCAGAATTGGATAAATCGACCCTGGAATCGAGCTTAGTAAATGCCGAAGCCGATGTAGAAAGAGCTACTGCCAGCTTTGAATATCAGGAATCGAATTTGGCCTGTAACAAGGTTTTGTTCGATAAAGAGCTATTGGCAAAAAGCGATTACGATTTAATTCTTTTCAACTATAAAACGAGTAAGGCAGATTTAAAATCGGCAAAAGCGAACCTTAGCAGGGCTGAACGTAATGTGAGCTATGCTTCAATTTATTCGCCTATTGATGGTGTGGTATTAAATCGCGCTGTTGAAGAAGGTCAAACTGTTGCAGCCAGCATGAACACCCCTGAACTATTTACCATTACCAACGACCTATCGATAATGAAAGTTGAAGCCAATATTGATGAAGCCGATATTGGGCAACTCAACATAGGACAACGAGCTGAATTTAACGTAGATGCGTTTCCAGAACTTACATTTAAAGGAGACGTAACAGAAATTCGCTTGCAACCCAAATCAGTATCAAATGTAATTACCTATACTGCAATTATTTCGGTAAGAAATCCTGATTTAAAGTTAAAACCGGGCATGACTGCAGGCATTACCATTTACATTGAAGAAGCGAATGATGTATTGGTTGTAACAAAAGAGGCAACGAGCTTTACACCCAACCAGCAATTACTAAATGACTATATGAACAGCTTATCTGAAAATGAGACTAAATCTGAAACAGATATGCCTGTTAAAATTGTTGATAGAAAGCCCTCATCTCCGCCTAGCACAAAACCCGAATTAGACGAAACACATAAGTTGGTTTGGGTAAAAGAAGGTGCTCGAATACGGCCTGTTGTCATCGAAGTAGGAATTGATGATGGTTCAAACATAGAGGTAAAATCAGGATTAAAAGAAGGCTCAATAGTCGTCACCTCGTTCGAACTTGCCGATAAATCGAGTCTTTCCACTACACAGAATAAAGCCGATGAAGAAAAGAGTCCGTTTGTTCAGGAAAATCCTCAAAAACCAGGAGGCGGTGGAGGCCCAAATGGTCCACCTCAATAGCAGAAATAGGACAATTGATAATGAATTAAAACATAAAAAAATGAGGTATCCTAAAATTATACTATCCGTAATTCTTGTCTTTGCAAGTATCCAAATATTTGCACAGCAAAAGCATGAATTCTCAATTAGCAGTTCAGGGATTAAGCCCGATGGTTCGATATCTATTGAATATACGGGTGAGGGAGAAGGGATATCGATGCCCTTGGAGTGGACTAATATACCTAAAGGAACTAAATATTTTGCGATAAACTTGTGGCATATTCCACACCGAGCTGACTCATCGGTTGTTAAATCGTATTGGGTGGTTTATAATATCCCAGCCAACATTAACGGTTTCCCTAAAAATGCTAAAGGGGTTGGAATAGTTGGATATAACGATAAAGACCAAGCTGGATACGACCCTATGAAGTCAAAAGGTCCTGGTGTAAAGGAGTATAACCTGACGATTTATGCCCTTGCAGAAAAGCTGGAGTTCAAAAATAATAAAGTTTATCGTAATGATTTATTAAAAGCCATTGAAGGAAAAGTATTAGGCGAAAGTACCCTGAAATACACGTATGAAACAGGTCGTGTAAATAAATCGACACAACAATTAAGAGGCTCAGAAGAAAGAATCGAGAACGTGACTCAAGAACAAAAGGAAAAGGTTAAAGCCATTCTTTCGCACTACAATGCTGCCACATTAACTACTACCGATGCCAAAGCAATACACGAGGCATTTCGGGAGGCTGGTTTGCATGACGGGCCATCAATTGAAGAGGTAATACGTGAAGCCGGCTTCGACCCAGATAAGCTTAAGGAATTGGCTCCCCCTCAAGTCCAAAATTAAGATGCATTACTACGAACGAATAAAGCGTTTAAAATTCAGTGAGTTAACCTTGAAGTAAATGGAAGTTAAAGAAATCATATCGATAAAGAAGCTGCATAAAACTTACCTTGTAGGTGACGAAACGATAAATGCACTAAATGGAATAGATTTATTGGTAAATGAAGGCGAGTTTTTGGCTATCATGGGAGCAAGTGGTTCCGGCAAATCAACGTTGCTAAATATTTTGGGATGTTTAGATTTACCAACAAGTGGTGATTATCTACTCGATGGGGTAAATGTGAAGTCGTTAAATAAAGACCAATTGGCAACTATCCGTAATCAGAAATTAGGATTTGTCTTCCAGTCTTACAACCTTTTGCCTCGCACATCAGCGCTTGAGAATGTTGAATTGCCCTTGCTATATAATCCGACGGTTAGCAATGCCGAACGAAAAGAACGAGCAGAAAAAGCACTGGTTGCTGTTGGACTCAAAGACCGGATGAAGCACATGTCAAATCAAATGTCGGGAGGACAACAACAACGGGTAGCCATTGCCCGGTCGTTAGTAAATAATCCTGTGGTGATTTTTGCCGATGAAGCAACAGGAAACCTTGATACACGCACATCATTTGAGATTATGGCTCTTTTTCAGGAGCTAAACCAAAACGGAATGACTATTTGCTTTGTAACTCACGAACTCGATATTGCCTCTTTTACGAGACGTAATGTGGTTTTTCGTGACGGTAGGATAATTAAGGATAGTATTATTAACCACCGTCAAAATGCATTAGAGGCCTTATCGCAAGTAAACGATAACAAATATGAGTTTGATTATTAAGCTATAAATCATGAAGTATTTAACTCTGGTAAAAATAGCCTTTGCAGCCATAAAACGAAATAAAATGCGTTCGTTTTTAACCATGCTGGGTATCGTAATAGGTGTTGCTGCGGTAATTGCAATGTTAGCAATTGGACAGGGGTCAAATGCCAATATTCGCAGTACCATTTCGTCGATGGGTACTAATCTTATTAATGTGTTACCCGCAAGTCAAAACAAAGGAGGTGTGCACCAGGGACGAGCCGCATCGCCAACGCTAGTTGTCGGTGATGTAACCTACCTTAAAAACAACAGTAAATTAATCAAGGCGGTTTCGCCCGAAATGGACGGAAGTGGTAGGATTGTGTATGGCTCTAAAAACTGGCCAACCACTATTTTCAGTGGAAATGAAGATTACGTGTTTATTAAAAAATACGAAATTAAAACAGGGCGAATTTATACCTCGAAGGAAATTAAAAGTGCGGCAAAAGTTTGTTTAGTCGGCCAAACCATCATCGAAAATATCTTTAGTGCCAATGAAAACCCAATTGGTAAAATTATCCGGTTCAATAATATTCCATTTAAGATAATCGGCACGCTAAAGGAAAAGGGAAACAATACCTTTGGACAAGACCAGGACGATATGATACTTGCACCTTACACCACCGTGATGAAAAGGTTGTTCAGGCAGAACTATTTACGTGCAATTGTAATTTCTGCCAAATCGGAAGATTTAATTACTAAAACGAGTGCTGAAATAACCCAATTATTAAGGTCATCACACAAATTGAAGGAGAAAGAGGAGGATGATTTTGAAATTAGAACTCAAGAGGAGCTGATTAGCAATTTTGGTTCAATATCTGAAATGATGTTGGTACTCCTCGGCTCTATCGCAGCAATTTCACTGGTTGTAGGAGGTATTGGAATTATGAACATTATGTATGTTTCGGTTACCGAACGCACCCGTGAAATTGGACTGCGAATGGCGATTGGAGGTAAAGGCAAGGATATTCTACGTCAGTTTCTCTTAGAGGCATCGTTGCTAAGTATTCTTGGAGGGATCATAGGCGTTGTTGTGGGTATTTTGGCTTCAAATATTGTTAAGGACATACTTGGTTGGCCAATATTAATTACAGGCAATTCAATTGTTTTATCCTTCATGTTTTGTACATTTATTGGAGTGTTCTTTGGTTGGTATCCAGCACGTAAGGCTTCGGCACTAAATCCTATTGAGGCACTTAGACATGAATAAAAAGCAATAACTTTGCACTATGATTTTTTCAAAAAATAAGATAGAAAAATGGTTGCCTCATTTTAGCGGCTTGCTATTATTTCTTATTCTTCCAATTTTTGTTTTTGATAGGAATAACAATCGAGAAATTTATTGGATGTATAACTACTATTATCAGTTAGCATTCATGATTGTCGCTTTTTATGTAAACTATATGGTTGTTGTTCCACGCTTCTTTTTCTCAAAGAGGAAGGTGTGCTTTTTCATTATCTTAATCCTTTTCACCTTTTTATTGCTTAGTGTATCGCAATACCTATATGATTATTTTCAGCTTGAAAACTTAGGCCCCGATAGTATTTCGGGCGAAGTTATTCCTCCAAGGCAGAGTAGATTCGGATTACACCCTAAACTTGTAGATAACTTCTTTCTTTTGATAATTGTGTTGGGGTTTAGTAGTGGCATGGCAATTATTCAACGTTTCAGAAAAAACGAATCCACACAAAAAGAAATTGAAAAAGCTCGTGTTGATTCGGAACTGGCATTCTTGAAAAATCAAATTAGTCCTCATTTCTTCTTTAACGCACTAAATAATATTTACGGGCTAATTGCTATCGATAGCGACAAGGCACAACAAGCCGTAGAAAAACTTTCTGGCTTGATGCGATACCTAATTTACGATTCGAATATAGACACCATTGAATTGCAAAAAGAATTCGATTTTACGTTGAAATATATTGAGCTGATGCAACAGCGTTTAAGTTCCAAGGTTAAACTCAATATTGTCATATCGCCAAAAATTCCAGAAGGGCAAATTCCTCCGTTATTGTTTATTCCATTTATTGAAAATGCATTTAAACATGGAATAAGTTATCGTGAAAGCTCATTTATATCTATTCGGCTAACGGCAGATAATGACAAAATCGTTTTTGAATGTAAGAATAGCATACCTTCTAATAAAGAAAATAAAGAAAATAAAGGTGGTGTTGGCATTACTAATGTACAACAGCGATTAGACTTAATATATGGTAATACCTTTAATTTGGATATTCGTAAGACGGTAGAAGAATATTATGTAGAATTAGTAGTACCCTTTAAAATCAAGTAAAATGAATAAAATTACCTGCATAGCAATTGATGATGAACCCATAGCATTGGGAATCGTTGTTTCTTATATAAAAAAGATACCCTACCTCGAATTGCTTGCAGAGTTTGATAATCCTATTGATGCGTCTGAGTTTATTCAGGAACACAACGTTCAGCTTATTTTTCTTGACATTAATATGCCCGACTTATCAGGAGTTGAGTTCGCCAGAACCTTAGATAAAAATTGCAAGGTAATATTTACAACAGCTTACGACAAATATGCTGTGGATGGATTTCAGCTTCATGCACTCGATTATTTATTAAAACCGATTAGCTACGCTGTATTCGCCAATTCGGTAAAACATGCTAAAGAGTATTTTGATTTAGTAGATTCAAAACAATCGGAAATGCCTGTGAATACAGGCGACAATTACCTGTTCGTAAAAGCCGATTACCAGATTCATCGAATTGAATTTGACGATATTCTATATTTCGAAGGATTAAAAGATTATATAAAGCTTTATACTGCGGGCTTATCTAAATCTATAGTTTTTCATTCAACCATAAAATCCTTGGAAGAAAAACTTCCTGTCGACAAGTTTATGCGAGTACACCGTTCCTTTATTGTCGCATTAAATAAAATCAAAACGATTGAGCGGGATCGAATTATATTTGGTGACAAACGGATTCCAATCAGTAAGCAATACAAGTCCGGATTTGATGAGTTTGTTAAGAAGAAATTTCTGTAGTATGACGGTTGTTTGTAGTGTCTCCTTTTTGTTTCGGACAAAGTTGTAGCAATACACGTTCTCCAACATGGACAAATGATAAAAAAGACCTACGTGAGCATAACGGCTCTAATAGGTCTTCATTAATGCTATATTCTTGGTAGAACGAAGGTTATTTTCTTCGATTACTTACAGAAATATTATTTGATAAGTTTTCCGTTAAGATAGCAATGGGTGATCATTTCTGTCTCATTTTTTAGTCCCTCGCCTGCAAAGCACAGCGATAAGGATTTTTTATAAAAGGTTTCTAATCTTTCTTGAGATTCATCCGATTCAATTACAATGTATGAATGAACTGTATCAGTATAGCTAACCATTTTAGTAGAATTTACAGCTTCTTGTCGGTAATCAATCTGGTTCTCTACACGATAATCAGTAAACTTTAAATTCATCATAGCGCTAACCAATGTTGTTTGTGACGTTAAGCACAAAGCAGTTCCCGCTGTAAAGTATTCTAAAGAGGTAGGCGCTACGGGACGATCATTATCTCCCATAATTTCGTCTGAGAATATTTCCCAAGTTTCAGTCGTAGGCGTCGAAATCGTAACTTTTTTCAAATAGGGCCTTTTACTATTTTCCGCTGACTGGGATATGGCAAATATTTCAAACTCCATATTAGACAATGCTTCAAAACTGGGAGTTTCTTCATCTTTAACCACCGGTTTTAGATACTCTGGTTTTTTTGGCACTTTAGTGATAGAACTTAATCTAAGTCCATCAACAAAAGATTCATCAGAAAGAGTTGTGCCTGGAGTAGCTCGATAATTTTTCCAGTTTTGTCCATTTACTACTAGCGAGGATTCGATTACTGTTTTATTTCTCAGCGCTTCTCCTGCTGTCCATGAATCAAGAGCCATCTTTTTTATTTCTTGAATAACTTCTTCAGGTGCACTGCTTTGGATAATTATATTTGTAGCTGTTAAATCTAAAAATCCAGCACCGTCAGGAGCCATCATACTATGCCAACGAAATTTATTTAGTACTTCTACTTTTACACTATCTATTTTAACACCTTTAACTTCTGCTGCTCTAAGAATTTGAGTATGTAAATTTGCGGCTACACCAGCAGTATAATAACTAAGCGGTGAAGGACCAAAGGGGTTTGAACCTTTCGCAGCACCTTCAACAGCGATTAGATGCCATCCAGTATAATCATCAACACCTGTAATTTGCATCCTACCTATTTTTAACATCTTTGAACTTTCATTTTTCACCATTTCTGTGATTGCCACTATATTACAATTATTATCACCCTTAATTGTTTCGGCAACAGTAGGTTTAAAAGATGTTGGAGCTAGCGATTCGTCATTACGATCTATCACCTGATATTTTTGATAACTATCGTAACTATCTCCTTTTCCCAACATAAAAAAAGCTAAATTTCGCTGTTCGCTGGGCATCGAAAACCAAATAATGCCTCCTACAAGGGTTATGACAACTAAAAGGGATGTAATGGCAAGGATAATCTTAGATTTCTTTTTCATCTCATTTTGTTTGATTATTAACATTCAACAAAATTGCTATATCACAGCTCCAAAAACATTGACAAATGATAAATAATTACTTTTTGGCTTTTATTCTGCTCAAACTCTCTTGAGTAACGCCAAGAAAGCTGGATAAATTCTTATTGGATAGGCGTTGAACAAGCTGCTTATTGTTTTTGAGCAAATATTCGTATCGCTGTTTTGCATCTAATCTTAAAAAAGTTTCAATCCGCCAGTGGTTATTCAAATAAGTTCCTTCAAGCATTCTTATGTAAAAATCTTTAAATAGAGAACTTTTGCTTAATGCTGATTTAAAATCGGCATACGTAATGACCAATAGTTCGGATGGTTCAATTGCACTGATATATTCGTTTGAAGGAGTTTGCTTGATAAAGCTGTGTATGGATGAGATAAATTGATTTTCGAAGGCAACGTAGCGTATTGTCTCTTGTCCATTAGAATCGATAAAATATGCTTTCACTGAACCTTTTACTATAAAAAACAGATATCGGCAAACGTGACCATTTTCAACTAATATCTCATCTTTTATTGTGTTAATAGGTCTAAAATAGCTTACAACATCAGAAATTTCATTTTCGGTGCATGTAAATTTATTTGCTAAAAATTGCTCTAAACTTTCCGTCATGATAGATGTGTCAGGGTGATGGTTGTCTTGTTGCCAACGGTTAGCAGGATTGATACGGGCGGGAGACCGCCTTGTTTCATTGTCCACAGTTGAAGAACTTTACTAAGATAAACCTTTGTCAGCAAACAACAACGGTATTCGTGTAAGTTTTGGTGGAAATTTTGGCCAGCATGCAAATCAGCCGTCGAAAAAGTATATTTATACTTTTAATATCAAATAATCACGACCCCCCCGCAAAAATTTGACCAGAGGTTAGTACACTTTTTTATTTATTTCTTGCACTCTCTAAATACGGTAAAGGCGAAACAAATTTAAACTCTTTCGAGACATTAAAAAACAGGTTTAATAGATTTAGGTGTTCTCTTCCAATAATCAGCAAAATTCTGTCATCAGCCTGATGAGGGATTCTCTGAATATTTCGATAAATTCTTAAATTTCGGTTGAACCATCTACCTGTTTCAAAGTCAGCCCCTATAAAATCGCCAGGCTGCTCTTCATACTTAAATGGATTTAATAGATACACTGATAATCGTTCCTTAATTTGATCGGGCTCATTTAGGCTATTTAATTCATTAATTATACTTGAAACTTTTTTTGTCGAAATTGGAGTTTTATAGATAGAATCGGGTGAGTTTAGAAAGTATGCTTCAAATTTGGCAGCACGCGAAGTATCCTTAAACAGCTCTTCAACATTATCGTATAGTTTACCCCAGTCATTTACACAATAAATAGTTGGCAAGTTTAAATTTTTTCCGATTCTAAACCCCAGCTGATAAACTTCTCCTTTTCCTAAAATTAATTGATTATTCTTATATAATGAATATAACGAATCTATTGTGAATTGCTGGTCTGGTGTAACCTCTACAGCGATGATAGTTGGTTTATAATCACATAAGGCTTTGGAAATAGCAATAATTTCGGACTGATAAGGTTCTTCCATTACTGATATTTTATCTTTATCGGCAGTTGTAACGACATCCAAGTTGGGATAAGCAAAATGAAAAACGCCCAATGTCATTATTTCGGTTTGTGGTAAAATTTCATTCTGCTGTGCAATGGCAGTATTACAAATAGCTACAATTAAGGGTATTAATAACTTTTTCATGTTTTGTATTTTTATTATTTATAAGACGTTACGCCTTTAATGAAGTTGCATGATACCACAATAGCTCCTTGAAAATATTAGCTAACTTGTTTACCAAACCACCCAAGTTTGGTTATCAAACTTATTTAATTTGGAAACTTTACCATGGAGTGTATCTAATCAATAGCTGTTCATACAGGATTAAGGGAAAGTATTTTTATCACTACTGTTCGGTAAAAAATTGTTGATCCTATACGGGAGAACGGCATTATATATGGAAACGCTGTTCTACAATATTTTGTCCATTACGCGAAAAACTACACCAAGCACCTTCGACGAGCGCATCCAAAAGCTGAAAGAGGTTCAGCGGGGCTGACTCCAATACTTTCGCATTGCAAGTATGCAGGCCAAGCTCAAGGAGCTCGACGGCTGGCTGCGCAACCGTTTACGGTACTGCATCTGGCACCACTGGAACCGAGCTTGCGAGCTCACGACCGAAGGGAGTAACATACCCGAACGGAAGAGGAAGAACCTTATCCAGCTGGGGATCGACTATGATCATGCCTACGCATGGAGTAGAACGCGACCCGAGCGAAGCGAGTTCATGAACACAAAAATTAATTATAGAGGTGAATAATGGGGGGCTGGGCTGTGGCCCAACGGCGAAGCCCTCACGAATTTCAAAATAAAAAAATAATTACAGGATGAGTAAAGCCCTATTTTGGGAACGACCATTACCCTTGAACGCTTACGCAAGAGAGGGTATGAGGCGATGCTTGAATACTACGAGAAAATTGCGCCACATCTTAATGAACCGCTGTATACGAACGGCGAAGCCCTCGCGAATTCCAAAAAAAAATAAATATTGGATGAGCAAACCCGTACGTACAGTGGTGTGAGAGGCTCTCCCCGTCAGCTTAGCTGGCGGGGCGGTTTACTCGATTGGGGCACCGTGCTTTTTTTTATTCTGTTGTAGTCAACATGTTCAATTACAATTCAAATCTAAAGTCTTGATTGTACGCTGTCTTAACTGGTTTTCCACGTTGTATAGATGGTTCCCATTTTTCCATTAAACGAATTACCCTTATAGCTTCTTCATCAAGCAACGGGTGAACACTCTTTATAACTTCGATTTCACCAACTGTTCCGTCTACCTGAACAACATATTTAATTGTCACAATCCCTTCAATTTTCTTTTTGATTGCTTTTTCGGGATATTTCAAGTTGTTGATAATTAATTCTGTTATTCCTTTTTCTCCATTTGGATACTTTGCCCAACTTTCCACAAGAGAAAATCCACCTTGATTTTTTATTGCTACTACTTCTTCATAGTTTTTGTCTACTCCCAAGTCATTGGAAGATTGGTCTTGAGAGTAGGACCATGATGAAATGAGCATGGTAAAAATTAATATTAGCACACTTTTCATAATTCGTTTTTTTTGATTTTACTTTCTGTTCGATTTAAATTTAATTCAACTTAAATTTTTCGGTTTCTTTATTTTCTGCATGTGCCCCAACGAGACTGTGGTAAGGACTGATTTTTGAACGACTTAAAAACAAAAATAATATGATACGAATAATTACTGAAAACGAAAAAAGTTGCAATGGCGATAAGTATTGTTACGTGTTTGAAAGAAACGGCTACAAGACTTATTTAACAGAAGGTAAATTCCAACAACTATATAATGAGTGCAAAAATTTGGCTTTACCACATGTTATGGCTAGTGCGTATTTTGAAATAGATAAATTAATTGATGACATAAATAATAACTCAAACTTTACAAGGAAAGACGAACTACTTGACGTTGGAGTTATTAGAGGACTAGAACTTGCAAAACGTATAATTGGTGAAATGTAGCATTAGCCATAACGGTTCCGTAGCAAGAAATGTTGGGGAGTTAAGAACCGAACATCTATCCGCCGTTAGAAACTTAGTTAAAGGTAATAAAAATGCTGCATCTGCAATATCTAGCCCCAATATTTTTTGCTACGTGTTAGTGGCTGTGCTTTCATTATACTTTTCTAACTTCAGTATTAATTTTATAACCTCTTTCTCTAATGCTTGATGAGTATCTGGGTAAGTTAAATCATTCGGTTGCTTTTCAAATAATTCTATTCTTTCAATTTCTGATTCAGGCAATTCTCCTAGTTCTTCAACTTTTGCATAAAAGACTTTCCCGTAGTTTTTTGTTTCATTTGACTCAACCGAATAGTAAAATAAAGGCTCTATAGAAAATTTCTTGGCTCCTGTTTCTTCATATAATTCTCTCTTTGCTGTATCAAATATATTTTCGTTTTCCTCTCTATGTCCACTTGGAACTACCCAACCGTCTCTTTTCTTATGCTTAACGTAAATCCATTTATTCTTATATTTGGAGAAAACTATTGCATATTTAAATTTTGTATTATCAAATTCTTCGTTTCCGAAAATTTCAATTTTCATAATCTTTTCTTAATTCGCTGGTAAAGTTTCTTTTTTCAATTCAATCCATTCTCGTAAGCCTCAATTAATCGCAATCTTGCATTGCCCCTAACGGTTGGTGTATGAAGCGTTGGGCATTTCGAAGCACTTTCCTGTCAAAACGCTACAAATTTTACTATATGTAACGCACTTATAACTAGCACTATCCGCCCAATGATTTATACACTTTGTTAGCAACTGGGCGTTGATTCTTCCAGTCTGTTTTTCAGTCATTTAAGGTTTCTTTAATTGTCTTTTCAATCTGCACAAAACTGTCAACGGAGCGCAAATTTATTTTGTTTTTTTGTGGGAGGGCAACCCTAAAACCGCCCTTAAAGGCGGTTACTTGGGCAGGCTTTGTAAGCTCTTTGGCAAGTTTTGGTCGTGCGTTGGCTCGTGGGGCTTGCCAATGTGCTTACAAATAGGGAGGGCAATTCCACTATCCTCTTATGGTTTTGCCCAATGCTTCTAATAGTTGTGGATTGTCCTCTAAACCAATCTTTGCTACGGCATAGAACTCACTCATCCAATCATCTATCTTTGCAAATGCTGCATCTTTGCCTTTGGTTGCATCTTGTGATTCCCCTTTTTCTTTCAGGTAAACTGCTCTTGCCGTTTCTAATTCAGAAATCAATGTGTTTGCCGCTGTCAAGTCGTCAACGGAGATTTTTAAACGGGATAATTTACCTTGAACCGCTGTATCGGCTGATGCCACGGAATAAAATTTCTTTGCAGTTTCTAACCATTTGATATAAGTCCGTGGCATTGTTCCAGAAATTGCCAATTTGTCGGCGGTTAATGAATCGTTACGAAATACAACTTTTGCTTTCTTGCGGTGAATGTTGAATGTATCCTCCAATTGTTCCTTTTTACTTGAAAAATCGGCGTAAGCGGCAGATGTTTCATCGTCTTCGGTTTTGTTTGCATCGTATGCTGTTCGGGTTTTTGTTAGCAACGCTTTACCTTCTGCGATAACTGCCGAATCGAAGCCTAAATCTGCCATGATTGCTGAAATTTCAGGTTGGGTTTCTGCATTTTCCAAAGCTACCCGGTACAATTCCAATGTTGCTGAGTCTGTAAGTTTTGTTCGTGATGCCATAATTTAATTTTTAAAGGTTTATAATTAATTACTTTTGGTTTTTTCGCTTTTACAATTCTGTTTTTCAGTTTTACAATTGCGTTTTCCCCACTCACATTTTCTCTTTTCGGATTTGGAATTGTATTTTTCGTACGTACTGCAATATTTTCCTTCCCTGCCAGTCTATTTTTCCTTTCTACTATTGCATTTTCCAAACTTACACCTGCTATTTTTCAACTTGATTTTGTGTTTGTAAAACTAAATGTTAAATATAACGAAAATACTTTTTGTTAGAACTCAGTTGTACTTCCATTTTGTTAAAAAAAATCAGCAGCAACTTTCATTCTTTTGAATGGAAGGGCATTTTGCCGAACCATACGAACAATACACACAGCAATCTCCCTGTTTTGGTTTCAGAATGGTATGGCAATTTTCACATTTATAAAAGAATTGGCAAGAATCCATGGGCATGGTTTCTTCCTTTCGAAAACCACAATTTGGACAGGTTATTATTGATTGGGTTTGAAGATTCATTTTGATAAAATTTTAACAATCGGTTTTGCACTCTTTTTCAATCTTCTCGTTTTCGATTTGAAAAGTGGTATGCCCTATGCCAAATTCATTTTTAAGAGCTTCCTGCAATTCAGAAATAAATTCATCGCTAAATCCTTTTGGCATTATCAGATGGGCAGTTAATGCAACCTGGGTTGTACTCATTGCCCAAACGTGCAAATCATGAATATCTTCAACCCCGTTTTGAGATGAAAGAAAGTCACGTACTTTTTCAAGCTTTATGTGTTTTGGTACAGCATCCAATGCCAAATCAATGGAATCGGTAAACAAACGCCATGTTCCCCAAAGAATTACCAAAATAATAATGAAACTCATTATCGGGTCAATCCATTGGATTCCGGTGATGTTAATCAATAACCCGGCAACAACTACTCCGAGGGAAACTCCGGCATCGGCAGCCATATGAAGAAAAGCTCCTTTGATGTTCAGGTCGTCTTTTTGCCCTTTCATAAATAACAAGGCTGTGATGGTGTTGATTACCACACCTATTCCGGCTACAATCATTACCTGTGTTCCTGCCACGGGTTCAGGATTTTTAAATTTACCAATGGCATCCCACCCAATAGCGATAACCGCCCCAAACAGTAAAAGTGCATTCAGGATTGATACCAGAATAGTTGTTTTTCGCAAGCCATAGGTGTATTTCCCTTTTGGTTTTATGGAGGCAAGCCAAATAGCAGCCCATGCAAAAACCAAACTTAAAACATCACTGGCATTATGCCCGGCATCGGCTAATAATGCTGATGAGTTGGCAATTAAACCATAAAATATTTCAACGGCGACAAAGACGATGTTTAATCCAATACCAATTGCAAATGCTTTGCCGTGACCTTTTTGAGTAGTATGTTCATGCGAGTGTGCCATAATGTTTTATTTACCAAGTTTTAATATCCTGAAAGCCCCCCTTACTACGATTAAAAAAACAATTGTACCAATGATTAAATCAGGATACTTTGATTGGGTCAACAAAACCAATACACCTGCTGCGATAACACCGGTATTGATAATAATATCGTTTGATGTGAATATCATCGTGGCTTTCATGTGTGCTTCTTCACTTTTTGATTTTTGTAATAAATATAGGCAAATGGAATTGGCAATCAATGCCAATATGGAAACAATAATCATGGTTTTGAAATCCGGCACAGCTTCGAAACTGATAAATCTGCGTATTACTTCTATAAGCCCAATCAATGCTAAAGCCAGTTGAAAATAGCCACTCAGCTTTGCCACTTTTTTCTTACGGAACACAGTTGAACCGACAGCCCAAAGGCTAAGACCATAAACAAGTGCATCTGCCAGCATATCCAACGAATCGGCAACCAAACCCATAGATTTAGAAATAAAACCCGTGGTAATTTCAATAATAAAAAATGCAAAGTTGATAATCAAAACCGTCCAAAGCAGTTTCGATTGTACTGATGAATCGTCCTTGAGTTCATCCGCTTGGACAACAATTGTTTCTTGGAGTTGCGACCCTAAATTGAGTTCTTTCAGGTGATTCTCAATTTCAGAGCTTTCTTCAGAATGAAAGACAGTAAGTTTTCGGTTTTCAATATCGAACACCAAACTTTTAATCATGGAAAGCCCTTCGAGTTTCATCCTGATAAGGGTTTCCTCGGAAGGGCAATCCATTTTGGTAATTTTAAAGGTGCTTTTAAACATTGTGAATGACATGTTTTAATTTTTGTTGAACCTCATTTGCAACACCTGCCAATTTTTCATTTTCAACAGATTGCATTGATGCCATCGGGTCAACGGCAGCAATTTCTGTTTGGTTTTCTGAAATTTGTTGCACGATTACATTGCAAGGCAACATCGTACCGATTTTATCTTCTTCCTGTAATGCTTTGTAGGCAAAAGCAGGGTTACACGCACCAAGTATGCGGTACTTTCTGAAATCTACCCCCAATTTTTCTTTTAGTTTTTCGTGTATGTTGATTTCAGATAATACCCCGAAACCCTCCTTTTTGAGTTCTTCTGTTACCCTTTTTACTGCTTCTTCAAAAGAGCAATTCAATGTTTTTTCAAAATAGTATTTCATCGTTTTTGCTTTTAATGTGAATTATTTAAAAAGCAAGTTGCCCGATATATTAAGGCAACCTGCCCTTAAAGTTATAAATTATTTTTCTCCATTTCCCAAACCCGTTTTCACACGGTACACCTTTTCGACATCGGAAACATAAATTAACCCATCGCCTGGATTAAGTGTACACCCGTATTCACAGATTATAGCACAAATAGTATCAACATCTTCATCCTCTGCTACAATCTCAAGTTTAGCAATCTCACTGTCGGTAACAGAAAATTTCTGCGAAACAAATGCGTTTTCATCTTGCAGTTTTCCCGTACCTTCTGCCGAAGAAAGCGTAATGTTCTCAAAATCATTGTCGATTAAATGGTGAACAATTTCATTCACTTTATTTGGTCTTACAAATGCTTTTATTTCTTTCATAATTTTATTGTTTTAATCATCATCTCCGGTTTCTTCTTTCTTCATATCAGCCAATAAATAGTAGGCTGTATTCAAAACTACCTGTGTGTTATCAGGCAACGAATTTATCAAATGTATTTCCGTATATCCATCGTCTTTCAGTCCGGGAATAACTTCGACCATTCGGAAGGCCATACTATTTTCTTCCGCATTATCTTCATTGTCGGCATGGATTTCTTCATTTGCAGGTTCGTCCTTTTCTCGTTCTTCAAGAGCCTGATTGTCCAGTATAAAAATGTATGATTTTGTCCCCTCCGTAACAATAGCATCATTGGGCAGAGCACGGGTATATTTTTCATCGGTATGCAAATGGCCAGAAATATACATTCCCGGGATAAGCCCCGAAACTTTTTCATTAATTTTTGCATGGATATGAACTGCCCTCGAATTGGCCTCAAACTCTTTTCCAATTGCAAAAACGGTTGCTGTTAACTCTTCTCCCGGACGGTTTGAAACCGTGAAATGCACTTTTTGGCCTTCTTTTACCAGATGCACATCTTTTTCATAAACCATAAAATCGGCATGGATTGCACTATTGTCGGTTATTTCAAGGAGTATGTCTTTTGCATCAACATAAGAGCCTACTTTGATATTTACCTCATTAATAAAACCATTAATCGGGGAAAGGATACTAACTGTGTTCGAAATAATCCCTTCTTTAATTTTGGCAGGTGAAAGATTAATCAATTGCAAGCGTGATTTTAAGCCTTCATATTTTGTTTTCGCTGTGTTGTATTCCGATTTAGCCTGTTGAAAGTCCCTGCCTGCACCGACATTGTTTTCAAAAAGTTCTTTCTGGCGTTCAAATTCCTGTTCCAAATATTCAAGCCTGTTGGCTACTTCGGCAAATTCTTCTTGCAAAACAATAAAATCGGGGTGTTCCAGCACTGCCAGCAATTGACCTTTTTTTACCCTGTCGCCATGAAACACCTTAATCTCTTTTACATTACCACCAATAACAGCTGTAACCTCGGCACTACTTGCCGGGGGTACTTCTAACTGCCCGTTTGATTTTACTATCGTGGTTAAGTTCCGCATTTGGAAAGTTCCTAATTTTAAGTTCAGGGCTTCCCGTTGGTTCTCATTTAATACAACAACACCTTCGGGTCCATGCTCTTCGTTTTCTTCGCTTTCGCTGGTCGTTTTATTTTTAGTATTGCACGACATTAAAGTGGCGATTGCAATAAACGCTATAATTATTTTTGTCTTCATCATTACTCAATTTTGTTGATTATTTACCTGTTAAATATTTTAGTTGGGCAGATAATTCATTGTACTCCGCCTGTTGCATTAAAAAATCTTGTTTTGTACGTATCGCCGCTTCAGTATTCTGAATAAATTGAACGTAGTCGATACTGCCAAGACGGTACGCCAGATTGGAAGCCTGAATTTGTTCGTCGGCCAAAGGCAATGCTTCTTTTTGATAATAGTCGATAACCTGTTGCAACATAAGGTAACGGCTAATTTGTTGATTGTACTCGGCTTTTATTTCCAGTTCCTTTTGCTCGTATTGCCGATTGGCAATTTGGAAGTCAATTTTTGAAGCTTTGGTTTTGCCCGATTGTGAAAAGAAAGCCAATGGTAAAGAGATACCTGCTTCCCAACCATAAAACCCGGAATTGCCGTCAACCGACTGCCATTTATAACCCAAGTCTAACTTTGGAAGGAAATTGGCTTTTTCCGCTTTCCATGCCGATTCTGCCACATCAATCCCGGTTGAATAATAATTCAGCAGCGGGCTTTCGCTCAATGAATCAATTTCGGAAACTATATTGAAAGCATACTGCCCCAAATCCTGTATGTTAACATCTACCGCAATCGGGTATAATAGGTATTGATTCAGAATTTGCAAGTTTGCCAAATAGTTGCTTTCAGCTTTCTTTAAATTTACCTGCAATTCTTTGTACTTAGCCGAAGCAGAAAGGTATTCAATCTTAGAAGTAGCTTGTGTTTTGTACCTCAATTCAGCGGCTTTTTGAAAATCGGCGTACAAGGTGTCGAGTTCTTTAAAAAGCTGCCATTGTTGTTTGGCATGTACAGCATTGTACCATGCGATACTAACATCACGGATTAACGAATATTCGGTAAGGTACTGCCCCGAAATAGCTTGTTGGGTACGTGCATTTGCTAACTTGCTTTTTGCCGGAATACCAAAAACATCGATATCCGACTGACCAATCCCAATTCTGTTTTGAATACCGGGCGCACCGTTTCCCACTTCTTCTTTACCCGTGTAAACAGAGGTTGTACCCAATTGGTAAGCCGTTGCTTTTAAAGCTTCCTGTTTGTCAACTTCCAATTGGGCTGCCTTGATTGTCGGATAATTTTCTTTTGCCCTTTCAATGACTTGTGGCAATGTTAGGGAAGAATCTTGCGCATTGGCATTTCCTGAAATCCCCAAACCTGCCATTATAAAAAGGACAGAAAATACACCCATTGCCGGTTTAGGCAACTTTATTTTTTTAACTCCCGATTCAACAAATTGATAGAGAATGGGCAGCACAATTAGTGTAAGTAAAGTGGATGTTAGCATCCCTCCAATAACCACAGTTGCCAAAGGCCGTTGTACTTCGGCACCTGCCGACATTGAAACTGCCATTGGCAAAAAGCCCAAAATATCGGTTGAAGCGGTCAATAAAATTGGCCGGATACGCCGGATAGAACCTTTTTTAATGATGTCGTTTATATGAAGTTTGCCTTCTGCTTTTAATTCATTAAACCCGCTAATTAATACCAAACCATTAAGTACCGCAACGCCGAACAGGACGATAAACCCAACCCCGGCAGAAATGCTAAATGGCATATCCCGCAAATAGAGCGAAAATATACCCCCAACAGCAGCGAAGGGAACGGCTACATAAATCATGAGGGTTTGTTTGAACGATTTCACGGCAAAAAATACCAGCATAAAAATTAACGCTAAAGCAAGCGGAACTACAAGGGACAAACGTTTTGATGCCCTTTCGAGATTTTCAAAAGCACCACCATACCTGATATAATAGCCCGTTGGCAGTTCAAGTTTTTCATCTAAAACAGATTGGATTTCTTCCACAAGCGATTTCACATCCCTGCCAGCAACATTAATTCCTACGTAGGTTCTACGGTTGGTATTGTCGCGGCTAATTTGCATCGGCCCCGGCTGGTAACTTATTTCAGCTACTTCTTTTAAGGGAATTTGATTACCATCGGGAAGATTAACAAATAAATTCCTGATATCGTCAATACTTGTGCGGTGTTCTTCGTCCAATCGCACAACAAGGTCAAACATCCGCTCGCCTTCGTAAATGCTTCCGGCAACGCCACCACTAAAAGCGGATTCAACAATCGTATTGAGTTCTTTAATTTTCAGGTTGTAACGTCCAAGCTTGTTACGGTCGTAATGAACGGTAATCTGGGGCAAACCACTTGTTGCCTCCGCTTTTACACCTGCTACACCATTAATCCCTGAAATCAGCCCGGCAATTTCAGCGGCTTTGGCAGCCAGTATATCCAAATCATCGCCATAAAGTTTAACGGCAACATCTTCACGGATACCAGTCAGCAATTCATTGAAACGCATTTCAACAGGCTGGGTAAATTCAAAATTTATACCCGGCAAAACACTTACTTTTTCCCTTACTTTTTCAATTAATTCGGCTTTCGATTCGGCTTGTGTCCACTGGTCTTTTGGTGTCAATATCACAAATATATCTGCAATGTCCAAAGGCATTGGGTCCATGGGTAAATCTGCCACACCAATCCTGCTTTGAATACTTTCTACTTCATCAGGAAAGTTTTCCAAGACAATTTGTTCCAGTCGGGTGGAAGTTTTTGTTACTTCGGTTAATGAAGTTCCTGGCTTTAAAAATGCCTGAAAAGCAAAATCGCCTTCATCAAGTTTTGGAATAAATTCGGCTCCCATCCGTGTAAACAGAAAACCGCCGGAAACTAACAGCACAAATGCTATTGTGATTACAATCCAACTTCTTTTAAGCGACCATCCGATTACCGGGGTATAAATTTTTTCAAGCTTACCAATAATTTTATCGCCCCATGTTTTTTTATCTGTTTTTGGTGGTTGAAGAAATAAGGCTGCCATCATTGGAATATAGGTAAGGCACAATATTACCACGCCCAAAACGGCAAAACCAAAAGTCATAGCCATGGGGATAAACATTTTGCCTTCTACTCCTTGCAAAGCTAAAACAGGTATAAAGACAATCAGAATAATCAACTGCCCAAAAAATGCCGAGTTCATCATTTTGCTTGCCGAATTATAAGCAATTTCGTTTCGTTTCGTCTGGTCAAGCTTTGTTCCTATCAGGTTTTTTCGGTGTAAGTAAAAAATCATACTTTCAACAATAATAACCGCACCATCAACCAATATCCCGAAATCGAGCGCCCCCAAACTCATTAGGTTTGCCCACACCCCAAACAAGTTCATCATGATAAAGGCAAACAGCAATGCCAAAGGAATGGTTGATGCCACGATTAACCCGCCCCTAAGGTTTCCCAAGAATATTACAAGGATAAATATTACTATTAACGCACCCAATGAAAGATTTTCGGCAACTGTAGATGTGGTGCTTTTAATCAGTTTGCTGCGGTCGAGAAAAGGTTTTATTACAACACCATCGGGCAATGATTTTTGTATTAAAGCCATCCGCTCTTTAACATCTTTAATCACATCATTTGAGTTTTCGCCCTTCAACATCATCACGATACCGCCGACAGCCTCGCCCTTTCCATCTTTGGTAAAAGCACCATAACGGACAAAACTTCCGTATTTAACTTCTGCCACATCCCTGATAAAAATGGGTTGTCCGTCAACGTTTGTAACTAAGGTGTTTTTAATATCATTAATAGACCTCATTAATCCTTCGCCTCTGATAAAGTTGGCCTGAAAGTTTTTTTCGATATATGCCCCACCTGTATTCTGATTGTTGTCTTCAAGGGCTTCAAAAATATCAGAAATGGCCAAGCCCATACTCCTAAGTTTATCTGGATTAACAGCTACTTCGTACTGTTTTCCCCTTCCACCAAAAGAGTTTACTTCCACCACTCCGGGCAGCATGGCCATTTGCCGTTTTACAATCCATTCCTGCATGGTGCGAAGTTCCATATCGTCATAAATAGTATCGAAACCGGGTTGTACTTCAAGCGTGTATTGATATATTTCACCCAGCCCGGTGCTGATGGGTGCCATGAACGGCTCTCCAAATCCCTGTGGGATTTTTTCTTTTACTTCTGCTAAGGCTTCGCTTACTAATTGCCGGGGTAAATATGTTCCGGCACTTTCTTTAAAAACAATGGTAACTACCGAAAGTCCAAAGCGTGATACACTTCTGATTTCAGTCACATCTGGAAGGTTTGCCACTGCCAGTTCAACCTGATAGGTTACAAACTGTTCAATGTCTTCGGTGCCCAAATTGGGTGCTGTTGTGATAACCAAAACCTGATTGTTTGTAATATCGGGCATGGCATCAAGCGGCACTTTGGTCATGGAATATATTCCACCGATAATCAGGCCAATGGTCATCAGCCCGATAAGTGCCTTATTCTTTATTGAAAAAGATATTATTTTGTTTATCATTTGAATATTATGAATTATTATTTGGATATAAATCAATTTCAAGGTGTTTTCACTCCAAGAGACTACTCTTGGACAACCTTTTATTTAATGCATCACATCAAAAAATTGATATGAGCAAATTGTTAAGATGAAACGATTATATTTTGGGAGGTTGCCAGATAGAAGAAAAATGATTTGAAAATCTTGATTCTTTGAAAGTAATATTCAAAGCAACCACTTCAACATCGGACAATAAACCATTAAAAAATGATGGGAAAGAAAGTGTTTGGCAACAATGACAAAAACAAAAAGGGGAACATAAATCAACATCACTTGTGTGATTTTGGCTTTGTTCCGACAATTCCAAGGTAGCAGAATTTGTACCAGCATGTACATCATTGCAAGGTATGGCTGTTAAAACCATTACATACACTGATAATATTACTGCTATATATTTCATCTGCAAATTCTTATTTCTAATAATTACAACGACAAAAATACTATATAGTTCGTGCAACCGAGTTGCAAACTTACTTTTTGCAATTTGAACAAATACCTTTGACAACAAAGTTTGCACTGGAAAATTCAAATCCATTGGGTAAGTCTGGCTGGGGAACAGGTAAATCTTTCATACAATACGTTTTTCCGCATTTGTTGCATAAAAAATGAACATGTAAATGTTCTGGTTCGCAAGTGCAAAAATCTTCGCAAAGTGCGTATCTTAAAGAGCCAGAGCCATCTTCAATTGAATGAATGAGTTGATGTTCCTGGAAAGTTTTTAAAGTTCTATATAACGTTGCTTTATCAGCTTTTTCAAATTTTTGTTCTAATTCAGGCAAACTAATAGCCGTTTTTTGTTCTGTCAGAACTTGTAAAACCAACTGTCGCATTGCGGTTGGGTTGATATTTTTCAAGTTGAGTTTGTTGTCTATTTCCTTTTTCATTTTACTAATTTCAATAATCTCGGTTTGTTCAAAGCTCAAATGTAACAATTAAGCACCGGTGCGTAGGCAGAATTGCAGCTCTTTTACAAGCCTTTGGTTTGGGTGTTGGCTTGTGGGGGCTTGGAAATGTGCTGCAATGTGGGTCAGGGTTTCCCTTCTTCTTTTTGCGGGGGGAGAAAAAAACAAAATAAATTCCTCCAAGTTTGCACCGAACTTTTATAATTGCATGTCTTTTTTCGCCTTGTTGCTAACTCGTTTATATATACGGAAAAACTGTATATACACGCCCATATTGGTATGTATTGTGCGGTTTTAACCGTATAATACACAAATCTATAATTAATT
>JGI20225J20221_1000263_pt2 | contig 77604 bp, 75 predicted proteins | sample BioMet4_FD_20221 | JGI IMG/M metagenome (IMG submission 20221) | reverse complement strand
TCGTATTCCATTTCTAGACAAGGTTTAACACGCCCTTTCTTGAATTTATTTTAGCTTGTTAAACCTTTCGTGTCCATTCTTATATACTAGTACCACATGTTAAAAGTCCTTAATTAAACAAACAGATGTTTAAAGATAAATTAAGCTTTAACTTAATTAGTTTATATAAAAAGCGGTTACCGAAAATATCGGTAACCGCTTTTCTAGGTACCCATCTTAGAGTGTTTATATTTCCCTTTAACGAAAAGTACAACACGGTTTGCTAGAGTTCAACCAAAAGTTGTGCTTTGTTTTTATATTTTCTTAGTAACGTTTTTCTTGCATTCTTTGCAATATCCATATAGCTCCAGCTTGTGATCCACAATAGAAAAATCTGTGCTAGCCTCAAGATCTTTTTCAAAGCTATCTAAAGGACAATGCCCTATATCAATAATTTTTTTGCAGCCTAGGCAGATTAAATGGTGTCTATGATCAATGTGATTTAGTTCAAAGACCGCTTTATCATCTTCTAACAAAGTTGTACGCCTAACTATATTTTTTTTATTAAAAAGTTCTAAAATTCGGTATATAGTAGATAAGCTGATAGTATCATCAGCTTGTTTAGCCTTAAAATACAAATCCTCTGCCGTCACAAATGCACTTGCTTCATGCAAGAGAGCTAAAAGTAAATTTCTTTGTTTTGTGCTTTTAATGCCATGTTCATTTAAATACTCTTTATAATTGGAATTTTCATCTATCATAAAAATTCTTCTCCCTCTTTATACCTAGTATTCATTTTAAACATATTTGTTCTATTTAGCAAGTTTCCACAGGGGACTCCTCCGATAAAATATTTTCTGAAAAATTAAAACGCAAAGCAAAAGAGCAACGGAAATAAGAGCAATAACTCCACCGGGAGCAGCATTAACCCAATATGATAAAAAAATCCCGCTGACTATATCAATAAAACTAAATAACACTCCATACAACAGTGTTGGTTTAAAACCACGGTGTAACTGCAAAGCTGTGGCAATTGGTAAAGCAATCAAAGAACTTATAACAAGAATGCCGACTATTTGTATGGAAATAGAAATTGTAGCAGCCACTAGGATGGAAAAAATATAATTAATCCATTTTACATTAATTCCGGCAATTATAGCTCCCTCTTCATCAAAAATCATAAACATGAGCGAATGGTAAAGTTTGGACACAATAAATAAAGAAATTATACTCAAAGCTGACACTAGATAAAAATCCTGTCTCGTAACCGTAAGAATACTCCCAAATAAAAAGGAATCAACATTTGCGTGTACGACACCAGAACTAATCAAAGTAATGGCAATGCCCACAGACAGAGAAAGAATAATAACTAAAATTAATTCCGCATAATTTTTAAAATGTCTGCGTAATCTTTCAATCACTACACCAAAAAAAGACGTTAACAGAAAAGCACTTAATATNGGGTTAACATGTGACATCAAACCCACCGCTACACCGGCTAAGGAGGCATGGGCTAAAGTATCTCCCATCATGGAATAGCGTTTTAAAACTAGGAACATGCCAATAAGTGGGCACAAAACGGAAATCAAAATTGCAATCATAAAAGCATTTTGCATAAAACTATATTGAAACATATTCTTCAGCTCCTGTGTTTTCCATGAGATATTCTTTTATATAATTTTGAGGATTACACATATGGCCAACTCCGTTGGACATATGATAAAGCAAATGTGAGTTTCTAATAGCCGCTTTAAGGTTATGCTCCACACAAATGACAGTAATTTTTCTCTCTCTATTTAGATCCTTAATAAGCTGGTAAATTTCATTTTGGCTTTTTATATCAATTCCGTTAGACGGTTCATCCAAAACTAACAAGTCCGGATTTCCCATGAGCGCTCTGGTAATGAAAATCTTTTGGAATTGTCCGCCTGATAAAGTACCAATAAGAGCATTTTCATATTCATTCATGTTTACTAAGGCAAGGCTCTCTGCAATCAAATTTTTGCCAGGAAGATGTCTTGTTTTTTGGTAACAAGTTAAAACCTCTTTAACCGTTATGGGAAATTGTTTATTTAAGCTCTCAAATCTTTGCGACACATAGGCAATTTGTTTAAACTCATTTTCTATAGTTCCTTTTGCAGGGGTAAGCAAACCTAATATTAATTTAACAAGTGTACTTTTTCCTGAACCATTTTCACCTAAAATCGAAATATACTTACCCTCCGTTACCTGGAGATTTAGATTTTTCAATACATAAGGTGTATTTCCATAGGAAAAAAATAGATTTTTTATTTGAAGCATATATTTCCTCCTGTTTATTTGCTTGACATATCTTTCACATTATTATATCCTATTTTTAGTTGCAAATGCAAATCATTCGCAACTAAAAATAGGATAAGGGATGATAAGATGAAAAAAATTAAGTTTTTAAGTTTGCTTTTGACAGTTATGCTCTTTTATTTAACTGGGTGCGGTTTTACCTCCCCCACAAAAGATAAACCTCAAACAGCTAACAAAATAAAGGTTATGGCGTCTTTTAATGCTATGCAGGAAATTGCCGAAGCTATAGGTAAGGATAAGATTGAAGTAGAATCTATCATACCAAACGGTACGGAACCACATGATTTTCAGCCTAATGCCAAAAACCTAGCAGGCTTACATACAGCTAAGATCTTTATTTATAATGGACTCGATATGGAAAAAGGCTGGCTTGACAAAGCTATTGCCGCTGCCGATAATAAAAATTTAGTGCTTGTAGATGCCTCCAAAGGAGCGAAGGTCATTCCAGCTTTGGAAGGAACAGAGGCTGCAGAATCCGGTAGTCAAAATGATCCTCATTTGTGGTTAAGTGTAAAAGGTGCCCAATTAGAAGCACAAAATATAGCAACAGCATTAATTAAAGCCGATCCTAAAAATAAGGATTTTTATGAACAAAATTATAAAACTTTTTATGAACAACTAGAACAAGTATATAAAGAATATGATAATAAATTCAAAACAGTAAGCCGCAAAGATTTTGTTACAGGTCATGCTGCTTTCGCCTATTTGGCAAGAGACTTCGGCCTTAAACAAAATAGTGTAGAAGATGTTTTCGCCGAGGGAGAACCCAGTGCTAAAAAATTGAAGGAGTTAACCGATTATTGTAAAGCAGAAAAAATAAACACGATTTTTGTTGAAGACATGGTAAGTCCTAAGGTGTCCGAAACTTTAGCTAAAGAAGTCGGGGCTAAAGCCGTGAAAATTTACACACTGGAAAGCAAAGAAGATGGCAAAACCTATATTCAAAGTATGCAAGCTAATCTAGAGAAAATATATGCAAGCCTAAAGTAAAAATAATATTTCCGTGAGAAATCCCCATGAGTCAATGTTTAATAAAACATTGACTCATGGGGATATTTTTTTATAAAAAAGATCTTAATCTGCGGACCTTCTCAAACCAATTCCTTATATTTAATCTAAATTAACTTTTTTTACTAATTTTTGACTTTTTACATGCTTAAAGTGTTAGTATAAATAACATACCATAAGAAAATGTTAATAGTTAAAAATTAAATGCTTTTAAGTTCACGAAAATTAACTTTTTTTAGAAAAGCAAATAAGGAGAAGAGCCCCATGTGGAAAAAAATACCTAGAATTAAGCGTTTAATTAGTTTAGCAATATGCATTTTGTCAATATTTGCACTTGCACAATCTATAAATATAAGTTCTGAATGTTTTGCCGTAAATAACTCTGTGCAAGAAAGCAAACCGGTTCCTACCATCCATTTTACCCAACAGCTCCCAGCGTCTGCAAAACCCATTTTTATGTGGACAAAGGTAAAAGGAGCCGTTGCCTATGAGTTGGAGCTGTCAACTGCTTTGCCTGAAGATTCCGATGCCTCAAAACCAAATCCCAATGCTTTTTATTCAACAAAAAAAATCTATGGTAATGGGTTTAATGCCGATTTACCTCTGGATTTAGCAAATAATTTTTTTTATTGGCGTGTTCGCGGCCTAGGCATGGATGGCGAACCTATCAGTGAGTTCTCCGATGCGGAAGCAGTTTATGTCGATTATAAAAAAGAGGTAATTCTAAAACCTGTTCCTACTTCCATTTTTAATCAGGACATTGCCTCTGTATTATTGTATCCTGTTTATTCTTGGGTTCCCGTTACCGGAGCAAAGAAATATGAGGTTGAAATACTGGACGATGTACCGGAAAATCCCAATGGTATTGAGCCCTCTGAACATAGAATAGATTCAGCCATAACTACCGGTTCTGAGTACTATGATGAAAAACCCAGGATTTCTGATGATCCCTTCTACTGGCGCGTTAGAGGACTAGACGAAGATGGTAACCCCGTAGGCGTATATTCTGATGCCGGACAATTTATTACAAATCCAACAACCATGTATTTTGCCGTAGCAACATTTGGCAATAGTATTACTCACGGTGGTGGTGGAATGTCCTATTCCCCTGCAGACTGGGAGTACAGTTATCAACATTACCTGGATTTTCCAACAATAAATCTGGGAAGAAGCGGTGACACCAGTCAAACAATGGTTGAGCGTTTTGATGATGATGTTCTGCCGTTTAGCCCACGGTATCTGATAATTTTGGGAGGTACAAACAGTTTACGCGGAGGAGTGCCGGCAGAAGACGTAATTGCGGATTTGTTAGCCTTGAAAGCAAAATGTCTGAAGAACAATATCCGTCCTGTATTTTTGACGCTGCCCCCAATTAATCCTGACAACATAAAAAGGGCTTTTGACGAACCAACAGCGTCTGACTGGCAGGAACAAATACAGATAGTTAATGACTTTATCAAAACCCAGGTACATATAGATATAACACGCGACATGGACAGTCCTGATGGCGTTCTGCCCACAGAATTAGCCGTTGATGGCTTGCATCTTGATATTGACGGGAAAAAGCTAATGGCCGACGCCATTAATGCTGACTGGCCCCGTATAGAAAGCCTGTCTTGGCGGTACTGGATTTGAGAAAGGCTTTAGTTTTTATAAAATTTCAATAAACTTTATATTTTACTTTTGCTAAATTTTTTTTTACTTACACTGGTATACTAAAAGACACCTAAAATTAAATTTAGGTGTCTTTTAGACAATTTTATACTTAACAAACAGGAGTACAGACTATATAATACCCAAAAAGTTTGCTGCGAATATGACTTTTGACAAGTACAAGTAAAAACTTAAATACTCTGATTTTCAATACGGTTTTTTAAATCCAAAACTTTTTGCTTGATAACATCAGCCGTCTGTAAAAATACTTCTTTTCCTTTCCCGGTAGGGTCGTCTAGACCCCAATCTTCTCTATACCTACAGGGAACAAAAGGACACGCCACTTGGCAGCCCATGGTTACAAGTATATCAATTTTAGGCAATTCTGCTAACAGCTTTGGTTTCTGTGTTTCACTCATATCAACGCCATATAGCTCTTTGATAAGGCCAACAGCATCCTGATCAAGCTTTGTCTTTATTTCTGTTCCTGCCGAACAGGCTTCAAAAACATCAGCAGCAAAAATTTTAGAGATTGCCTCCGCCATCTGTGAACGGCAGGAATTATGGACACATACAAAAGCTACTACCGGTAGTTTTTTATTCATAGTTTTACACTCCTTTGTCTTATTTAGCTTCCGGGAACCATTTTTTAGTGTTATTAGCAATTTTTACAAGAGTCAGCATTACCGGTACTTCCGTCAATACCCCCACAACAGTTGCCAAAGTTGCACCTGATTGCAGCCCAAATAATGATATGGCAACAGCTACTGAGAGCTCAAAAAAATTTGAAGCACCAATCATACCGGCAGGTGCGGCAACATCATGAGGCAGTTTCCATAATTTAGCCCAGCCATAAGCAATAAAAAAAATAAAAAATGTCTGTATTGTCAAAGGAACAGCGATTAGCAATATGTTGATAGGATTATCTATAATAATCTTACCTTGGAAGGAAAATATTATTATTAAAGTTAGCAAAAGTCCAATAACGGTAACATTGCTAAATTTTTTTATGAATGTATTTTCGAAATAATCCACCCCTCTATTTTTTGTTATTAGTTTTCTGGAAAACCAACCGGCGGTAAGAGGTATTACCACAAATAAAACCACTGACAAAAATAGCGTCATCCACGGTATTGTAATATCATTGATTCCCAGCAAAAATGCAACAATAGGCACAAAAGCTACTAAAATAATCAAATCATTCGTTGCTACCTGCACCAAGGTATAAGCAGGATTACCCTTAGTTAAATTGCTCCAGACAAAAACCATAGCTGTGCAGGGTGCGGCACCCAATAAAACAGCCCCCGCCAAATATTCTTTAGCAGTAGCAGCCGGAATAATATTTCCAAATACTACATATAAAAAGAAATAGGCAATCCCATACATTGTAAAGGGTTTTATCAGCCAATTNGTAACCCAGGTCACAATTAATCCCCTAGGATTTTGCCCTACCTGTTTAATACTTTCAAAGTCAATCTTTAACATCATTGGGTATATCATTAACCATATGAGTATGGCTACAGGAATTGATACCTTAGCATATTCGAATCTGCTTAAAAGTGCTGGTACCTCCGGTAAATAAACACCTATCATTACTCCTATGACCATACAAATAAGAACCCAGATTGACAAATATTTTTCAAAAAAACCGATGCCTGTCACTTTTTCTTTGTTCATGTACTTATCTCCCATCACNACTATAGCNGCAAACATTCCCTGTTAATTATAATAACTCTCTCATTTGAATTTTAAGCATGTTCACACTCGTTTTCACCTTTTTGCAAACGTTCCGCGAGATTTTTTAGATCATCCGCATATAAATCCATGCTTCTCAAATTATCATAAACTAAGGTGTCAACAAACTTTAAATGCTTATTATTGGATAATGAATAATACGCCCATTGAGCATGTTTTCGGTCTTTCACAAGTCCGGCATTCTTAAGATAAATTAAATGCCGAGAAGCCTTTGCCTGAGATATTTGTAGAATTACCATAACATCACAAACACAAAGTTCTCTTTCATATAAAAGATTTAAAATTCGTAACCGCGTTTCGTCTGATAAAGCTTTTAAAATATTTACAATCTGATTCATTAATACACCTCCAGCTCCTATATAATCGCGTAAACGATTATACGATTATGATACACCGTTAAAACTAAAAACACAATAGATTAAACGAAACTTGTATTTTTTCCAGTCCAAAATAGCAGAAAAAAGGTTCTATAATAAATGTTGGGGTAGGACAGACATTCTAGTCTGTCCTACCCCTTTTTTCATAAAATAATAGGCATAATAATGTTCATCCANATTACCCTTAGTTAAATTGCTCCAGACAAAAACCATAGCTGTGCAGGGTGCGGCACCCAATAAAACAGCCCCCGCCAAATATTCTTTAGCAGTAGCAGCCGGAATAATATTTCCAAATACTACATATAAAAAGAAATAGGCAATCCCATACATTGTAAAGGGTTTTATCAGCCAATTTGTAACCCAGGTCACAATTAATCCCCTAGGATTTTGCCCTACCTGTTTAATACTTTCAAAGTCAATCTTTAACATCATTGGGTATATCATTAACCATATGAGTATGGCTACAGGAATTGATACCTTAGCATATTCGAATCTGCTTAAAAGTGCTGGTACCTCCGGTAAATAAACACCTATCATTACTCCTATGACCATACAAATAAGAACCCAGATTGACAAATATTTTTCAAAAAAACCGATGCCTGTCACTTTTTCTTTGTTCATGTACTTATCTCCCATCACAACTATAGCCGCAAACATTCCCTGTTAATTATAATAACTCTCTCATTTGAATTTTAAGCATGTTCACACTCGTTTTCACCTTTTTGCAAACGTTCCGCGAGATTTTTTAGATCATCCGCATATAAATCCATGCTTCTCAAATTATCATAAACTAAGGTGTCAACAAACTTTAAATGCTTATTATTGGATAATGAATAATACGCCCATTGAGCATGTTTTCGGTCTTTCACAAGTCCGGCATTCTTAAGATAAATTAAATGCCGAGAAGCCTTTGCCTGAGATATTTGTAGAATTACCATAACATCACAAACACAAAGTTCTCTTTCATATAAAAGATTTAAAATTCGTAACCGCGTTTCGTCTGATAAAGCTTTTAAAATATTTACAATCTGATTCATTAATACACCTCCAGCTCCTATATAATCGCGTAAACGATTATACGATTATGATACACCGTTAAAACTAAAAACACAATAGATTAAACGAAACTTGTATTTTTTCCAGTCCAAAATAGCAGAAAAAAGCGGCTTCCGAAAACCTCGGAAGCCGCATTATTTCGATGGTGGGCCCATCTGGGATCGAACCAGAGACCAACCGGTTATGAGCCGGTGGCTCTACCGCTGAGCTATAGGCCCGACAGCAAGTTGCAGGGAGCGTGCCCTACAAAACCAACGTTAACATTGTATAATAAAACAATGCTACTGTCAAGGCTAATATCTATTCTAAAAATTCTCTTAAAGGCTTGCTGCGCTTAGGACTGCGTAACTTTCGTAAAGCTTTAGCTTCAATCTGACGGATACGTTCACGCGTAACGCCAAAATGTTGGCCTACCTCTTCCAAAGTGCGAGTACGCCCGTCTGCTAAACCGAAGCGTAATTCTAATACTTTGCGTTCACGTGGGCTTAAATGTTCTTGTAGAACGCTGCCCAATTGTTCTTGCAGCAAGGTATAGGACGCGGCATCCGCAGGGGAAGGAGCTTCTTGATCCTCTATGAAATCACCCAAATGGGAGTCTTCTTCTTCGCCGATAGGTGTCTCTAAGGAAACCGGTTCCTGAGCGATTTTTTGAATCTCACGAACTCTATCAACTGTTGTGTCCATCTCTTTGGCTATTTCTTCAGGCAAAGGCTCTCTGCCTAACTCCTGCAACAACTGCCTGGAAACACGAACTAATTTATTAATAGTTTCTACCATGTGCACCGGTATTCTAATAGTACGTGCCTGATCCGCAATAGCACGCGTGATAGCCTGCCTAATCCACCAAGTAGCATAAGTACTAAATTTAAATCCCTTGTTATAATCAAATTTCTCGACAGCTTTAATCAAACCAAGGTTTCCTTCTTGAATCAAATCTAGGAACAACATACCTCTTCCTACATAACGTTTTGCTATACTAACTACCAAACGCAGGTTAGCCTCAGACAAGCATTTCTTGGAGTCCTCTCCACGTTCTAAGGTTTGTTTCAAAACAGTTGCATACTCATTTTCTAATTTTTTGAGTAACGCATGCATTTTAGGAGTTCCTTGACCTTTTTCAAGCTTAGCCTCTATTACAGCAAAAATTTCTCGTAATTCCAACAAATGATTTACTTCAATTTCTGAAGTTTGCCTCTTAAGTGTAGCCTTTTTCTTAGGAGTTACAATCTTAACTTTGTTATCTGCAAGCAGCTTGCCTAAGCGTTTTTGTTCATCTTTAGTAAATTCTTTGCACATTTGCTGATACTCATCATATTCTAGTGCTTCTCGCTTTTGAGCTATAGCATAAACTTTGCCAAAGACTTTATTTACAGCACGCTCTTGCCACCAATTAGTTTCTAATAACAATAACTCTTCTACGCGTTCAATAAGCTTTTCAACTTTAAGTCTTTTATTGACTTCAGGAATAACAATATTGCTCGGCACTGTTCCGTTTATTATGTACTGAGCTTGATTCCCCTTATCCATGCGTTTAGCTAATTTAATTTCGTCGTCACCGGTTAAAAGAGGCACACGGCCAATTTCTTTTAGGTACATTCTAACAGGATCATCAATATTAATGCCTTCCGGCACTGCTAAATTAGCTAGCTCGCTTTCATCAACTTCAATGCTGTCATCAATAACTGTAGGACCTTCTTCATCGCCACCATCATCAACAACCTCAATACCTTTAGCTGCAATCTGAGCGTATATACTGTCCATGTCCTCGACGGTCATAGTCTCTACCAATTGTAAAGTGTCTTGTATTTCCCGATAAGTGAGAACGCCAGCGTGATTTTTAGCCAATTCAATGAATTCTGAGACATACTCATTTGGAGTTTTTGCTTTTTCAAGTTTTTTTGGCTTTGGTCTATCTTTTGTATTATCAATAACTAAATTTTCCAACGGGTTTACAGCTTTTTCTGCTTTTTTAGACTTGGTAGCTGCCTTAACATTTTTTTTATTCACAGTTCTAGCAGGTTTACTAACTGTTTCTGCCACATCTATGCTTGTTTCATTTTTATGAATATTAATAACTTTCACTACTTTCTTTGGAGTAACTTCAGCTACCTTTTGGTGAGCAGCCTTTACTACTTTTTTAGGATTAACTTCGACAACCTTTTTAGCCACAACTGGCTTTGCTACTTTCTTTGGGGTCATAACCTCTGCTTTTGCTGTTCTTATTTTCTTAGGACCAGCCACATCTTTTTCTTTTCTTTCAACAGCCTTTAGGTTATTGCTGACGTCTGTTGTTTGTGGGGTCAAGGCATTTTTTTCTGTATTTTTTACGGTTTTGTTTACCGCTGTTTTAGCCTTCACCATAGCGTTCCCTCCTTTCTTTAGTTCTGCATTGCTTTATTTTTAATTTCATTACTCAAAGTAATAATTTTCTTTTCCTCATTCTTTATTCGCCGACATTCTGATAATTCCTGCAAATATTTTTCATTACCTTGTTTTTCATATTCGGCCGCCAATGAACTATGTCGTTCAAATTCTTGCTCTAAAATAGCAAGCTGCAGTTGCCGTAAGCAATCTGATAACATTTCTGCCAAGTCAGTAGAGGGTAGTTCCATTCTCAAGATATTTGTCAACTCTGACGCACCTTTTTCTGCCAACACTTCGAATAAGTCTGTTGCTAAATTCTTGCTCCCCTTTTGCAAAAACAAAATTGTTTTTTGAAATATTTCAGCTCGTTCAGCATTTTCAAACTTTATCTTTTGCAACTGATTTGTAAAATTACCCGTTAAAACATCATTTCCCTTAATCAGAGCAAAAAGCAAATGCCTTTCCGCTTGCTCTAGGGCTGTTGTGGCCTGTGGAGCTAAATGCACCGATCTTGGCATAAAATCATCTTTTTTATCTTTGCGTTTCAACTTATTGTATTCACTTTGAATTAGGCCTTCATCAATAGTTAGTTTACGTGCCAAATCACGAATTCTTTGCGCAACCTCAATGTCGCTTTTACATTCTAAAAACAGAGGTAATATATTCGACACCGCTTGGACTTTTCCTGCCAGGGTAGTAATATTATTTTCCTCTAGTTGTCTATTAATTTGAAAACTAATTCCCTCAACAGCTCCCGCTATTAGTTTGATATATGCATCCTTGCCATGTTTGCGGATAAAATCATCAGGATCTTTTCCGTCAGGAACCTGCATAACTTTATTTTTTAGTTCAGCGTGCAACGCTATAGGTACTGCCCGCACTGCTGCTTCTACTCCTGCTTTATCACTATCAAAAGAAAAAACTACTTCAGGAGACAAGTGTTTAAGCAAACGCGCATGTTGCTCTGTGAAAGCCGTTCCCATAACAGCTACGGACCAGGTAACTCCTGCGGCATGCAAGCTTATTGCGTCCATATGGCCTTCTACCAAAACCACTTGTTTATGTTCTTTGATAGACTTTAAGGCCGTATCTAAACCAAATAAAATATTTCGCTTACTAAACCATTCTGTTTCCCCTGTATTCATATACTTTGCTTCTTTAATATCTTTATTGAGGATTCTGCCGGTAAAACCAACAACTCTTCCGCGAACATCACGTATAGGAATCATAATTCTAGCGCGAAACCTATCGTATATTCCACCGTTATCCCTTTTATTAGCTAACCCAGCTTTAATAATAGTGTCTTCGCTAATACCCTTGCGCTCTAGAGCCAAATGCAATTTATTATAGTCAGGTGGTGCCATTCCTAGCGCAAAGCCATCTATAATTTCTCTGGTTATGCCTCTGGCTGCCAAGTATTCAACACCTGTTTTTCCATACTCTGTATTTATCAAACAGGACTGAAAAAATCTCGCAGCTAACTCATTAGCAGCATAAACTTCCTTGGCTTGCATCTCTCTTGCTAGTTCAGCAGGATTTTTTTCTTGTTCAGGAATCGGTATATTCAACTTGCCTGCCAAGAATTTAACGGCCTCGGGGAAACTGCGGTTCTCAATTTTCATGATAAAAGTAAAAACATCCCCACCTACACCACAACCAAAGCAATGAAATAATCCTTTTCCTTCATCTACAGTAAAAGAAGGCGTCTTTTCGCCATGAAAGGGGCAACAACCCCAGTAGCGTCCGCCTTTCTTTTTGAGAGGAACATAATCAGACACTACTCTGACAATATCTGCTTGTGCTCGCACTTGCTCTTTGAAATTCTCATATTTTTCTTTCATTTCTTCCATAACATCAACACCCTATAATTATCATACTATCTATATTCCCTATAAAACATAATTATCCTCTTTTCAGTATCATAATTACGTTTGTTATGTAAAATACCATTTAAATAGCCGGTTCAAAATATTTGCGAAAAATTCTTACAGCCGCTTCATCTGTAATGCCTGAAACATAGTCAATACAAGCCTGCTCGACTCCAAATCTATCTATCTGCTCTCTTGCCTCTATGGGTAAGCGTTCCGGTAAAGTTAAAAACATATTCATAAGTGTTTTTACCACATGTTCTGCTTTCTTTTGTTCCACCATCATAGCAGGACAAGAATAAACTTGCTCAAACATAAAAGCACGAAAAGCAGTAACGGCTTCTTCATAATAGGGATCCAAAGTTATTTTTGGTGTGTTTAAAGAAAGTTCTATTATATTGTTAACCAATACATCCAAAATAACACTAGGATCTGTACCTAACCGCGTAGCTACTATTTCCGGCAAACTTTCCGGTCCTACCATACCTACACTAGAACCGTCATCATAATCGTGGCATAAATAAGCAATACGGTCACACCGTCTTACGATCATTCCCTCTAAAGTCGTAGGCAAAATATCCCCTGTATGACACAAAATAGCTTCACGAACTTGACTGGTTAGGTTAAGACCACGGCCATTACGCCCATAAATATCTGCTACTCTAAGGCTCTGCTCGTTATGATGAAAGTAGCCCACACATTCTGCCATAGCCCTCTCACCGGCGTGTCCAAATGGCGTATGTCCAATATCGTGGCCTAATGCCGCCGCCTCCACTAAATCTTCATTAAGATCTAAAGCCCCGGCAATAGTGCGAGAAATTTGTGCCACCTCCATGCTATGAGTCAGGCGCGTACGATAATGATCCCCCGAGGCCAAATATACTTGAGTTTTATGCTTTAATTTTCGAAAAGCAGTACTGTGTAAAATTCTGTCACGATCTCTTTGAAAAGCGGTGCGTATCGGATCCATTTCTTCTTCTTGAATACGAGTAGCCATCCTGCTTTTTGTTGCCCACGGAGCCAGCAACTTTTCTTCTCTCGCTTCTGCCTTTTCACGTATTAGCATAATAACCTCCCACTATAGTTTTTTTCAGTAAATTCTGTTATGATTAAGCAAGAGGTGATTTTGGTGAAAAAGATTTTTATTTTTCTCTGTTTATTCATGCTTCTCCCTGCTCTTTGCCATGCTGCTCCTGACATTAAATACAACAAGCAACATTTTGATCCGATCCGTGGTATCTACTATTTAGAAGGCAATGTTTCTGTTACTGTTGGAAGTCGTGTCATTTCTGCCGACAAAGCCCAAGTTGAAATGTACTCTATAGAAGTTCACGCTCAAGGAAATATCCACCTTCAACAAGATGATATTGATTTTTATGGTGATGCTGTTGATGTATACGGCAGCCGAAAAACAGCTGAAGTAAACGGCAATCTAAATTTCACACAAGGTGATGTTGCCATTACCTCTGATTCCGGAATTTTCAACTGGGATACTAAAAACGCAGTATTCACCGGTAATGTAAACGTAACAACACCTACCGGTAGTATAAAGGCAGATAAAGTTGTCTATAATGTAGTAAGCCATAAAATTATAAAATAATTTTCTAAAACAGGCATCGCACAAATTGCGATGCCTGTTTTTTATTTATTTGTATCTGGTTTTTTTTGTGTATATTCTAAAATCATACCAGCAGTTTCTTCGATTGCTCTATTGGAAACATTGATAATAGTGCAATGAATCCTACGCATAATGGCCTTAGCATACTCCATTTCTTCATTAATTCGCTTCATATCAGCATAACTTGCGCCATCAGAAAGCCCCATAGTTTTTAGCCGTTCAGTCCTAATTTCGTTTAATTTAAACGGATCAATCAACAATCCCACCACTTTATGCGCCGGAACTTTGAATAATTCTTCAGGGGGTGGAATCTCCGGTACCAGTGGAACATTAGCCACCTTTAGCTGTTTGTTTGCTAAATACATGCTAAGGGGAGTTTTAGAAGTCCTTGAAACTCCTATAATGACAATATCTGCTTTTAATAAGCCCCAAGGATTTTTGCCATCATCATATTTAATAGCAAACTCGACGGCTTCCACGCGTTTAAAATACTCGTGATCCAAAGCGTGAATTAAACCCGGTTGATTTTTTGGTAAAAGACCTGTTGTTTTCTCAATAGATTTCAGCATCGGTCCTAAAATATCTACTACTTCGACATCATGCTCCATAGCCTTTTGTGCCATTGTTTCCCGCATTTCAGGAGAAACTATGGTGTAGCAGACAACAGCATTATGCTCTTTTGCTTCTTCCACTATTTTTTCTACCTGTTCCGCGTTTTTAACATAGGGAACACGTATAATATCAAATTTTTCTTGTGCAAACTGACTCACCGTAGCTTTTACTACAGATTCTGAAGTATCACCAATAGAATCAGAAACAGCATATATTATTGGGGTACTAGCTATGATAATTACCTCCCTTGCCTTCTGCTAACTCTACTAAAAGTCTAGTAAAATTTGTTTTTGTAATACGTCCTACTACCTCAAAACTGCGTTTATTATCATCAACGCATCTAACTACCGGCATACAGTCAATTTCATTATCAATAAGCCTTCTAGCTGCCAAAGCTACTGAGTCATCCGGCGTTACCGTAATAAGTTTTGTCAATGTCGTCATTACCATAACGATAGGTAGACTATGCAAATCTGTTCCTGTATTCATAGCTACTTTTAAAAGATCTTTACGAGAAACGACTCCTACTAAAAGACCTTCTTCACTAGTAATAAAAACAGTGCCAACATCTTCCAAAAACATAGTAACAATAGCGTCGTATGCACTTTTGTCATGATTAATTACAACAGGCACTGATTGAATATCTCTTACACAAATACCTGATATTTCCTCTAATAACATACCTAAAGTGTTTTTACCGGTAAAATAATAGCCAACCTTTGGTCTGGCATCTAAAATACCACTCATAACCAAAATAGCCAAATCAGAGCGCAAAGCAGCACGTGTCACATTAAGCTGGGAAGCAATATGCTCACCGGTAATGGGGCCTTCTTGTCTAACAATTTCTGCAATTTTTTTCTGCCTGCAACTTAAAGAAATATGACCCACATCCTTTCTAAAACATATAAAAACATATACTATTATATACGCTAAGAATACTAAAAACCCTTTTTTAAGTGGAAAAAAACTCTAATTATTAATATTTTTTATTTTCTTGTACACTATTTATATTATATTTGCCCATATATGTCAAAGAATACACTATAAAATCATTATTTGGCAATTTGAAAAGCCTCGCTTCAAATGAAGCGAGGCTTTTATTCATACAATTACCATTTCAAGTTCTCATCATCATTTTTGCGGCCCTTACCGGTCAAAGCATCGAGCATAATACGTTGTTCAACTTGAGCGACCATTTTTTTCGTGAATTTCACAGTATCAGGGTTTACAGACATGCTATCAATTCCGCTTCTAACCAAAAACTCTGCAAATTCAGGATAAACACTGGGAGCCTGTCCACAAATAGAAACCGTCTTGCCCTCACTATGAGCTACATCTATAAGATGCTTTACAGAACGGCGTACAGCTAAGTCCCGTTCATCGAAAATATGGGAAACTGTATCATTATCTCGATCGCAGCCTAGAGTCAACATGGTCAAATCATTAGAACCAATAGAATAGCCATCAACAAATTTATTAAATTTATCAGCTAAAATAATGTTAGCAGGAATTTCAGCCATTAACCAAACCTTGAAATCTTTGCCACGCTGTAGACCTTCCTGAGCCATTAAGTTTATTACTTTCTCACATTCATCAACTGTACGACAGAATGGAATCATAACGTTAAGGTTCTTCAAGCCATATTCTTCACGCACTTTACGAACGGCAGCAATTTCTAATTTGAAAGCTTCAATGTATTTAGGATCATAGTACCTAGATGCACCCCGCCAACCTAATAAGGAACTGGGCTCGTAAGGCTCGAATTCATCTCCGCCCTTCAAATCACGATATTCGCTGGATTTAAAATCACTAAAGCGCAAAGTAACCGGTCTTGGTGCCATAGCTTGGCAAACTTGACGGAATCCTTCAGCTAATTGATCTACAACTTTTTCAGGATGACCTGATTTTATTAAATATAGAGGATGTTCATGAATATATGTTGTCCAAATGAACTCTTCGCGCATAAGACCAATACCATCGCAAGGCAATACAGAATATTTTTCCGCCAAATCAGGATCGCCCAAATTCATATAAATCTTAGTCCCGGTAACTGGGAAGGTCTCTGCCATAACAACTTGGCCACTGTCTGACTCATGTTTCTTGTGAGTTTCTAGAATTCCCTCATACACAATTCCATTGGTAGCATCAACAGTAATATCGGCTCCGTTAGGAATAGTAATAGTCGCAGCCTCACCGCGGCTCTTTGTTCCTACAATACAGGGAATGCCAAGTTCACGGCTAACAATAGATGCATGGCAGGTCATTCCTCCGCTGTCAGTAACAATAGCCTTTGCTCTTTTCATAGCAGGAACCCAGTCAGGTGCCGTCATCTCGGTAACAAGAATTTCCCCATCTTTGAATTCGTCGATATCAGCAGGATTCAAAATAACATGAGCACGGCCAGCCTCTAAACCCGGGCTTGCAGGTAATCCCTTAACAATTACATTGCGATCAGTAGTTACAGAACTTGTCATTGTACCCTTTTTTCCTCCATCTTTGTTGCGACGAGACCAAACTGTTTCAGGACGAGCTTGCAAAATCCAAATTTTACCATTACGTTCGTCAACGCCCCACTCCATATCCATATAACAGCCATAATGTTTCTCTATTTTCATAGCATAACCAGCTAATTCAATTATCTGTTCATCGGTCAGTGTCTGTTTTTTTCTATCTTCTTTAGGCACAGGAACTTCTTCACAATCTCCGCCCTCTTTACGAATCAACATAACATCCTGTTCATTAACATCACAGGCAACAATCTTCATATCTGCTTTAGAAACAATATAACTATCAGGAGTTACTGTTCCCTGCACTACATATTCACCCAGGCCATAAGCCGCTTCAATCATTATGTTTTTATCGTCACCGGTTGCAACATTTACTGTAAACATAACTCCTGCAGCTTTGGAAAATACCATCATTTGAATAACTGCGCTTAGCGCAACTTCAAGATGATCAAAACCCTGTTTCTCGCGATAATAAACAGCTCGATCAGTAAAACAAGAAGCATAACACTCCTTAACTTTAGCAATTATAGTTTCTGCACCCTGCACATTAAGGTAAGTGTCTTGTTGTCCTGCGAAACTAGCATCCGGCAGATCTTCGGCAGTAGCACTAGAACGAACAGCTACATAAGGAGCCTTTGTCCCTACCTTCTGGGCTAATTGTTTGTATGCTTCGGAGATAGCTTTTTTCAAATCCTTTGGCATCTCTTCAGCCATAATCGCGGCACGTAAACGAGAACACACGTCACGAAGTAGTACTCCGTTTTCTACATCAGTTAGCTCTGACAAAATAGTACGCATTTTTTCATGCAAGCCGCTCTTCTCAATAAAGTATCTATAGGCATAAGCTGTAGTTGCAAAACCATAGGGAACAGGCACATCTGTTTTAGAAGTCATTTCACCAAGGGAAGAAGATTTGCCACCTACAATAGCCACATCTCCTCTTTCTAGCTGCTCAAACCACAGTAAAAATTGCTCTTCTTTTTTCATGTTAGGTCTCCTTTTATCATATGCTTTTTATTGCTAATTCTTTAATATAGTATACACTATATCATATTTATGTTTGATGTTCAACAAGAAAATAAAGAATTTTTAACAAGATTTTACAACACAATAGTGCTTAAGTCACCAACCATATTAGCAAATTCTTTAACCTGGCACAGAAGAGCCAAACGGTTGTTTTTTACATTTTCATCTTTATCCATAACCATAACAGCGTCAAAGAATTTATTTACAGGAGCAGCTAATTGATTGCCTTTTTGCAAAACTGCCGCATAGTCATATTGCATTAAAGCAGGAATAGCTTCTTTATGCAGCTTCATCAAAAGTTCATGGAGTTCTTTTTCTGACGAATCTTGGAATAAACTTTGATTAATTGCAATTTCACTAACTGTTTGCTTGCAAATATTATCTACCCGTGTAAAAGCCTGAATACTGTCTATGGCTGCCGGCGTTTGCACATAGTCTGACAAAGCTTTTGCTCTGGTGAATAAATCAAGTAAGTCGTCATTATTATTATCAGCTAGCACCGCATCTATTACATCGTAGCGAATTCCATTATCTAACATCATATTTTTTACTCTCTGTTTGAAGAATTCCAGCAACTGCGGTACAAGCAACTTAATATCTTCTATGGAAACATTAAGTAATTGCAACCCGTCGGCCATTATTTTTTTCAAAGAGAAATTATATTTGGCTTCCAAAGCAATATTTACTACACCCAAAGCTTGTCTGCGCAAAGCATATGGATCTTGCGAACCGGTAGGAGCTTTACCACGGCTAAAGGTAGCAACTATGTTATCAATTTTGTCGGCAATACCGATTAAGCGGCCTAACTCTCCTTTGGGCAGTTCATCACCAGCAAACCGTGGCAAATAGTGTTCATAAATAGCTTGTGCTACTTCCTGTTTTTCTCCATCCAAAAGAGCATATTCCCGGCCCATAACACCTTGCAATTCTGTAAATTCCGTCACCACGCCGGTAACCAAATCAGCCTTGGACAACTCGGCAGCCTTATTCAAATCTTCCATGTTAACAGAAACATTAACTTCTTCTTGTAATTTAGACGCTAAGGCAGCCAAGCGAATAGTCTTCTCAAGCATATTGCCCAATCCTTGTTGGAAGGCTACTGTTTTTAGCTCATCACGATGTGTAAGCAATGATTTCTTGCAATCTAAATTAAAGAAAAATTCAGCGTCACTAAGACGTGCCCTTAGTACTCTTTCATTACCATGAGCCACAGTATCTAAATGCTTATCATCGCCATTGCGTACAGTTATGAACTTGGCAAGCAGCTTGCCTTCAGCAGACAACACTGGGAAATATCTCTGGTGGTCACGCATAGGTGTAATTACCGCCTCTTTAGGTAGTTTTAAATATTTTTCATCAAAATGTCCACACAAAGCTGTAGGATATTCTACCAAATACAATACCTCTTCCAATAAATCTGCATCAATTGCAACTACTCCATTTTCTGCCCTACCTAGTTCTTCAACTTGCTTACGAATAATAGCGCGCCTTTTATCTTGATCTACAATAACGAAATTGTCAGACAAGACTTTCTCATAATCCCCGGCAGTGGGAATAATAATTGCTCCACTACTTAAAAAACGATGACCCATGGTTTTGTTTCCCGATTTCACATCTGTTATTTCTACCGGAATTACTTTATCGTTCAACAAGGCTACCAACCAACGAATAGGGCGGACAAACTTGAAGTCGTAATCAGCCCAGCGCATATTCTTGGGGAATGAAAGTGAATGAATGATGTCATCTAACATAGCCGGCAAAAGTTCTATTACAGCTTTTCCCTGTAAATGCTTAACGGCATAAACGTATTCACCACGAGTATCTAAATCTTTTACATCAATTCCTTGGCCGCGTGCAAACCCAATTGCCGCCTTGGAAGGTGTCCCATCAGGGCCAAAAGCTATTTTAACAGAAGGTCCTTTGCTCTCTACCGTAGAATCTGCTTGCGCCTTGGCAACATCATCAGCAATAAACGCCATACGACGTGGAGTCCCATAAACTCGTACCGAACTAAAAGGAATGCGCAGTTCTTCCATCTTTTTTTCTGCCAATGTTTTTAATTGTTGCAAAATATCCGGCATGAATTTCGCTGGTATTTCTTCTGTTCCTATTTCAAATAATAATTTTTCCATTATTTTTTCCCTTCCTTCATAAGTGGATATCCCAGTTTTTCTCTCTGCTCAACATAAGCAGAAGCACATAGCCTTGCCATGGCTCGCACCCGACCAATAAAAGCTGTGCGTTCACTTACGCTAATAGCACCCCGAGAATCCAGCAAATTGAAAGTATGAGAACATTTCAAAACATAATCATAGGCAGGCCGAATATTTCCAGTAGCAATGACTCTTTTGGCCTCTGCTTCATACTTATCGAAAAGGTCAAATAACAGATCTATATCTGCAATTTGAAAATTATAAAAGGATTGTTCAACTTCATTAGTATGGAAAACATCCCCATAAGTAATACCATCTACCCATTCAATGTCAAATACATTTTCTACCCCTTGAATGTACATTGCCAAACGCTCTAGACCATACGTTATTTCTACGGTAACAGGTTTTACATCAATACTTCCCACCTGTTGAAAATACGTAAATTGAGTAATTTCCATGCCATCTAACCATACTTCCCAACCCAAACCCCAGGCACCCAAAGTAGGTGATTCCCAGTTGTCTTCCACAAAACGTATATCATGTTCTTCTTGGCGAATTCCTAATTGTGCCAAGCTCTCTAAGTATAGCTCCTGGATATTACTAGGAGATGGTTTTACAATTACTTGAAATTGGTGATGCTGAAATAATCGGTTGGGATTGTCCCCATAACGACCATCTGCAGGGCGACGAGAAGGTTCCACATAACATACACGCCAAGGTTCCGGACCTAAAACTCTTAAAAATGTTGACGGATTCATGGTGCCGGCACCTTTTTCAATATCATATGGCTGTGCCATAATACAGTTTTGCTGGCCCCAAAAGGCTTGTAACGTCAAAATTATAGTTTGAAAATTCATAAATACTCCTCCTTAAAATATAAATCATATATCCGGAGACTATTAATCTCCTTTGCAAACACAAAAAAGCTTCCCTCCCTGTAATATAGTTTTAGTCTATATTACAGGGACGAAAGCTTTTCGCTCCGCGGTTCCACCCTGCTTGTCAGCATAACTGACCACTCTTGACTTACTAATTGCTCCCGGCTGCCATTCCGTTCATAGCGTATAGTAGAAATATAACAAAATAGCCAGTATTTGTCAAACTATTCGTTCACAATTTATTCGCAGTTTAGCCCTTTCTTTGCCATATATATATATTATACTTTGAACATAGTAAGGACCACCCCTTCTTACTATAATCTTCCCCATCAAATCATCATAAGAACTTCCTTTCTGGAATGAGCCATTTGTTTCCCCAAACAAATGGCTCATTCTCTTTTTTCAAGTGCTCTATTTCTTCATTAAATTATCTTTTTAGATGCCAAAGTAATCATAGACTTGTTGCATAATACTTTGAGCATTTTCAGGACTAAATCCAACTCGCTCTGACATCTTTACAATTCCTATCATTTGTTCTTTTATATACTTGGCAAAATGTTCTTTATCTATAGCTATATTTTCTCCACTAATTTCACCGTTTGTACATTCTAAAATAGTGAGCAGTTTCAAAGTCCCTGCTTCTTTTTCTGCTAAATAAAGCATATAAGGAAATTTTGCATTAAGCTCCCTTATAAATGTTTTTATTAATGGTTCTTGCCAAATTTCCTGTTCAGGGTAATCATCAAAGTAAAGCACAAACTTTCCACAAAACTTTCTAGCAAAGTCTATGTTTTCACCTACATAACGCAAAAGCTCAAAATAACGCTCAGTATTCCCTGTGGTTAGTTCATCCTTAGTAATGAGAAACTTAATATATTCCTGTGTATTTAAATATTCAGCAAACTTTTTGTCCATATTTATTCGTCTCCAATACTAGAACTACTCTGTAACAACAATACCATTTAATATAATTTGCTTATATTTTTCAAATAGCCCTTGAATTCTTTAACCAATGACTCCGGCGCTAAAATTTGCACCTTATCACCAAATCCCACTAGCCAGGCAAAAAACACCGGACTTATAACAATGTCTACTTCAATAGTAAATCCCACGCTATCAGTTTTTTTAATAACAACTTCTTTGCCAAACCTGTCTATAACGGCGCCAGCTAAAGAATTATCAAAGTAAATACCAACTTTTTCAGTCTTACCTGAATACATACCAAAATACTTGCTNGTATGGGTATTAATATCAAAGTTTTTTTTCATTCCTGTAAAATCACAGCCTGTTTCCAAAATACGAACATCAGCCATTTTATCTACCCTGTAGTGCACAAAATCTTTGTATTTACTGCTATAGGCAACTAAATAATAGTTATCGTTATCCCAACAAAGAGCACAGGGACTGGTAATATACTTATCACCATTTTTGCGTACTTTCTCTAGTTTTTCTAAATTCCATTCCCAATAGTTAAAAGACACTTGTTTTTTATTAGCAATTGCTTGATGTAGTTTATCTACGACATAGTAAATGGTTTCATGCATATTTTTAATACGGTTTTTTACTTGAACCTGTCTTTGCAATTCTTTTCCCTGATAATAACCAGTTAACCGTTCCAGTTTTTTGATAAGTTCCAGGCTCTTCTTTTTGGTAATAAATTTAGACGCCACCACAGCATCTACTAAAAGTTTTAGTTCCGGCAATTCAAAATCTCTGGCACCACAAAAATATTTATTTGAACGGCTGCGAATACAAAGTATATCCATACCGAATGACTGCAAATCTTTAATATCTTCATAGATGCTCTTCCGCTCAGCATTAATACCAAGTTCTGCCAACCGCTCAATAATGTCATTAACGGTCAAGGTATGATTCTCATCCGTACACTCCAGCAACATTTTTTGAATATACAACATTTTCAGTTTTTGATTTTCTGATTTTGCCATGTGCACACCTGCTCACTTATTTTTCTGTAAGAACAACCCATTGATTGTCAAACTTATGTATTTGCCATTGGCGCGGTATCTTTTTAATAAAATCAGCTACATCGTCTTTATAAATAATAACAGCCATAGGTTCAACTGTTTTTGCTGCTTTATAGGTTGAAAACGGCATGACGTTCTTTTCAGACCAGCTATAAGCCTTAGGTACGTACTCAGCAACGTTTTTCTCATCGATTAGTGTTACTATCTCCCTCTCAGAATAAAACACGGCAGAAGTAGGATAGCGTCCCGCAGAGACAATATAGGTATCAGACGGTACCATATTTTTTAAATATAGCGCTGCCGTATAGGCAGAACGTAAATTTAAAAGCGGTTTACAGATAACTTGAGCAGCAGCTACATTAAAAAAGAATCCCGCAATGGCAATAACCGTAATCGTTTTTACCCAATCGTTTCCTCGTTTCCATGTTGCAATACAACCCACCAAATAAATAAGAAAACAAGCTGCGGACAGAAAAAATATTTCTTGTATGTTATTCACTAAATCTGGGCGATTTCCTTTAATCCATTGCGAGGCGGCAGTCAAAATGCCAAAAAACAATAAATTGTACACCAAAACTCCTTTAATAGCCAAGCGCTCTTTTTGCTCTGCAAAATATGCTGCCACTAAATATGCTAGGGGTAAAAGTATGGGGTAAGTGTACGTAATATACTTAGTAGCCATATTTTGGTAAAAGAAAAATATAACGAAAACCCAAAGTAAAAGAAACTTTTCTCTGGCTTGCGGCATCACCCATTTGCCGGTTTTCCTAAATATGTTTTTGAGCATGCCAGGAACAAAACCCACCCACGGGAAAAAAGCCGCAAGGTTTATCATTAGGTAGTAATAAATTACATTGTCTTTTGGATGTTCAGATACTGTGGCCCGCAAGAAATTATGTGTTCCCAGAAAACTCCCTATAAAATCATCATGTAAATGTATCATAGCCACATACCAAGGAGCAGCCAGCAATAAAAATAAAATAATACCCGTAAACAGTTTTGCTTTACCCAATTCTCGCCAGTTGCGCTCCCATAAAAGGAATAATACTATAATAAGTCCCGGCAGTAAAAANCCAATTGGTCCTTTAGTTAACGTCGCTAGTGCGGCCAAAGCATAGGTACCATAATAATAGCTTTTATTTTTACCGGAGTATGCCAAATAAAAAAATAACAAAGCACCGTTGAAAAACACAAACAATGCTCCATCAGTAAGAATAGATTTTGAAATCAAAAAAAACTCTATTGTCGTNAGTAAAATCACGCCACTATAAAACCCAACTTTTTCCGAATATAACTTTTTACCGCCCCAAGTAGCTAATAATAGCCCCAAGAGACCGGTAAGGGCAGGGAAAAAGCGTGCCCCAAATTCCGTGAAGCCAAAAATTTTAAAGCCCGCAGCTATCATCCAATAAGCCATTATCGGTTTATCATACCAAAATCGCCCATAAATTTGTGGTGACACCCAGTTGCCGCTTAGGACCATCTCTTTAGCAGTAAGAGAATAATTTGATTCTACACTGTCTGTAATAAGTAGAGAACCATTTAAAAAGAACATAATGAATACAGCGGCACACCAAAATATGAGCCAATTTCTTTTAGACATAAAAATCCCCCGATAAATANATATTTTTTACTATCTTTCCAATATNATACCATAAATGGAAAATGTAGCAAAGAAATTTTCTTATTTANCGGGGGTGTNTTTTNTTTTNANTAANNCACAGGNTCCTCTACAGCNTTACGAGNCGGNACTAAAATATAGGTAACACCATAAGTTACTATACAAAATAGCCATTCAGCATAAATAACATGAGGTAAAAACCTTANAGCNGGNACCAACTGCCATACNACNAGNACAATTAGACCAACCAACAAAGTATTGAATCCNGCCGCCTTGCANGTGTATTGAGGAAAGAANAAGGCNATNATAACAATAACACTNAANGCTGCTGTTAANGACAACCCCACCATAATAGTTCCCAAAATACCTGACACACTCATAGCCATAAACACNGTCAAAGCACCNGANACCACAACNCTNAAACGCATCATGGACAATTGTTTAGCCTCTGTNCAATTAGGATTTATNAATTTCTTNTAAATATCATTNGAGAACATAGTTCCTGCACTTAACAATANNTTGCAGGCTGTAGAAACATCAGCCGCCCANAAAGCNGCTANAGTAACTCCNGCTAANANTGGTTGNAAACCNACAATAACTTGNGGTAANGCNAGTGCTGCNTGNGCNTCAGGATAAGTAGCTTTNGCNACAATACCNAAAAGTGCTGCCATAAAACCAATGGGNATCATCANAATNCCACCCCAAATAAANCCTTTACGNGCAANAGCNGCTGTTTTTGCNCCNAAAGAAATCTGAATAATACTTTGCAANGANAGNTTTACNGTTANTAAAACNATAATCCANGTNATNATTCCTTTGGCACCAACACCGGCAATNGGGTCAAACCACGGAACATTCGTNGGNAATTTNGCNANCAAATTNCCCATNCCGCCAATATTAGTTAATTGAATTANAGTGGCAACTGTAATTCCACCATAAATCAGAATTATATTTAATACATTTGCTAAACTGGCAGACCACATACCTCCAATAAAGGTAATGCCAATAAACACTATGGCACTTATTAGCATGCCGGCACGAAAATCAAATACATCCGGCATAATAGCATGCAAAATACTCCCGCCTGCTATATATTGTAAAGATATAATAACTAATTGAATAACAATCTGACAAATAACTCCTAAAACAACGGCTTTACTATCATGGTAGCGTGCAATAAGTTCAGAAATGGTAGTTATTTTGGCTTCGCGATAACGTTTAGCCAAAAAAGCACCCATAACAATGGCTCCTATGCCCCAAGCAATAGTATACCAACCGGCAGAAAGACCTACTTTAAAAGCCTGCTCCGACACTCCTATAGTAGACGCCCCTCCTACAGCAAGACCGATAATTGTAACTCCAATAAGTGGCGCGGATAGTTTCCTGCCAGCCAAAGCAAAATTCTCCGCAGTTCCTTCACTACGTTTTTTTGCATACCAGCTAATTGCAAAAAGAGCTATGATGTACAAAACTAAAATAGCAAGTGAAATTGACATTTTTACCTACCTCCAGTATAAAATTATTTAAACCTAGTTCGGAAGGATTTTCGGGTAAATAAAAAGCCCTTCCTGTTTTCAACAGAAAGGGACGAATAATTCGTGGTACCACCCTAATTGACACAAAACACCAAAAAAAAAGCACCCGGCTCTGGGACGAACATTAGCCGCGGTACCACCCATTTGGAATGCATTGCATCCACTCAACTCCTTAACGCGGAAAACGATCTGACCTACTAGAATTCAGTCGATAGCTCAAGAGTGAACTTCATATGTCGCTTCGTTACCGGCTCTCACTATCCCGGCTCGCTTTAAACTCCCCAAACAAACTACTTTTCTCTTTCATTGCTGTGCCAATATGAATTTATGTGTAAATTATAGCACTCTATGGAAAAAAGTCAAGGAATTTATAGTTGACAAAAACAGGTATTTAACTATATAATATCCCTTGTTAAGTTGTGACTCTGTAGCTCAGCTGGATAGAGCGTTTGGCTACGAACCAAAAGGTCGCGTGTTCGAATCACGCCAGGGCCACCAAGTTTAAATTAGGTGCATGCTTTTGAAAAAAAGCTGCGCTTTTTTTATTTTCTTTTTAGGTATTTAAAGTCCAATGCTTTAACTATGTTAGAGACAACAATCTTAAGTAACATTTTGTTGCATTGACAGCCGGCACCCCTTTCGTTACAATTAGTATGTAACACGATGTAAACAAAATTATTTTTGGAGGTAAAAACATGAAAAAAGGAACTTTAATAATCATTGCCGTTATCGTGATAATTATTGGAATGGCTTTCGGTAGCTACAATGGTCTGGTTACTATGAACGAAAATGTAACTACAAAATGGAGCCAAGTAGAAAACCAATTGCAACGCCGCAGCGACTTGATTCCTAACTTAGTGAATACAGTTAAAGGTTATGCTTCCCATGAAACAGATGTTTTCAAATCAGTATCTGATGCCCGCGCTAGATTAGCAGGAGCTTCTACTGTTGCTGACAAAAGTGCAGCTAATGGGGAATTAAGCGGAGCGCTTTCTCGTTTGCTGGCTATTTCTGAAAATTATCCTGATTTAAAATCTAACCAAAACTTTGCACAATTACAAGATGAATTAGCCGGAACAGAAAACCGCATTGCGGTAGCTCGCAAAGATTACAATGAGGCTGCACAATCCTACAACACTAAAATAAAATCTGTTCCTACTGTTTTCTTTGCCGGTATCTTCGGCTTCCAACCTAAAGATTATTTTAAGGCAGACGAAGGTTCTAAAGCTGTTCCTCAAGTTAAGTTCTAATTAGTATTTTAGCAATAAGCGTATAATGTTAGGAGATAAACCATGAAGAATTTACTGGCTCTATTTCTCTTAACCTTGCAGCTAATATTTTCCTGGAGCCCTCTTGGGCAGGCACAAACGAGTATTCCACCAAAACCTGCCACCAGTATATACGTTCAAGATTATGCCAAGGTTTTGAGTCCTCAAACCAAAGCAACCATTAATGCCTATAGCTCAGCCATTGCCGATAAAACTAAGGCCCAGATCGTGGTAGTAACCATACCAACTTTAGACGGAGCCGCATTGGATGATTTTTCTTTGGGCTTAATGCGTAAATGGGGTATTGGTGACAAAGAAAAAAACAATGGTGTGTTGCTCTTGGTCGCAGTACAAGATAGACAATCCAGAATTGAAGTTGGTTATGGTTTAGAGGGTGCTCTACCTGATGGGCTAACCGGTCGTATCCAAGACCAAGCTATGCTCCCCCTATTCAAGCAAGGTAATTATGATAAAGGAGTAATGCAAGGCTATTCAAGCATCGTCAATACCGTTATTAAAGAATACAAACTAACTACAGACGATTTAAAAGTTGGTCGCATAGCCTCTGGGCAACAAGAACCTCAGGGCAATAATTTTGCCATGGCTCTTGCGGCATTGCCTTGGTGGGTTAAGCTGCTCCTGTTCATCGGGTTCGCAGGTCTGCTTATTGTTGACCAAGTATTTTTTGGTGGCATGATATTGAGCACAATATTAATGATGTTCTTACGTGGCGGTGGCCGCGGTGGTGGTGGCGGCGGATTCGGTGGTGGCTCGGGCGGCGGTGGTGGTTCTGATCGACGATGGTAACATAAAAAAGCAGGAGTGGAATTATTCCACTCCTGCTTTTTAATAATACAATTCTCTTATGCAAGCATCTGCTAACGCTTGCAAACTAGATATTGCCTTTTCCTGCGGTAGCCCTGAAGCTGCATAACCCAAAGGAATTTCTGTACAAGCCATCATAATTGGCAGCTCTTTTTCTGCCCACAGCTCCTCCGCTACCTGCCTAACTAAACGGCCTGCCTCCATCATATTATTGGCCTTCACCTCATCTATACTTTGCTGAATCAGCTGTCTTTGTTTTGAATTTGGCAAATGCAACGTATAATTATATTTTTGGGCATATTCTTGATATAAACCACTTTGTACTGTCCCCAAAGTAGATAGCATCCACGACCCGTTACTATTAAGTTTTTGTGCCGCTAATACAGTTTCTTCTACAATATGTATAAGTGGCCGCGGTAGTGGTTTTTCAAACCTATCGATAAAATAATGTACCGTATTACACGGAACAGCAAAAATATCGGCTCCCATATTTGCCAACTGTAGAAAATCCTCATAAAGTTTTCCAGCTGGACTCGGTCCCTTTCCTAAAATAGCAGTACTACGATCCGGCAAATCACTATCGGCGATCATATACACAACCGGATGTTCTTGGTCCACGAAAGCCGGTGCGTTTGCCGCCAAAATGCGGAGAAATTCCGCCGATGCCGCACTTCCCATTCCACCAATGACCCCTAATTTTTTACCATTTTTAACTAGTCTTTTCTCTGCCATTTGTTTTTCTCCTAATTATCTATTAGCAAGGTAAAAATTCTCCATGAATTCTGCCAACTTTTCGCATCCCGCTCGTGGCATAGCATTATAAACAGAAGCACGCAGACCGCCTACACTGCGATGTCCCTTTAAACCATCTAGTCCACCGGCAGTAGCCTCTAGCACAAACTTAGCTTCCAACTCTTCCGAAGGTAAACCAAAGGTAATGTTCATGTAGGAGCGACTATCTTTTTCAGCAAACCCACGATAAAAATCAAGATGCTTATCAATCACATCATAAATAAGCTTGGCTTTAGAGATGTTCCGTTCTTGCATAACTGCAAGTCCGCCCTGTTTTTTTAACCATTTTGCTACCAAACCCACAATATAGACGCCAAATACCGGCGGTGTATTGTACAAGGACTTGTTGTCCATATGGACCTCATAGTTTAGCATAGTTGGCAAATTCTTATTGCGCCCTTTAACAAAGTCTTTACGAGCTATGACAACCACTACACCACCCGGTCCAATATTTTTCTGGGCTCCGGCATAAATAAACGAAAACTTTTCAGTAGGAATTGGCTTGCTCAAAATATCCGAAGACAAATCCGCAATTAAAGGAATTTTCCCTGTATCCGGGTAATTATGATATTCCGTGCCTTCTATTGTGTTATTGCCGGTAATGTGCAAATAAGCAGCATTAGCAGGAAGTTTTATTTCATCTAGCCTTGGTACACGATTATATTTTTGCTCCTTACTACTAAATAAAGTTACCGCTGCTCCTACCTTTTCAGCTTCCTTTACTGCTTTGGCCGAAAATGAACTAGTATCCACATAAGCGCCAATTTTACCTTCTGTGAGAAAATTCATAGGAACCATGGAAAATTGCAAGCTAGCCCCGCCACCTAAAAACAGTACGCACCAATCCTCATTTAGGCCTAAGAGCTCTTTTATATCAGCCTCTGCCTCAGCATTCACCTTATCATATACAGGTGCTCTATGGCTCATTTCCAAAATAGACATACCGGATTTCTGACAATCCAAAAGCTCTCGCTGTACCTCTTCCAAAACTTCCAGTGGCAACATCGCCGGCCCTGCGCTAAAATTAAAAATCCTACTCATTAATTTTCATCTCCTATCAAGTGTACAACCATGGCATCACGCAGCTTAGGCTCAAACCAAGTAGATTTAGGCGGCATAATTAGGCCCTGGTCAGCTACTGTCATTAGTTCTTCCATGGATGTAGGATACATAGCGAAAGCAACCATATATTCTCCGTTATTTACCTTCTTTTCCAGCTCCTTTAAACCACGAATACCACCAACAAAAGCAATTCTGTTATCAGTACGGGGATCATTTATACCAAGAATAGGCTGCAGTAAATTTTCTTGCAAAATACTAACATCCAAGGCAGCAATGGGATTATCTGTCATAAAGGTTCCTTTTTTTGCTTCCAATGTGAACCATCTTCCCTCAAGGTACATGCCAAAGGTGTGTATTCTTTTCGGTTTAGGATCTTGTATTGTTTCGTTTATAATAAATTTCTCTTCTATTTTCTCCATTAGTTCACTGCTGGTAAGTCCATTAAGGTCTTTAACCATTCTATTATAATCCAAGATATGCAGCATATTATCCGGGAAAATAACTGCTAAAAAGCTATTGTACTCTTCTTGCCCGCTTTGCTCCGGCCTTTTTGACAAAACATCAGCTACTCTTAAAGCAGCGGCACTGCGGTGATGACCATCAGCAATATAAAGGCAAGGTACTTGGCCAAAAAGTTCAGTTATTTCCGCAATTTTTAAAGGCTCATCAACTACATACAAAGTATGTTTAATTCCATCATCCGCTAAAAAATCATAAACCGGTTTATGGTTACTCATATATTTTATAAGCAAAGCATCAACTTCACCACGACTTTTATAGGCAAGAAAAACACAGCCTGTTTGCGCTTTTGTAGCCATAATATGGTTTACACGATCTTGCTCTTTATCAGTGCGGGTAAGCTCATGTTTTTTTATAGTATTATCTCGGTACTCTTGAATAGAAGCTGCTGCCACTAACCCTATCTGAATATAAGCTCCCATTTGTTGTCTATAAATATAATAGCATGGTTTTGGATCTTGTTTCATTTGACCTGACGCAATATACTTATCTAAATTTTCTTTAGCCCTAGCATAAACTTTAGGATCATGTTCATCCATGCCCACAGGAAATGTTGCTGCTGACTTAGTTACGCTCAAAAAACTTAACGGATTTTCTTCTAATATAGCTCTGGCTTCCTCAGTATCCATTACATCATAAGGAAGTGCGGAAATTTGTTTAACCAATTCAGGTAATGCTCTTAATCCTTTAAAAGGCCTAATATTTGCCATTGTAATCCCTCCCCGTCATATATACTAACATTTTACAATTCCACCAATAAAAAAACAAGGCCATTATCTGTAAGCATTGTGCCAATCTTACTGACAGTATGGTCAAACTAAGGGAAATACTATATAATATTTTTTATATGCTTTTGCATTATTTTCACAATGAGGTGAAGTGTTTGTTGGGTATAAAAATAAATAAGCGTGTTTTACAAAAAATTTCCCCCATAGCTTTGGGTTATTTAGTTTTGGGTTTAGCTTGTGGCATGTTGGGACAAAAAGCAGCTATCACACCCCTAGAAATGCTCGCCATGAGCATTTTTGCCTATGCCGGAAGTTCCCAATTTATAGGAATTGCCATGATTTTACAAAGTGCTTCCTTTTTTTCTATAGGACTGACTATCCTAATTGTTAATTTGCGCTACGTATTATTCAGTTCCACCCTTACGCCATATTTTTCTAAGCGCAAACTTCCTTTTTTGGCGCTTTTCACTCATGGTATTACTGATGAAACCTTCGCTGTAAATCTAACCTCCTTTGAAACGGAAACTGACCCTTATTGGACACATGAAGAAGCACTGGCGCTAAATTTTCTCGGCTGTGTTGTGTGGGCCCTTAGCAATGCCTTTGGCTGTTACGCATCAGAATTCATCAGTCTGGATATACATTTGGTATCCTATATCCTAACTGCCATGTTCCTAGGTATTTGGGTTAATTATTTAGTTAATCGTACCATGATTTTAGTCGGCCTTACCTCCGGCATATTAGCAGTAATACTAGCACAAATTATTCCTTTTAAATTACATATAGTTATATCTTCCCTTTTCTGCTCAGGCCTTGCTTGTTATATAACCCGTCACCAGAAAGGCGGGCAAAATAATGAGTAAAGAATATATTTGGAGTGTAATCATCTTAATGTCCATCGTTACTTACCTGCCTCGCTCTCTGCCAATGGTCATATTATCTCACTACAATTTACCTGCTTGGTTCACTAGGTGGTTAACCTTTGTTCCCACTGCAATATTTGGAGCATTAGTGTTTCCCGATATTTTTTTAACTGACAATCATATTAATCTAGCCCTAAATAATATTGCTTTGTGGACAACTGTAATTATTGCTCCTCTTGCCTTTAAAACAAAATCTTTAGGTTATACGATTATAAGTGGTACGCTTGTTTACGCTGTACTACAGGCATTAGTTTGACATTCATTATTTTTAGAGAAAAAGGCTATGACTCATATGAGTCATAGCCTTTTAAATTAAACGTTAAAAATTATCTGCCTAAATTATCCAGTATTCTAGCCAAAATCGTTCGTAGTTGCTTCACATCATCTTCTGATAAATCAACACAGCCACCCATAGCTATAGGAACCGTTCTAGCCTTTACTTTTAGCTTTTCTCCTTCATTGGTAAGGCTAACCAAGAGGCTGCGTTCATCATCAACTGCACGCGCTCTTTTAGCAAAACCTTTATTCTCTAATTTTTTCAGAAGAGGTGTTAAGGTTCCTGAATCTAGACAAAGACTATTTCCCAAGGATTTAACGGTTACTTCTTTTTGCTCCCAGAGTACCATCATCACAAGATACTGAGTATAGGTAAGATTTAATTTTTCTAAGTACGGTTTGTATGCCCTAGTAATTTCGCGAGAACACGCATAAATAGGAAAACATAATTGGTTTTTCAGTTTCAGACAATCATCGTTCACAATAATTTTTCAATATCTCCTGCCATACTCGCCGGTGTCGTTGTAGGTTCATATCTGCCAACAACTTCTCCCTGACGATTGATTAAAAACTTAGTGAAATTCCACTTAATCGAATCTCCATCCAGATATTGTGGAAATTTTTGTTTCAATGCGTTCATAAGGCCACTAGCTCTAGGATGCGATTCGTCGAAGCCTGCAAACCCTTTTTGTTCTACAAGATATTTAAAAAGCGGTTGGGCCTTTTCTCCACGCACGTCATCTTTAGCAAAAAGAGGGAAAGTTACCCCATAATTAACTCTACAAAATGTTTGAATCTCGTCGTTTGACCCAGGTTCTTGTTCAGCAAATTGATTACTGGGGAAACCCAAGACCATAAATCCCTGATCTTTATATTTCATATAAAGCTCTTGCAGCTCAGCATATTGTGGTGTGAAACCACATTTGCTAGCCGTATTAACAATAAGTAATACCTTGTCTTTATAATCAGCAAGCTCTTTTTCTTCACCACGGTTTGTTTTTACCTTGAAATCATAAATTCCCATAATATTATCCTTCTTTCTTCATTCTAATCAAATTTTATAAGTTTAGCAAAGCATCAAGTTTTGCTTTATCAAAACTAATTACATAAGCTTTTCCATCTATAGTTGTAAGAGGCACAATCTGATCACCGGAAATTTTGTATAGCTCATTGCGGGCGTCATCGTCATCTTCTACATTAAATTCTTCATAGGCAACATTTTTTAGTTTTAAATATTTTTTAACCTTATCACACCATGGACAATTTGGAACTGAATATACCTTTACCATTTTCTGCCTCCCTTAATTTTCAATATATTTTTCTGCCAAAATGGCGGCAACCGTTCCGTCAGCCATAGCTGTTGTAAGTTGCCTAACCTGTTTTGCCCGCACATCACCTGCAGCAAATACGCCTGCAACATTAGTTCTACAATCTTCTCCCGCTAAAATATTTCCTGCTAAATCAATATTTACATATTTTGAAAACATAGAAGTATTTGGTATTACACCAATATCAACGAACAAACCATCTACAGGCAAATCATAAGTTTTTCCTTCTGTTTTCCCGTAAAGCTCCAGAGTTTCTAAAACCTTATCCCCTTTTGCTTTAAGTATTTCTGTATTAAGTAAAACCTCAACCATTGGGTTTCTTAGCACACTATCTTGTGTAAGCGCATCAGCAGTAAGAGCTGGTGAACGATGAATTATATAAAGTTTTTTAGCATACTTAGTTAGGAATTTAGCGGCATCTAAGGCCGCATTGCCTCCACCCACAACAGCGATTGTTTTGTCTTGATACATGTGCCCATCGCATAATTCACAGTAATGAATGCCTTTACTCAAAAAACGACTTTCTTCAGGTAGCGGCAACTTACGTCTAGTCATCCCCGTAGCAATAATTACTACCTTAGGTTCATAAACAAAACTTTCTGTTTCCACTATTTTCTTCTTATCAGTAAGTTCAACATTTACAATCTTATCAAACTCATCTATGGAAGCTCCAAAAAACTCTGCTTGTCGCCTGATTTTTTCCACAAGCTCACTTCCCCTTATGGAAGTAAAGCCGGGATAATTTTCTATTTCGCTAGCATTAACTATTTGTCCACCTACTAAATCTGTTTCTAGAACAATTGTACTAAGTTTCATCCTACCGGTATACAGCGCAGCCGTAAGGCCTGTAACACCACTACCAATAATAACAACGTCTATAGCTTTATGCACTTTATCCATGCAATAAACCACCTCCCCATATCTTAACAAGTTAATATGTTTTTCGGTTTTATACAATTTAATTTTATGCTTTCTATATAATTACATTATACTAAATTATTACTGTGTGTCAACCACATTCACAAATAATTAATATTAACAACTAATAAAACCAGTATTAAGCCCTAGGGCTTAATACTGGTTTTATTAGTTATCGCATATTTTATTAAATACCGCATTCATTAATCCTTATAACACTTTTATTATAAAGTTTCCCCTCTAAAACGACATATTCCGTTGCCATTTGCCCAACAATCAACCTCTTTGACAGAAAATTTTTTCCCTGTATATGCTTCCATAATGCCGGAAATTAAACCCTCATCATAGTGGCAAACAACTTCTCCTGTAGGTTCAAGACCACTACAATCCAGATCTTGACTAATCGTTAAGATGAAAGATAATTTTTCCATGTTAAATTCTTCAATCTCCAAAATACCCAACAAATTATTTTGCAAACTATTCCTTAGTTCCAACAGAAAGCCAGCAAGATCCTGATTGAGGTTTATAGTATTTTGCGCAAGAGACATACCAGCCTTATGTCCTGCCTTGAAAAATAATGCAGAGGCTTGTTCAGGTCCATACTCATTTACTAAAACGTCCAACATGGTGTATTCCAAAAGTCGGTAGAAAAGTACAGGCATATATTCACCAAGCTTTTCCCTTCCACCTTTAATATCTCCAAGACCTTCCCAAGAAAATATATTGTAAGTTTTCTTTTGCAAACCAATATTTTCTTTCATAATAAACGCTCCTTATTTAATAATTATCTTCATTATTTCCAGTGTATTATAAGTTTTATTAATATATTATATTACATAAATCAATAAGTCAAATAAGTTTCCACTCTTATTAGCAAACAAAAAATGGATGCTTATAAAAAGCACCCATTTTTCAACCTTATTATATACTAATCTTACAGGGTAAAAAACTATATTTCATTATCTTGCAAAGCATCATAACCTTCTTCGCCCGTTCTAATTTTAATTACATTTTCCACATCAAAAACGAATATTTTGCCATCGCCATATTTTCCCGTATACAAAACTTTCTTTGCAACATCAATAACTTCGCGAACAGGGACTTTGGAAACAACTAATTCAACCTTAACCTTCGGTAATAAATGTGCAGCAACTTCAGCACCACGATAAAGTTCAGTATTGCCCTTTTGAATGCCATAACCCAAAACCTTAGTTACTGTCATGCCTGTTATTCCTATCTTGTCCAAGGCCGTCTTCAAGGCTTCGAAACGCGGTTGTGCAGTTATAATAACTACCTTAGTTAATTTATGTCCACCTGCAGCCGGTGCACTAGTATTATAAACAACATGAACCGCTTCTTCAACCGGTACCGGTGGAACTATAGCATCATGCTTTGTTGTCAAATTCTTGCTTTCGATAACTGGCATGAAATCAGCATAGGAACTAGCTAAGCCATGTTCTTCCAAATCCAGACCTGTAATCTCCTCATCTTCAGAAACACGTAAACCAATGGTATGCTCAATAAATTTAAAGACGATTATCATAGTAACAGCAACCCAAGCCATAACAGAAACAACTCCTGTAAGCTGAGTAGTTAGTAATTGGGAGCCGCCACCGTAAAACAGACCTCCATCTACAGCAAAAAGTCCAGTCAAAATAGTTCCCAAAGCACCACAAACACCATGTACGCTGACAGCGCCAACAGGATCATCAACCTTTAATACTTGGTCCACAAATTCTACTGCAAAAACAATAACTATACCAGCAATAGCACCAATGATACATGCCCCTGCAGGAGTTACCGCGTCGCAGCCGGCTGTTATAGCAACCAACCCTGCCAAAGCTCCGTTTAGCGTCATAGAAACATCCGGTTTACCATAACGCAGCCAAGTTAAAATCATTGTAGCTGTAGAAGCTGCCGCCGCAGCCATATTTGTTGTTACAAAAATATTTCCCATAGAAATCAAGTTTTTATCACCGGTAGCCGATACGGTAGAACCCCCATTAAATCCGAACCAAGCGAACCAAAGAATAAATACTCCCAATGCTCCCAGCGTCAAGCTATGACCTGGAATAGCATTTATTTTACCATCCTCATCATATTTACCAAGACGCGGTCCTAATATTTTAGCACCTACTAAAGCCGCTACACCACCAACCATATGTACTGCTGTTGAGCCCGCAAAATCGTGGAAACCAAGGGTTGCCAACCAACCGCCACCCCAAATCCAATGACCGGAAACCGGATAAATTAGTGCACTAATAACGATGCTATACACACAATAAGCAATGAATTTTGTACGTTCTGCCATAGCCCCTGAAACAATAGTTGCGGCTGTAGCACAGAAAACCGTTTGAAAAATCAAGTAAGCGTAACTAGGATAGCCTCCTTGAACACCATAATCGCCCTGGACTAAGAAATCCGGAGTACCAATAACACCACCAAGATCTTTGCCAAACATAAGACCAAATCCTAATATCCAAAAAACTACAGTTCCCAAAGATAAATCCATCATGTTTTTCATAACAATATTGCCGGCGTTTTTAGCTCTGGTAAAACCTGTTTCTACCATAGCAAAACCTGCTTGCATAAAGAACACCAGCACAGCCCCTAGCAATACCCAAATGGTATCTACTGATGAATACATAAATAACAACCCCCTTGTTTTTTTTGTAAAAAAACAGGAGTGCATTCCTAAAAGGAATACACTCCTGCGTGTAATTTGTTGGGCACGGCTCACAATGTCCCCTGAAGCTTTAATTAACAATTCACCCCAAATAACAATGATCCATAAGTAGGATATGGCAAGAAACTGTCATCTACCAATGCTTCTAATTCATCAGCAATCTTTCTGGCATCGCTCATTGCTGTAAACACTTTATCGTGATATGCATTAGCTGCTTTTTCAGCAGGTTCAACTTTACCGGCATCCACAACTGCTTTTTGTAAAACTTCAGTTTGTTTATACAAAGCTGTTGTTAACCCTGTTAGTTTTTTAACCATATCTATTTCAAAGCTTCCTACTGTACTAATACCTGCCGCTTTTTTAGAAGCAATTGTATTAGCTAATGATCCTGTATAACAACTTGCAGCTGGTAACAAATCTTTAGTAAGCATCTCTATCATGGCTTTTGCCTCGATATTAATAACTTTTGCATAATCTTCTAACAAAATCTCTACTCTGGAACGGCTTTCCGCTTCTGTGAAGATATGATGCTTGGCAAACAAATCCAAGTTCTTTTTCTTCAACATATACGGCAAAGCCTCCGGTGTAGACTTAAGGTTAAGCAGCCCCCTCTTTTTGGCCTCTTTTACCCATGCATCTGTGTAGCCATCACCATTAAACACAATGCGTTTATGTGCTACAACAGTTTCGCGGATTAACTTCTTAATAGCAGCCTCTTTATTTGAAGCTTTTTCTATTTTATCCGCAAATTCATCTAATATATCAGCAACAGCTGTATTTAGAACAATATTAGGTCCGGAAATTGATTGCGTAGAACCAACAGCACGGAACTCAAACTTATTACCGGTAAAAGCAAATGGAGATGTTCTATTTCTATCCGTATTATCTTGGACAAAATGCGGAATAATATTGCCGCCAATTTCCATTATTTTCTTGTCGGTAGAATTGAAATCTACACCTTTTTCAATAGCATCTAAAACATTTGTTAATTCAGTACCCAAGAAAATGGAGATAATCGCAGGTGGCGCTTCATTAGCACCCAAACGATGATCGTTACCCGGTGTTGCCACCGAAACTCTTAGCATATCTTGATAAACATCAACAGCTTTAATAATGGCAGTTAAGAACACTAAGAAACGCAAATCCTTTTGAGGTTCAGCTCCAGGATCCAAAAGATTTTCTCCCTCACTAGTGGCAATAGACCAGTTATTGTGTTTACCACTACCATTAATGCCATCAAAAGGTTTTTCATGCAGCAAGCAAACCAATCCATGTCTTAGCGCTATACGTTTCATGAATTCCATGGTTAACTGATTATGATCAGTCGCTACATTAGTTGTTGTAAAAATTGGTGCTAACTCATGTTGTGCCGGTGCTACTTCATTGTGCTCAGTTTTTGCAAGCACACCAAGTTTCCACAATTCTTCATCCAACTCGGCCATAAAAGCCTTAACACGTGGTTTTATGATACCGAAATAGTGGTCTTCCATCTCTTGGCCTTTAGGTGGCATAGCTCCCAAAAGAGTACGTCCCGTAAATACCAAATCACGGCGTTTTTCCCACATTGCTTTATCAATCAAAAAGTATTCTTGTTCTGGGCCAACAGTAGTAACAACCTTCTCTGTTTCCGTACCAAAAATCTTCAAAATACGACGAGCAGCCATATCAATTTCATACATTGATCTTAATAACGGAGTCTTTTTGTCCAGTATTTCTCCTGTGTAAGAACAAAAAGCTGTTGGAATACATAAGGTATTATCTTTAATAAATGCATAGGAAGTAGGATCCCACGCAGTATATCCACGAGCTTCAAATGTAGCGCGTAACCCGCCGGATGGGAAACTGGATGCATCAGGCTCACCTTGAATTAACTCTTTGCCGGAAAAGTCCATAATAATACGACCATCAGCAGTAGGAGTAATAAAGCTTTCATGTTTTTCAGCAGTAATACCTGTCATAGGTTGGAACCAATGACTAAAATGAGTTGCTCCCTGTTCCAAAGCCCAATCTTTCATGGCATTAGCGATAATGTTGGCAATAGGCAAGTCCAAATTTTTACCGGTCAAAATAGCAGCCTTATACGCTTTGTATGTAGCCGTAGGTAATTTTTCTTTCATGACCGTTTCATTAAAAACCAATTCACCAAACAGTTTTGGCACGTTAACCATAATCTTTCCCTCCTAATATCCTTTTCTACAACAAAAAAAAGCAAAAATGTCCGCAGGCCATAGCCCGCAACAACATTGTTGCTCTATTGCAACTATTATAGTACTACATCCAACTTTTGTAAATAGTTTTTTCTTATTTTCGTAATATTTTTACGTTTATAAGTATAATGTTCGGATTTCGCTAATAAAACAACCTATTTTGTTAATTTTTGATTAAATCGTTCTGAAATTATTGACACTGCAACCAAAAATGGAGTAAACTTAATGAATGAAAATATCGTTTACGGAGCTTTTCCGTAATATAAAATTCAAGAAAGCAGGGATTATACCTATGGCAAAGATGTTATATGAAGGCAAAGCAAAAAAGATTTATGAAACGGAAAACCCTAATGAAATTCTTGTTTATTACAAAGATGATGCTACAGCTTTAAACGGCTTAAAAAAAGGAACTATCATTGATAAAGGCATCATGAACAATACCATAACTACTTTCTTCTTTGATCTTTTAGGAAAAAACGGTATTCCTCATCATCAAATAAAAAAACTTAGCGATAGAGAGTCTCTTTGCAAAAAAGTGCGTATCATTCCTATTGAAGTTGTAACTCGTAACATAGCTGCAGGCAGTTTAGCAAAAAAAATGGGTGTTGAAGAAGGTCTAATTTTAAAGCGTCCATTAGTAGAATTTTATTATAAAAGCGATGAGCTGGGTGACCCTATGATCAACGCTGATTATGCTGTTTCTTTTGATTTTGGTACTGATGAGCAGGTTAATACTATAAAAACCTATGCTTTGAAAATTAATGAAATTTTGAAAGCTTTCCTATTGGAAAGAAAAGTACGTTTGGTAGATTTCAAATTAGAGTTTGGTGTAGATGCTGAGGGAAATGTAATACTAGCTGATGAAATCACTCCTGATACCTCTCGCCTATGGGATAAAGATACTAATGAAAAACTAGATAAAGACCGTTTCCGTAGAGACTTAGGCGGCGTAGAAGACGCTTACAAAGAAATAATTAAACGCTTGACCGGGAAATAAAATATTGTAAATTTAAAGTAGGTTACTAACTTAGTTGTTAGTAACCTACTTTTTTATATAAATTTAATTTTCTTAGCGTAAAAGAGTTTCACCATTTGCCCTAGGTATGGTAAAAATAAAGCTTACACCCTGTCCAGGCTTGCTTACAACTCTAATTGTTCCACCAAACATCTCTACAATGAACTTAACAATGGATAAACCCAAACCAGTTCCGCCAGCTCTTCTTGTTCGGGCCTTCTCGACTCTATAAAAACGTTCAAAAATCTTCTTGTTCTCTTCTTCATTAATTCCCTCACCTGTATTGTGCACTGTAAAAACTGCAAATCTGTCATCGCAAGCATAGGACAGTTCAATATCCCCATCCTCAGGCGTATATTTCAAAGCATTTTCCGTCAAATTTACTAATATTTGCTGCAACCAATCCTTATTAGCTGAAATAAGCACCGGTTCTGCCAAATATTGCACATGCAAATGCAAATCACGTTTCTTTGCCTGAGGCAACAATTTTTCGTAGACATTTTCCAAAGTCCCTGCTACAGAAAAAGTCTCTATCTCTATACTTTGCCTGTATTCAACAGAATCTAACTTAGCCATTTGTAATAAATCTTTTATCAAAGCTTGCATTCTACTGCATTCATCTAAAATTATATGTAAAAATTTATCCCGCAATGTACCATCTTTCCCTGTCTCCTCATCTAACAAGGTTTCTGAGAAACCACGTATGGTCGTAAGCGGCGTTGCTAATTCATGAGAGGCATTAGAAACAAAGTCTGCTTGTTTTTCATAGATAGCCTGTAATGCCGTTATATCATGAAATACAGTTAACACGCTAGTAGGTACACTTTGGAAAGCTTCCGTAAGTGGTGCGCCAAAGACCTGAAATACTTTTTTATTTCCCGCCAACATGGTTGTAAAATTAATCTCCATAGGTTTATCACCGGCCAGACACCGTCGCATAAAATCTGTCAAACCGTTGCTTACTACTGCCTCTGCCAGTGTCGATTTGGACAAAACTACCTTCTTGCCAAAAACTTCGGAAAAATGCTTATTACAATCTACAATACTACCATCGGCTTTAATAATAGCCACAGCATTATCCATATTGTCCAAAATAAGTTCCAGCTTGCGTCTTTCCCTCTCTACCTCTAAGATTTGATCTGTTAATCGCTCTGAAAGATTATTAAAAGCATAGGCTATAACACCATATTCATCATTGTCTTTGCTTTCCAGCCTTAAAGCTAAATCTCCCTGACCCATTTTTTCTACTGCGTTACTTAACTCCTCTAACGGTGCGGTAAATTTTGCAACAAGCTTACCTACCAAAAATGCACCAAGCAGCATAAGTACAAGAAAGAATAGGATAATGCTTGTACGCATCCTGCTGTATTCTTCCTCCACAGGTTGCATGGAAACTTCTGTGCGCAGCCCAAAAGTATTTGGCAAGGGCAACTCTACCACAATATTTTTGCCCTTGGTATTATCATTTACAATCTTGGAAGATACTTGCAGTGCATCTTCTTTGCGAATATCTTGCACCGACTTTGCAGGCATATTTCTAAGCAGCGCCAAATCAAGATTTAATTCAGCACCCAAATTATGTACTATTTCTTCTGCCTGACTCTCTGTGGGATTAACCGGTAATTGTGCCAACACAAGGCTTTGAGCATAACGAGCCCGCCAAATAGAATTCTCTTTAAAAGTAGTATTGGCATATTCATAAAACATACTCAATATATAGGAACCGACTGCTAAAAATACTAAGAGTAGAAGACCTTGCGTCATTAGAATTATGCGTTTGCGTATCATGTCTTTCTCCTTGTTAAAAGCGGGGCGACATTCCACCCTCTATACACCTAAAATTATATAACAATCACATGTTATATGCTATAAAGAAATATGCAATTTACAACGTCAAATTATTACTAAAACTTCCAGCGACTTTTCTAAAACTATTTTCCCTTATTAAAATAAAAAGGAAGCCACGCTGAAAATGCCGCTGACAGGGGAACCGTGAGAATAATGCCAAAACTTCCGGCAACACTTTGCATAATTTCTATCCCTATAGAATTAGAATTAATAAGCTGCAAATATGGAAGGTCGTATACATAGTCCATGACCCAGATGCCTAAGGAACCACCAAAAAAGGCTAATATCAAAGTGGCAGACATAGTTCCCATAACGTCACGTCCCACATTCATGCCACAATGAAATAATTCTTTTGCTGCCATTTGGCTATTGTTAATGTGCAGTTCGTGAACAGCTGATGAAACATCCATAGCAATATCCATGATCGCGCCCAGGCACGCAAATAATATTCCGGCAAAAAGTATTTGTCCAACATCAATAAGTGTATTTTGCCCAACGAACATAAGTGCCTCAATATTTGACACATTATACCCAGATAATACAGTAAAATGTCCGAAAGCAAGAGCACTGAAGGCGGATATAAGAATGCCTCCAACTGTAGCTAAAATAGCCGCTAAAGCCTTTATTGTAAAACCATTAATGAGACATATGGTTGTCGTTAAAACTAGTGTCGATGTAATTATAGCCGCTATAACAGGTGCTGTACCGCGTAAAATCATAGGAAAAAACAGAAAGATAAAGCAAATGAAACTAAAGATTAAGGCAATAGCTGACTTAACCCCTTTTGGACCACCAACTAAGCAAAGCAATACTAAAAAAATACTCAAAAAAATATATATTGGCATTGAGCGATCTATATTATAGACGGTATGGACGTAAAGGCTGCCAACCTTACTGGATATGGTAATTACTTTCATACCCGGGTGGCACACTGTACCAAAAAGCAATCCATTTGGACTATTAGCCTGCAAAATTTGCCCCTTATTATCTGCTCCTTCTAATTTTAATAATACGATCTGATCGCCAATACGAGCTCCATTTTCCTGCACGTTGTCCTGCAGTATTTCTAGAACTGAGGCCTTTGCGAAAATACGACCGTTAGTATTAACAAGAGTCGGTTTATCTATGTTGTTGTAATAATATAAAAAGATACCTGCCCCTGCCAATAATAAAACAGTCAATATTACACGAAGCAAAATTTTATTGTTAATTTTCATGAAGCCAACCACATCCTCTAGGCCCTTTTGCTGCCAATCATTATATAAAAAAACTGCAGAAAATGTTCTTTTCTACAGTTTGATTATATAGATGGTTTTCAGTCTTTAACAATGCTGTACGAATCATCAATAGCATTTCCGGTAGCAGCATCATATGTGTCCAAGGTAAATTGAGTATCCGTAATATGAATAACTGAATATGTTGGTTGCCACGTTTGACTGCGAGCCGCGACATAATCTTGCTGTTGATTAATTAAGTCGTAGTATTTGGAACCGGTTGCTGAATTAGCTGACATATAGAAAACACCTTTGGGATTGAACAAAATACCCTGCCTCATATCAGCAACGGTATAACACATATTCTGTGACTGATAATCTTTATTGAACTCCGGGTTTTTACTCTTGCCGGAAAAAGCCTTATGTTGTTGTCCGCTTTGACCCGCGCCTTTTAATTCATCAAAAGAGCTATGATTTTTTCCATCACTGCTTAATTGATATGTACGGGCATATGTATGATCATGACCCTGCAATACAACATCAATTTTGTTGGCATCATAAATAGGTGTAAGCTGGGTTCGTAAAATTATGCCATCAGAATCTGAATGGTCTAGCCCACTTCCATAAATATCTTGATGCATAACAACAATACGCCATTTAGTTTTTGGATGAGCTTTTATCGCTTTTTCAATCAGATTTTTGTGATCAACGGCATTGTAATTATTTGCATTTATAACAATAAACAACGCACTGCCATAGGTATAATAATAGCCATGACCGGCAACCGTAGGAGATGTTTCTTCAACAAACGGATTTGGCACATTAAAATGGTTACTATACCCTGAAGTCATACTATCGTGATTACCAATACAGGTAGCTTCAGGTAAATTGCCAAGTGCCGCTGCCGATAAATAACCAGCGTACTGAACTTCTTGCAACTGTATTTTGGCAGCTTCTCCGCCAGCGGCCGGTTCATTTATCTGATCTCCCGGAGATACCAAAAATTTGATTTCCGGATGTTGCGACAAAGCGGCATTTAAAGTCTTATTCCAGTTATACGCATCATTACGAGCTGCCATGTCACCAGTCTGTTTTATGGAATTATCTGCAGCAATCTGCCCTTGTGATGCCCCTATTTGTGGGTCACCCACATACATAAAGGAAAAGTCATGTGGATTTCCTGTCTTATAGGATTTGGCTGGTTGCCATTTTCCATTAAGTTTGACCTGATACCAGTAAGTTCTGTTGGGCTTAAAACCTGACGTCTCCACCTTGTTACTATAATATTGTGTGCCGCCGATTACAGTTCCCACATTGCATGTACCCTGAAATACCTTAGCATCTTCCATGTTTTGGGACCTAGCAATGCGTACTTCAGCTACATTAGCTTTTTCCTTAGAATACCATCCAAAATTAAGTTTAGAGAAATCCGCCCCCGGAGCCAACGATACCTGCTCATAATTTGTTTTAATGCTATTCCAGGAATCTTTCCACGCTTGCCAATCCGTGTTATTCGACACTAAAGTCTTAGTCACTATTTGTGGTTTCGTAGAAGCATCTTCCCAATGTTCTGTAGCCGCATATACTGCAACGGTTGTAATGCTAAATACTGCCATAATACAAAAAGCTACCAATTTTTTTTTGTTTTTCCTGAAATTATACACTATTACACCCTCCACTTTGCTACCATATTTTTATGATGTTAGAGTAAACAATGACAATGTAACTTATTTAACATGTATAAATATAGAAAAATCATTTAAACAACTTAGTTTTATACCAGCTTAAACTTTTTTTGTACTGCTAATAACAACAGATTGATTATCAAAACTATGAGTATTAAAAGTGCCCCAATGCCGTTGGCAATATCAATTCTATCCGGCACCAATCCAATTCCCATAACATACCATAAATGTACAGCCAAAGTTTCTCCGGCAGCAAAAACGTCAAAATCCCACATATGCCTGGATACGGTGGTTCCTGCAGTGAAGATTAGAATAGCACTTTCACCAATGGCCCTTCCCCCCGCCAGCATAATACCTGTAATAATACCACCAAACGCACCGGGCAGCACAACCTTTCGAATAGTCTGCCATTTAGTAGCACCCAAAGCTAAGCTAGCTTCTCTATAAGTTTGCGGAACAGCCCTTAAGGACTCTTCTGTTATACGGACAAGAAGTGGTAAATTAAGTAAGGAAAGAGCTAGGGAGCCGCCTAAAATACTAAACCCCATACCNAAATAATCAACAAATACCACCATNCCAAACAANCCAAGAACAATTGATGGTACCGTAGCTAAGCTTTCGGTAGATAATCTAATAAATCTGGTAAGCCTCGTATTTTTTGCATATTCAGAAAGATAAATAGCCGCACCTATGGCTATAATGCCAGATACTCCCATTGAAAGGAACAGAATATAAAAAGTATTAAATAGTTGAGGTCCAACTCCGCCGCCGGCAGCAATATCACTAGGCATTCCAAAAAGAAAATGGAACGATAATATTGGCAACCCTTTGTAGAGCATATAGCCAATAAAACATACAAGCAGGGCTATGAGAAAACAGCCAACAGCCCATAAAACAACTTTAGCGATTTTATCCATGGTTCTTGGATTCATATTTTCACCGCCTTATAAGTGCTGATTTTACGCACAATAGCAATCATAAGCATGGAAATAATTAGAAGAACCAGGGCCATAAGGAATAAAGAGTTACCCCAAGCCGAGCCAAAAGGTGTATTTCCCATTTCTACAACAATTTCACTGGGCAGCGTACTGGTTGGAGAAAATAGCGACTTTGCCATCTGAGGTGTATTGCCAATAACCATTTGTACCGCCATAGTTTCTCCAATAGCTCTTGCCATGCCCAAAACGACTCCGGTTATAATGCCGGGAAGTGCAGTTGGTAAGGCAATATGCCAAATCGTTTGCCAATAGGTAGCACCCAAAGCTATAGATCCTTCTTCAAGTGCTGGCGGTACTGCGCTCAAAGCGTCTGCGGAAATACTAATAACTGTTGGTAAAATCATAATCGCTAAAATGAAGGAGGCAGTAAATATGCCAAACCCGCCGGAAACACCAAATATGTGACGAACAGCAGGCACAATTACTGTTATTCCAATAAAACCGTAAACAACAGAGGGGATTGCCATATATAAATTAATAGCAGGCTGCATGATAGTACGCATCCAGCGTGGAGCTAATTTAGCCAAAAAAATCGCTCCCAATACCCCTAATGGACCTCCAACCAAAATAGAAAACAGAGTAACGGCCAAACTGCCAATAATAAAGCTTAGAGCCCCAAAGCTACCTTCACTGGGGCTCCAATTGGAGGAAAAGAAAAATTCTAAGGGGTTTACATCTCTAAACGTCTGCAATCCTTGTTGACTGACAAAGATAAGCAAGGCAATTATAATTATGCCCAAAACACTGGCCGCGCTTATGAAAAGCCCATATACTAATTTGTTATTACGCATTCTGCTGATATTGTATTTTGTCATAATTTTCTTTCCTCTTGCTAAAAGTTTTTATATTATTACTTTTTAGGCAATTTAGTAATAGGGATAAATCCTTGACTTTCAACATTTTTGTTTTGGAATTCTGCACTGGTTACATAGTCAATAAAGGCTTTAACTGCGCCGGTTGCTTCACCTTTTGTAAACATTTTACCGGTTGTATAAACAGGGTATTTCCCATCACTTACAGCTTGTATAGAATAAGCAGTACCATTAAATTTCAGCGCTTTTACACTAGCGTCAACGTATGCAGCATCAACATAACCAATGGCACCGGGTGTGGTAGCAATTGCGGAACGAACTGCACCATTAGAATCTTGAATTACAGCGTCATTAGTGAATTCTTGCCCTTTAAGAACTACTGTTTCAATAGTAGCACGAGAACCGGAAGATTTAGCGCGATGAATGATGGTAATCTTTTGATCTTTACCACCAACATCTTGCCAATTAGTGATTTTTCCTGTCATAATATCAACATATTGTTGTGTGCTTAAATTGTCAATGGCAACATCTTTATTAACTATAAATACGAAAGGTATTCCTACTAAATCATGTCCGACAATGCCCTTATCTTTTAAATCAGCAGCAAGACCAACATCAGAGTTACCAATGTTAACAGCTCCCGACGCAACTTGTTTTTGTCCGGTAAAAGAACCACCACCGGAAAGATTAATGGTCACTTTATCATGTAATTTATAGAATTCTTCTTGTCCTACTTTTAAAAGAGGCAAAAGAGCTGTAGATCCGGAAGCTGTTATTTTCCCCTCTACCTTAGCAGGTGTATTTGTTGCTGCTTTCTTATCTTGTGAACCACCACAACCTGCAAATATGCTCATACCAAGTACCAATGCCATTGCAAGCAAACCTGTTTTCTTTAATGAATTTCTCATTTTTCATCCTCCATTTTTTTTAGTCTATTACCTGTTACTAAATAAACAACCCATTCTGCTAAGTTGGTAGCATGATCACCAACTCGTTCCAACCTCTGCACTATTTTGTTAAGAGCAGTTCCCTGAGGGATATTGTTAGTATCTTTCACCATATAGCACAAAATATCGTGCTTGCAAGCATCACATATATCATCGACTTGGTCGTCAGTAGCAATAACTTCCATAGCCAGTTGTACATCTAAATTCACGTAGGCCTTTAAAACATTTTGGATCATCTTTACGGTAAGCCCCGCTATCTTTGGTATTTCTGCCAAGGGAGTCAACAAGGGATCCTGTCCTATACGATGGACAATCTTAGCTATTTTCTTGGCGTGATCTCCAATACGTTCTAAATCCGTTGTCATTTTGAGCGCGGTAGACAAAATTCTTAAGTCTTTGGCAATGGGTTGTTGCAAGGCAATAAGTTCCACAGTTCTGTCTTCTATAGAAATTTGGAGCTCATCAATAGCAGCGTCGCCAAAAATAACCTTGGCTGCTAATTCTTCATCCTTAGTATCAAAGGCCCTAATGGCATTAAGTAAAGCCTCTGTTACCAAGTGTCCCATTAAAAGCAAGTCTTTTTGAATATTTGCTAAGTCGCGGTCAAAGGTTGATCTTATTTCATCCATTTATCCAAACCTCCCCGTAATATAGTCTTCAGTCCTTTTGTCTCTTGGGTTCGTGAATATAATTTTAGTAGCGTTACATTCCACCATCTCACCCATCAAGAAGAAAGCCGTCATATCTGCTGCACGTGCTGCTTGTTGCATATTATGTGTAACAATAACTATCGTGTAACGTTCCTTTAGCTCTCCCAATAACTCTTCAATTTTCATGGTAGAAATCGGGTCAAGAGCTGAACAAGGTTCATCCATAAGCAGTATCTCCGGTTCTACAGCTAAGAGCCTTGCTATACACAATCTTTGCTGCTGTCCACCGGAAAGTCCCATAGCAGAAGAATGCAATCTATCCTTAACCTCATTCCAAAGGGCTGCTCCTTGTAAACTTTTTTCCACTAGCTCATCTAACAATTTTTTATTAGTTTGTCCATGTATTTTAGGTCCATAAACAATGTTATCATAAATGCTCATTTGAAAAGGATTTGGTCGTTGAAATACCATTCCTACTTTTTTCCTTAAATCAACAACATCTGTTTTCGGTTTGTAAATGTCTTGTCCATCAACACTTACATTCCCTGTAATACGTACACTTTCTATTAAATCATTCATTCGGTTCAAAGTCCTAAGAAATGTTGATTTACCACATCCGGAAGGCCCTATGAAAGCTGTTACTCTATTTTTGGGGATTTCCATATTAATATTCTTCAGAGCCTGATGCTCGCCATAATACAAGCATAAATTTTTTATTGCTATAGCGTTTTCCATATTTCCTCCTTTGACTTTAGTAAACTATAACAAAATAAGGTTAAGATAATATTATGCAATTGTTAAGTTTATGTTAAGATGTTGCGTATTAGATTGTCTTTTTTTATGTTAAAAGTTACAATATACCCAATAGCACACTATTTGGCTGTATGGCAAAAGAAATATTTCAAGGGAGATGGTCAAAATTCCTAAAATTCTTGTAGTAGATGACGAAGAAAATATTCGTGCCTTGGTGCGCTTTAATTTAGAAAAAACCGGTTATCAGGTAATAGAAGCCAGTAACGGGAAAAATGCTCTGGAAATAATTGCTGAAGATAGGCCTGATTTGATAATTTTGGATCTTATGTTACCAGTCATAGATGGGTTAGATGTTTGTCGAAAATTAAAAGGAAGCCTTATCACTTCCGCAATCCCTATTATTATGTTAACGGCCAAAAGCGATGAAGTTGATCGTGTTATTGGTCTAGAGTTAGGTGCTGATGACTACTTAACAAAACCTTTTGGACCTCGTGAACTTATCGCTCGGATTAAAGCAGTCTTACGGCGCAGCATTCTGCCGGCCGCCACAGCTAACGTTGCTAAAGAACTTCATTTTGGTTCTTTGTTGATTAATCTTACTAACTACGCCGCATATCTATCAGGTGATAAATTAGAATTAACTCTCAAAGAATTTGAAGTACTATGTTTATTGGTACAGAATCCAAATCAAGCATTCAGCCGAGAAAAATTGTTGGAAAGCATCTGGGGATATGAGTATTACGGGGACACCAGAACCGTTGATGTACATATAAGGCATCTAAGGGCAAAACTAGAAAAAGCGCCGGAAATAGCAAATGCTATCGAAACTGTTCGAGGTATAGGCTATCGTTTACACGCAAAAATATAAGGTATTAGCTCAAACGCTAATGCCTTATATTTTTAATTTTAAAAATGTCCTTAGTTTAGTATTGATATGATATAATTATTCAATATTTATACCTTAATTAGTAATTATGAAGACAAAACAACTCAGAAGGGATGATAAGAATGTATTATTTTACCAATGATTATAGCGAGGGCGCACACCCCAAAATCATGGAAAAACTTTGTGCCACTAATATGGAGCAAACTAATACTTATGGTTTTGATTATCACAGCGATAATGCCAAAGAACTTATAAAAAAGGCTTGCGGCCGTAACGATGCTGATGTGCATCTTCTTGTGGGCGGCACTCAAACTAATTTAACCATTATTTGTGCCGCCTTGCGTCCACATCAAGGAATCTTTAGTACTGTTCTAAGTCATATTAATACACATGAAGCCGGTGCAATAGAACGCACAGGTCACAAAGTTTTATCTTTACCAACTCAAGACGGAAAACTCAAAGCCACGCAAATTGAAGAAAATTATTTGCAATATAAAAATGACCCTAATTGTGCCCACTGGGTACAACCAAAAATGGTTTATATCTCGCAACCTACAGAAATTGGCTCCTTATATCACAAGCAAGAATTGGAAGCTTTATATGCCGTCTGCCAAAAATATGGCTTGTATCTTTTTATTGATGGTGCTCGTATGGGTTATGGGCTTGCCGCCCCTGACAATGATCTTAGCCTGGCCGATATTGCACAGCTTTGTGATGTGTTCTATATCGGCGGTACTAAATGCGGTGCCTTATTTGGTGAAGCAGTCGTTATTATAAACCCATTGTTAAAAGAAGACTTCTTTTCCATATGCAAACAGGGCGGAGCTATCTTGGCCAAAGGCCGCATCTTAGGAATTCAGTTTGAAACACTCTTTACTGACAACCTCTATGAAAATATTTGCCAACACGGAATTAATATGGCCATGAAAATAAAAACANCTATTGATAACAAAGGCCTGCCTGTTGTCACTGAATCAACTACCAATCAGCAATTTCCTATACTACCCAATGCTATGCTGAAAAAACTTAGTGAAAAATATGTATTTGCTCCGTGGGAACTAATTGATGAAAATAATACAGCCATTAGAATATGTACCGGTTGGGCTACTGTTGAAGAGCAGGTAAGTGCCTTAATAAAAGATATAGAAGCCTTATAAAAAAAAAGCGGCCTTAGTGCCGCTTTTTTTATTGACAAGAATGTTGCCTTATGTTAATATTGTCTCGTGGTTAGCTTAGGCTAACTTTATTTTTAAGGTTTAAGTTAGCTTTTGCTAACCGTGTTATTAAACAAAGAATTGAGGTGCAAATATGCCATTAACTCTAGCCGCTATAGGTATTTCACATATTGTCAAAAGAATTGGCGGTAACGCTTATACCCGTCAATTTTTAGAAACACTTGGTTTTATAGTGGGCAGCACGGTAACTATAATCTCCGAAAACCATGGCAATATTATTGTTGGTGTAAAGGATTCGCGTATAGCAATAAGCAAAGAAATTGCCCAAAAAATAATTATTTAGCATTTAACAAAAAGGAGGAACTGGTATGATTACGTTAAAAACCGCTAAATGTGGTGATTCATGTACAGTAGTTAAGCTTCACGGAACCGGGGTTACAAAACGCCGCATAATGGACATGGGAATTACTAAAGGAACGCCAATTTTTATACGTAAAGTTGCACCCTTAGGTGATCCCATTGAAATTAAAATTCGTGGGTATGAGTTGTCAATTCGTAAAGAAGACGCCGAGATAATCGAAATACAATAATTTGCAGAACCGTTAAACGCCCTGCAAAAAAAGCTAACGTTAACCGCAGCTAACCAAATGTGAAAGAAGGATTGAATTTATGGAACTTAAAATTGCTCTTGCCGGTAACCCCAATGTTGGAAAAACAACTCTTTTTAATGCCCTTACAGGTTCTAACCAATTTGTTGGCAACTGGCCCGGTGTTACCGTAGAAAAAAAAGCCGGCAAATTAAAACATCACAAAGATATTGTCATTATGGATCTACCCGGTATCTACTCTCTTTCTCCCTACACATTAGAAGAAGTAGTTGCTAGAAATTATTTGATTAATGATCGCCCTGATGCCATCTTGAACATTGTAGATGGCACTAATTTAGAACGCAATCTCTATTTAACTACTCAATTGACCGAGTTGGGAATACCCGTAGTAGTTGCCATAAATATGATAGATGTTGTACATGATAACAAAGATATTATTCATACAAAAAAATTGGCACAGGAACTTGGCTGCCCTGTACTAGAGATATCTGCAAAAACAGGTTTGGGAATCACTGAAGCTGCCGAAGAAGCTGCACGCATAGCCGGGCAGCATATTATAACCAAACCACAACATAGGTTTTCCGGCTGTGTAGAACACGCTATCGCCCATATTGAAGAGGCAACTCAGCTTAATGTAGCCGACGCTGAACAACGCTGGTACGCCATAAAATTATTTGAACGTGACCTCAAAATCAGAGAAAAGTTACAGCTTGCCGACAATATTCTCGAACACATAGAACACGATATTGTGCGTTGTGAAGAAGAAATGGATGATGATGCGGAGAGCATTATAACTAATGAACGTTATAATTATATTTCCTCTATTATAGCTAAATGTAATGTGAAAAATACATTTTCAACTCATACCCTTTCAGATAAAATAGACCGAATTGTCACAAATCGCGTACTAGCTCTTCCCATCTTTGCTCTAATAATGTTTTTGGTTTATTACATATCGGTAACAACTGTAGGTGCCGAGCTTACCGATTGGACTAATGAGGTGCTTTTCGGTGATATTATACCACCTGTGGTAAGCGGGTTTCTCACTAGTGTCGGTTGTGCCCCTTGGCTGCAAAGTTTAATCCTTGATGGAATCATCGCCGGTGTTGGCTCAGTACTTGGTTTTGTTCCTCAAATGTTTGTGCTTTTCACTTTTTTGGCATTTTTAGAAGCCTGTGGTTATATGGCTCGTATTGCTTTTATTATGGATCGTATTTTTCGCAAGTTTGGTCTTTCCGGTAAATCTTTTATTCCTATGCTCATTGGTACAGGCTGCGGCGTTCCCGGCATTATGGCCTCTCGTACCATTGAAAATGATCATGATCGTAAAATGACTATTATGACAACAACATTTATTCCCTGCAGCGCAAAACTGCCAATTATAGCTCTTATTGCCGGCGCCTTATTTAATGGTGAATGGTGGGTTGCTCCTAGCGCTTATTTTGTAGGCATTACGGCCATAGTAGCTTCCGGAATAATTTTAAAGAAAACTACTATGTTTGCCAGTGATCCGGCCCCTTTTGTTATGGAACTTCCTCCTTATCACTTGCCAACCTTTACTAATATTTGGCGTAGTGTTTGGGAACGTGGCTCAAGTTTTGTACAAAAAGCTGGAACTGTTATTTTACTTTCTACTATTTTCGTTTGGTTCACTTCCAATTTTGGTATTGTTGATGGACATGTTAGTATGGTAGAAAACCTAAGTGATGGTTTTCTAGCCTCCATAGGTAATACAATATCATGGATATTCACACCACTTGGCTGGGGCAATTGGCAAGCAACCGTTGCCGCTGTTACAGGCCTAGTTGCTAAAGAAAATGTTGTGGGTACTTTGGGTGTGCTTTATGGGTTTGCTGACGTTTCTGAAGATGGTACAGAAATTTGGGGAGCAATGGCCAATAGTTTTACAATTATTTCTGCTTATTCCTTTTTAGTTTTTAATTTACTGTGTGCACCCTGCTTTGCTGCTATGGGAGCTATCAGACGTGAAATGAACAATACCAAATGGACTCTATTCGCCATTGGCTACCAAACTTGTTTTGCCTATGCTGTATCCCTTTGTATTTACCAGTTTGGCACTTTTATTACCACAGGTATTTTTAGTGTAGGTACAGCCGCCGCCTTTATTATACTTACCGGTTTTATCTATCTGTTATTTAGACCAGCAAAAAAAGCTATTGCTCTCAAAAACACACGCAGCGTGGCTTGTTAAAGGAGATAAAAATATTATGTCAACCTTCATTATTGCAACACTATTGGCAGTCATAGTTATTGCCATTATATTGAAATTAGTTAGAGACAAAAAAAATGGTAAAACAAGTTGCGGTTCTAGCTGTAAATCCTGTCCAAATTCCTGTCTTTGTCACAAAACCCACAATTAGGAGGATTATAATGAAAAAAGCCTTTAATATTAACAATATTACTATCTCTTGGCGTTAATGCTACAACTATGGCAGCAAACCCTTTTTCTGATGTTCCTGCAGGTCACTGGTCCTATGCAGCCGTAGCTAAACTATCTGCCGCAGGAGTCGTAGATGGATANCCTGATGGCAGCTTTAAAGGCAATGAACNTATGACCCGCTATGAAATGGCTCAAATTGTAGCCAGAGCATTAGCAAAAGGCGCTATTAGTTCCAATGACAAATTGGTTGCAGAATTTGCTGATGAATTAAATCAGCTAGGTGTTCGNGTTGCTAAATTGGAAAAGAAGGCTGATAATGTCAAAATTANCGGCGAAGCTCGTTATAGGTACTTTCATTCCAACAAAAAGACTTTAGGCGATGATGGTGACCGCAGCTTTGAAACTGATTTACGTACCCGTTTGGCTTTTACAGGGGAAATCAACGACAATTGGACCTATACAGCTATGCTTGAAAACACTCAGGACTTCGGCAATAATAGTGGTGATGAGACCACCCTATTTAAACGCGGATATCTCGANGGTAATATTGGCTCTGTAAAAGTCAAAGCCGGGCACTACGATGCCTATATGGCAGAGGGGTTAGTATTAGACACTGACGGTGGCAGCGTAAATGGCTTGCAATTGGATTTAGGCAATGATAAACTNAGCGGTACGGCTATGTACGGCAGCCTCAACGATGACACAGATGCCAAATATTATGGCCTAAGCTTTAAATATGATGCCGCTCCTATAGGTATTCACGGTGGTTACTACGGATTGAAAAGTGATGACCTTGAAGCAGTCTGGGATACCAAAAAGCCAAGTATTTGGAATGCCGGCCTAGACGGCAAAATCGGTACCCTAGGATTCACTGCCGACTATTTAAAAGGTAATACTGATAACCTAGATGGTGACAGCACCGGTTACGCCTTAGGCCTATCTTGGGGTGAAGCCGATCCTGAAAAGCCCGGCTCTATAACCGTGTTTGCTAATTACTACAATCAACCACGCACAACCTTCTTTGTGCATACCACTGATGCCGCTGTCTTTGATGATGCCTTAACCGGATTTAAAGGCTACGGGGTAGGTGTCGGTTACACTATCATGAAAAATACAGTAGCAACTGTGCAATATTTTGATACCAAAGAAAAAGGTGGAGAAAATCGTAAAGATCAACGAATCTGGTCCGATGTAACCTTTACTTTTTAACCAACAGCATCCATTATTCCCCCCAATAAAAATAAACAACGCCAACAAGTAAAGTTGGCGTTGTTTATTTTTGTCTTGCTAGCAAAAACACTGTAGAAATAATACATGCTACTCCTAATATTTCTGCTAAACCAAAATCCACGTGTAATATAACCACCGCTAATAATACTGAAGACAAGGGCTCTACAGAAGCCAAAGCCCCTACTTCAGACGCTTTGATATATTTTGTACTATCTAAGTAACAATAAAAAGCAATCAATGTTCCAAATAAAATAAGTACGGTCATCCCAATCACCGTACCAAAGTCCATAATACCAATAAAAGGCCAAGGCTGCAAAAAGACATTTATAAAAATACCACCTATAAACATACTCCAGCCAATAACCATGGTAGAAGAATAGGTCTTAAGCATTTCCCTTGGGTAAAGGGTATAAAAAGCCATGGCAAAAGCAGAAAGTATGCCCCAAAATAACGTCTGTTGCGAAATAGCTAAAGTGTCCCAGTTACCTTTAGTAACCAAAAGATAAGTCCCCATAGTAGCGAGAAAGACGGCTGTCACTTCTATCTTACCCGGAAAATGCTTCGTACGCCATAGTGAATAAACTAACACTATAACAGGCATAAGATATTGCAAAACCGTTGCAGTGGCTGCATTACCATATTGGATTGCAATAAAATAACCATACTGTGTCATAAACATACCAATAATGGCATATATTATTATTTTATAACGATGAGTTGGATGCCGCCAAATAGCCCATATATCTCTGCCGGCATATTTATCATAAATCAGCATAATAAGGCCGGCAACAATCATACGAACCATAAGGAGCCAGTCCGGTGATAGATGTTTTTGCTCAAATAAATATTGCACCGCCGTACCGGAAGCTCCCCAGAGAGATGCTCCCACTAAAATCATATATATGCCCTTGGATCTCGAACTTTGCACAATACCCCCACCTAGAATCTTTTAAATCTTTTTATAATATTTGCCGCCTGATAGTAGCCATCTACAGCAGCGCTCATAATTCCACCAGCATACCCCGCACCCTCACCGGTAGGGTAAAGTCCCCTATGAGTAATTGATTGCCCGTCTTGTCCCCTTAAAATGCGTACAGGGGCAGATGTTCTCGTCTCAACTCCTGTCAATAAACCATCAGAAGCAAATCCCCCTATGCGGCGTCCAAAAACTTTAATACCTGCACGCAAAGTTGCAGCTACATAATCCGGTAAAACTTTGTCCAAGGAAACTGCTACTAATCCGGGTTCATAAGTAGGTTTAAAGCCAACTTTCAAGAGTGGTTCTGTGTTATCCAAAAAACTTCTTATATTTTGCGCCGGGGCACTATAGTTTTTTCCTCCTGCACAATAGGCTAATTGCTCATAGTGACGTTGAAATTCAATCCCACCTAAAGGCCCCGCTCCGAAATCTTGTGGACCAACATTTACTACCAATGCACTGTTTGCTATGCCGGAATCTCGACCATGCATACTCATTCCATTAGTAACGACTCCACCTATTTCAGAGGTTGCAGCGACTACCTTCCCACCGGGGCACATGCAAAAAGAATACACCGTACGGCCATTGCTAGGTTCATGATGTACCAAAGCGTAGTCAGAAGCACCTAATTTAGGATGCCCTGCAAAAGTACCATACTGTGAAGTATCAATTACAGCTTGCTCATGTTCTACCCGCACTCCAATAGCAAAAGCTTTTGCTTCAATAGCTACGCCTTGCTCTAGCAGTTTTTTGTATGTATCACGAGCACTATGGCCAATAGCCAAAATAACTGCGTTCGTTATAATTTTTTCATCATTAATAAGTTCTATACCAATTACTTTGTCATCTTTAACAATTAAAGCTTTTACCTGACAGTCGTATAATATTTCTCCGCCCAGTTCTTCAATCTGCTTAGCTAAATTGCTTACCATAAGGCGCAATTTATCTGTTCCTACGTGTGGTTTTTGCTCATAAAGGATTTCCCCTGGGGCGCCGGCTGCTACAAAAGTTTCAAGTATATGGCTCATAATAGGATCATTTATTCTTGTTGTAAGCTTACCGTCAGAAAAAGTTCCTGCCCCACCCATACCAAACTGTACATTACTTTTAGGATCAAATTTACCTGTACGCCAAAAAGCATCTACATCTGCTACCCGCTCCGCCAAACATTTCCCACGTTCAATTAATAAAGGTTTATAGCCTCGTTTAGCAAGTTCCAATGTAGCGATTAATCCAGCCGGGCCCGCTCCGATAATCACAGGTCGCTCACACAGCTCTTCACTGCCACAAACCAATTTTTCGCGCTTTGGTTCATCCATTTTGCTGATATTTTTGTCTTGCAAAATTATGTCCAACTTTTTACCACTCACAGCTAGATCCAGGCACAAATGATAAACCAAACAAATATTATTTTTGCGACGTGCATCAACTGCACGTCGCAAAACTTTTACATCACGAATATTTTCTTTATCAATGTTAAATTTATGCGCCAAAATTTCCACTAAGCTATGCTCATTTGTAATTCCGACACGCAAGTTATTTAGTTTTATTATCATTATTCACTCCGCTTTTTTCAATTTTATTTCTACCATTACATTGTGCGCATCTGCTAATACCTTATCCGGAATATTCAGGGGCATCTTTAACTCTACATCCCCTGTTAATTTATCCAAAACAACCGGTGCTGTCTTTATTTCTTTCAAATTGCTTATAAGTTGGGGCTCGGCCGTTAATTTTACTGCATCCGGAGTAACAATTATCTTATCCACCTTAAAACCAGTTGGTAAGTTACCTGATAAATCTACGGAAATTGGGAACGACTTCGTAGCCAACTGTTTCAACACTTCTACAGAAACATGAACTTTTGATGGTTCAACTTTTATATCATACATTTCTCGGGCATCTTTACTCACAGCTACTACTGCCGCATCATCCTCAAAGTTTTTATCTTTGTTACTAATATCTACTAAAACGACAACCTTACCTACTTCCGCAATTCTACTGCTTGCACCTTGAATAGTAACCTTCATGGGAGACAAATTCATTTTGCCAACAGTTACGCCTGAATTTGGCACACCAACAATACGAGGCTCTATTTCTAAGACTCGCTCACCTACCGTATCTAAGTTTAACTGCAGTAAATTAGGACTTATTTCGATTATTTCTCCCAAAGGAGTTTTTCCTAGAACATTATAAGTTCCAAGTCCCTTTACTGCACCACTAAAGTCTACATATGCTTTAAGGGAATTTTCTGATATTGCCGATACTTGTGACCTTGGCCCGCTGACTTTGATTTTTACTGTTTCCGGTAAATCATGCACAACCATATCAGAAGCCAAGTTTTCTTTAGTCAAAGGAACTGAAAAAGTGCGCGTGGTAAATGGATTTTGTTCATTCATTACGTATAACCACAAGGCACACGCAACTAAAAGCGCCATAATTCTTACAGTCCAAGAATTACCCTGCCCATTATTTTTTCCCATTCTTCTTCTCCTCCCCTTTGGCTTTTGTATCTTCGCCTTTCGGAGTCCCCTTAAGCTTGAGCAAAATACTATCTTTCCAATTCAGCATTGGTTTGCTCATAGCAGGGCGCAAGATATTCTTTATATCTTGATGAGTTAAATAACGTTGTAAGCTTCCACTGCGTGCTAAGGAAATAGTCCCTGTTTCTTCACTAATGACCAAAACCAGAGCATCTGATTGCTCACTAAGACCAATTGCCGCACGATGACGAGTGCCAAGTTCTTGACTAAGATTACTAGCCTCTGTCAAAGGCAAAAGGCAACTGGCAGCAATAATACGGTCACCCCTTATAATAACCGCTCCATCATGAAGTGGTGTATTCGGTATGAAAATATTTTCAAAGAGCTGAGTGGTAATAATTCCATCTATTTGGATACCTGTTTCAATATAGTCAGTCAAACCAGTCTCACGTTCAAAAACAATAAGTGCTCCAATTTTATGCCTAGACATATCATCTGCAGCTGTAGCTACTGCTTCCAGCATATTTTCTACCTGTAATCCGTTTAATACCGTACTCTTACGGAAAAGTTTTCCACGACCAATTTGCTCTAAGGCACGGCGCAATTCCGGTTGAAAAACCACCGGTAACGCTACCATAACAACAGTCATGCTTTTTTCCAGCAACCAGTTAATAACATATAAGTTTAACCATTTGCTAACCAAAGTAGCTGCAAACAGAACCAGTAAACCTTTTACCAAGGATGCCGCTCTTGTGTTTTTAAGCATTTGATAAAGTTTATTCAGAAAATAGGCTACAACAATTATGTCTAAAATATCCAATATACTAACAGTATAAAGAACACCCTGAATTTGTCTTAACAAAAACATCACCCTCCGCCTTTTATATCTTGAATTACATTATACAAAAGTTTTACAGCTCTTGTCACCCTTTTTGCTAAAGTTCTTGTAATAAATAAAAACCGGTTCTTATGAACCGGTTTTAAACAAGCTTACCTATACATGTTTAAACAACGTAGCAATCACTTTTTTTTGCTCTTGTAAAATTTTTTCACCTTTAATAAGTTGCTTTGCATTTTCGCTAAAAGCAGGCCCACCATAAGATGTTCTAGCAGCGACACAATTTTCTGGTTTTAATGCTTCTAATAAGTCTGCCTCAAAGAGTTCGGAGAATTTTTTATACTCTGACAAGGAGATCTCCGGTAAAAACTTTTCTTGTGCAATCGCGTAAGCCACACACTTTCCTACAACTTCGTGCGCTTGCCTAAACGGTAAACCCTTGCGTACTAAATAGTCGGCTAAATCCGTTGCATTAGAGAAATCTTGATGCACTGCCTCTGCCATACGTTCAACATTAACATTCATAGTTAACAGCATGTCACTATAAACCGCTAAAGAAAATTTTACAGTATCAATGGCATCAAAAAAGCCCTCTTTATCTTCTTGCAAATCTTTATTATAAGTTAACGGTAAACCCTTTAAAGTTACTAACATGGCCTGTAAGTGCCCATAAACACGGCCTGTTTTTCCTCTTACCAATTCTGAAATATCCGGATTCTTTTTTTGTGGCATCATAGATGAGCCTGTAGCAAAAGCATCATCTAGTTCGATAAAACCAAATTCTGTACTGGACCATAGGCATATTTCTTCACTAAGCCTAGATAAATGCATCATAAGAATTGACGCAAAGGACAAAAATTCTAAAATATAATCCCTGTCACTAACAGCATCCATACTATTAGCATAAACTTCTTGAAAATTCAATTCTTCGGCAACTTGAAATCTATCAATTGGAAAAGTAGTTCCAGCAATTGCCCCGGCACCCAATGGCATAATATCAGCCCCGGACCACACGCCCTGCAAGCGGCGGAAATCTCTTTGCAGCATATTGAAATATGCTAACATATGATGAGCAAAAGTAATAGGCTGCGCACGTTGCAGATGAGTATATCCCGGCATCAATGTTTTATCGTGTTTTTTTGCTACAGCTAGCAGAGCTTCCTCAAAGTTAAGTAAAAGCTCGCCAATCTCTGTAACTTCACGTTTCATATACATATGCATATCCAACGCCACTTGGTCATTACGACTACGAGCGGTGTGCAGCCTTGCTCCTGCACTACCAATAGCATCCGTTAAGCGTGACTCAACATTCATGTGTATATCTTCCAAAGAAACTTCAAATTTGAAATTACCTGCCTCTATATCAGCCAAAATTTGCTCTAGGCCTTGGACAATCTTTTTACCATCAGCAGCGGGAATAATACCGGTCCTTGCAAGCATATTGGCATGGGCAATACTNCCCCTAATATCTTCGTGATATAGGCGTTTATCAAACTTGATGGATGCGTTAAACGCATCCACCAACTCATTTGTATTTTTGCTAAATCTTCCACCCCAAAGCTTTGCCATTATTTTAGAGTTCCTTGTCTCATCATAGCGCGCACTGTTAGAGGTAAACCAAACAAAGTAATAAACCCGGTTGCATCCGCTTGATTATAAACTTCATCAGCACCAAAAGTAACATATTCTTGACTGTATAAGGAATATGGTGATTTAGCACCAGCGCTAATTACATTGCCTTTATAAAGTTTAAGACGTACAGTACCGGTTACCGTTTTTTGAGTTTCATCTACAAAAGCTTGTAAGGCTTCACGCAAAGGAGAGAACCACATGCCNTTATAAACTAATTCTGCATATTGCACTNCGAATTAATTCCTTATAGTGGTTGGGTAGGCCGCGATCCAAGCATAAATTTTCTAANTCGTTATGAGCATAATAAATTATAGTACCACCTGGNGTTTCATAAATTCCGCGGCTCTTCATTCCCTACCAAACGGTTTTCAACCATGTCACAAATACCAATNCCATTNCGAATNCCAATTTTCATTTAAAGTTTCAACACAGCTTAGCAGGAGAAAGCTTCCTTGCCATTAACAGCAAATAGGAACTCCTTCTTCAAAATCTAANTCNACATATTCATCTTTATCCGGTGCTTTTTCCGGGAGTATTAGTAACAATGAACAAATCATCCTTTGGTGCATTCCATGGATTTTTCCAAATCAGAACCTTCATGGGACAAATGCCACACTATTACGATCCATACTATAGTCACGTTTCTTAGTTACAGGNACNGGANNATTGNTGTGCNGCCNGCATAATCAATAGCATCCTCACGAGAACGGATATCCCATTCGCGCCAAGGAACAATAACAGCNAATTGTGGAGCCAANGCATGAACAGAAAGTTCAAAACGNACTTGATATCGTTCGCCCCTTACCCTGCTAGCCACCATGTGCTACAGGCATCCCAGCCACCTTCTTTAANAGCCAATTTCCCACCCAATTTTTTTGGCCAAATTAAAGNACGTGCAAAAGAAAGTACCTAATAAATTTAATTTCCCCCCTTTTCGTAAAACAGCACCTGCTTTTAAACGGTAGGCCATTACATAATCAGAATATAAAGGGTTACTTCTTTCAAGTGCAANCCAGAATTGACTCTAGCAANNNGCNAGNANCGGATGTTCTAATAGCTTTTGTACAATGGACAAGGATTCAAGTTCACTCTCCTTGTCCTAAATCAGGCCAGTAACNGCTNATAAACTTTCGCAGTTATTATAGTTTTCTTTTAACCAAGGAATAATTACCGATGTATCAAGTCCCCCGGAATAAGCTAATACAACTTTCTTAATTTCTTCTTTTTTCATTAGATACAGCCTCCTGTTTTTGTAATAGTGCAAAATATTTATACAAAATGAAAATTTAGCTCTAGCTATAATAACATTTTGTTTTTACAAGGATTCATCACTCATTAAGAGTGCCATGATTGCTTTTTGTACATGCAAACGATTTTCTGCTTGATCAAAAACCGCCGATTGCGTGCCTTCTATAACATCTTCTGTTATTTCTTCTCCACGATGAGCCGGCAAACAGTGAAGTACTATGGCATCAGGCCTAGCTACTGCTAAAAGCTCTTTGTTAATTTGATACCCGCCCAAAGCTTTCTGTCGTATGGATTTTTCTGCTTCTTCCCCCATTGACGTCCACACATCGGTGTAGAGGACATCAGCACCCTTGGCTGCTTTAAACAAATCTTCCTCCACAGTAATGGTACACCCTGTTTGTAAGGCATCTTCCTGTGCCTGCTGCACAATTTGCGGGTTAGGTTGATATCCTTTGGGAGAAGCACACACCATATTCATACCAACTTTTGCAGCGGCAAACATCAAGGAGTGCGCCATGTTATTCCCGTCTCCTACATAGACTAATTTCCTGCCCTTTAAGATTTCTTTATATTCTTGAATAGTAAACAAATCCGTTAGTGCTTGGCAAGGATGTAAAAGATCCGTCAAGCCATTAATAACAGGAACTGTAGCATATTCAGCCATTTCTATAACAGAATCATGTGAAAAAGTCCTAATCATAATACCGTCAACAAAACGTGAAAGGACTCTTGCCGTATCCCGTACAGGTTCCCCACGTCCAACTTGAGAAGTAGAATCATTTAAATATATAGGATGTCCACCCAGCTGATGAAACCCTGTTTCAAAAGAAACCCTAGTTCTGGTTGAAGCCTTGGAAAAAATCATAGCCAGAGTTTTTCCTTTTAGATATTCATGTTCCTCGCCATTTTTTTGTTTGCGTTTCAACTTCGTTGCTACATCCAAAATGGTAGCAACTTCCCCCACTGATAAATCGTGAATTGATATTAAGTCTTTATTTTTCAATCCCATGCGCTATGCCTCTCACTCCGTTAAAATTCTTCAAAAACCTCTCTGAAGACAACCATTAAAGCATCTATTTCCTCTTTGCTTATAATTAGTGGTGGTACTAGCCTAATAACATTGCCTGCTGTACAGTTAATAATCATACCCCGTTCCAAACAACCCTTAACAATAGGCGCACCAGCCGACCTAAGTTCCATCCCCAAAATAAGACCCCGTCCGCGTACTTCTATAATTTTATCAGGGAATTGTTTTTGTAATTCTTCTAATTTTAATTTGAAATAGGCTCCTGTTTCAGAAGCAATTTGATCTAATTTCATTTCTTTCATAGTAGTTAATGCCGCATATGCGGCGGCACAAGATAAAGGGTTGCCGCCAAAAGTAGTCCCATGGTCCCCCGGGGCAAAGACATGCGCCAATCTTTCAGTAGTTACAAAGGCGCCCATTGGAAAACCACCGCCCAAGGCCTTAGCAAGAGTCATTACATCAGGACGGGCTCCACTATATTCCCAAGCAAACCATTTACCGCTTCTGCAAATACCGGATTGAATTTCATCAAACATCAATAAAGCATCATGCTTATCGCAAAGTTCTCTTGCCTTAAGTAAATACTCATTAGTTGGGACATATACTCCACCTTCGCCTTGAATCGGTTCCAGCAAAACTCCGCAAACTTCGTCATCCAACGCGTTTTCTAAGGCAGCAATATCACCGTAAGGTACATATTCATAGCCAACAGGCAAGGGACTTAAACCTTCATGATAATGATCTTGCCCGGTTGCAGTTAACGTAGCCATTGTTCTGCCATGGAAAGAGTGTACCGCAGAAATAATTTTAAATTTCTTAGGGTTTTTAGCTACTCCATATTTACGTGCCAATTTTAAGGCGCCTTCATTAGCCTCTGCTCCACTATTACACAAAAACACCCTTTCAAAACCAGATACTTCACTAAGCACCTTAACTGCCTTCGCCTGAATTTCTGTATAGTAAAGATTGGAGCTGTGAATAAGCTTACCAGCTTGATCACTAATTGCCTTGACTATAGCAGGATGAGCATGTCCCAGACCATTTACGGCAATTCCTGCTAAAAAATCGGTATATTCTCTGCCCTCTGCATCATACAATTTGCAACCTTTACCATGATCTAAAGCAATTTGATTTCTACCGAATACGGGTAGATAATATTTATCTGTTTGTTCTATAATCTCTTTAGTATTCAACTTTATACCCCCTCATTCTTTTAGAGATTTTTATGACAGCTGCAAAGACCCCCGTAAATAGGAAGTCACCTTTTGCTATGGCAAAAGTCAGTTATTGTTTTACAACTTCAGTACCAACACCCTCATCAGAAAAAATTTCTAACAAGATAGAATGTTCTTCGCGGCCATCAATTATATGAGTTTTCTTAGCTCCACCGCTTAGGGCTGTAATACATGCTTTTACTTTTGGAATCATACCGCCGTCAATTTTACCACGAACAATGAGTTCCTGTGCTTTTTCAAAAGTTAAAGTGGAAATAAAAGAATTCTCATCACGATAATCTGAATAAATACCCTTGACATCAGTTAAGACTAAAAGCTTTTCTGCTTGCAAAGCGCCTGCAATTTCACCGGCAACACTATCGGCATTAATATTATAGGTTTCACCATTTGTTCCTACACCGGTAGGCGCTATAACCGGAATAAAATCGTTATCTAAAAGAACGTTAATAAGAGCTGTATTAATATGTTCAACATTACCAACATATCCAATATCCACTAAATTAACTTCTCCATTTTCATAAACATCGGCCAAATGTTTTTTTGCTTGAATTAAGTTAGCATCTTTGCCATTAAGACCAACCGCATTGCCACCCAAAATGTTAAGACGTGCCACCAAATCAGTGTTAATCTTCCCCACCAAAGCCATTTCGGCCAAACCGACACTTTCAGCATCTGTTACACGCAAACCACTAATAAACTGTGTTTGTTTGCCCGCTTTTTGTAACATAGCTGTGATTTCCGGTCCACCACCATGAACTACTATAGGACGCATCCCTGCGCATCGCAAAAAAACAATATCTTGCAATACTTTATTTTTAATATCATCATTTAACATAGCGTTGCCACCATATTTAACAACAACTGTCTTTCCTTTAAAATCACGTAAATAGGGCAAAGCTTCAACCAAGGTATTAATTTGTTCACCTTTAATTTGCATTATCGTAACCTCCTAAAATTCTATTTGAGAAATTGAAGAGTAGCTGCAGTATTTTTAAGTATGATATTCTCCATTTATTTTAACATAATCATAACTAAAGTCACATGTCCAAACTGTAGCTTTTTCTGTACCCGCGGCCATATCAACCGTAATACTAATATCATGCTCAGACATAATAGGTTTTAATTCCGCCAAAGGCACATTAACATTCATACCATTTTTAACCACACGTATAGATCCAATGCTAAGATTGGTGTGCGCAGCATCCATAGCCGCCCCGCTGTAACCTGCCGCACAAAGTATGCGCCCCCAGTTAGGATCTTCTCCAAAGAAAGCTGTCTTCACTAAAGGTGATTTTGCAATAGCCATAGCTGCTAGTTTCGCATCAGCAAAGCTTGCCGCACCAATTACGTTAACTTCCATAAATTTAGTAGCGCCCTCACCATCATGAGCAATCATTTTAGCTAGGTCCTGTGCTGTCTGCAAAAGTGCTTTATAAAGAGTCTCATAATCAGGATGCTCTTCAGAAAAAACTATTTCATTTTCTGCCAAACCATTGGCTAAAACTATCATACTGTCATTAGTGCTGGTATCACCATCAACTACCACCATATTAAAAGATTTGTCTGCCACTGCCTTGACCAGCCGTTTTAGAAGATCAGGAGCTACTGCCGCATCTGTTGTAATATACGTAAGCATTGTAGCCATATTAGGATGAATCATCCCTGCGCCTTTAGCAATTCCTGCAATTTTAGCTTTCTTACCACCAATTTCGAATTCATAAGCTACTTTTTTTATAAATGTATCTGTAGTTTGAATAGCAAGAGCCGCACTCTCTCCTTCATCAATACTCAATTTTGCAACCGCAGCCGCAATGCCCCCTTTAACTTTACCCATGGGTAAAAATTGGCCAATAACGCCGGTAGAACAAACAAAAATACTTTCCGGTTCAATATCCAAATACTCACCGGTAATTTCCTGCATAGCCTTAGCATCCGCAAGGCCTTGTTGGCCGGTGCAAGCATTGGCACAGCCTGAATTTACAACTATAGCCTGAGCATCAAGTCTTTTGTTTACTTCGCGGCTAATCAAAACGGGGGCCGCACAGATTTTGTTTTGAGTAAAAACAGCACCCGTAGCTGCCGGTACCGTACTCATAATAACCGCTACATCATGCTTGCCACTTGCCTTAATTCCCGCTTTTACACCAGCTGCTACAAAGCCTTTAGGTGCAGTAAGCCATCCATCTATTTGCTTCATCATTTCAACTCCTTAAGGATAAATTGGTAATTGAGTAAGTCCCGTATTTTCTTTTAAACCAAACATTACATTCATATTTTGTACCGCCTGTCCGGCTGCACCTTTAACTAAATTATCTAAAACTGTCATAGCAATAAGACGATTCGTACGTTTATCAATTTGCCATCCTAGATCAACATAGTTGGAAGCTCTAACATTTTTAATCTCCGGGCAAATCCCCTGTCCCCTCACGCGGACAAAAAACTCGTCTTCATACATATCTCTATATGCTCTGTCTATTTGCTCGCTAGTAACTCCCGGTTTAATATCAGCATAGCAAGTAGCCAAAATTCCACGATCTACGGGGAGCAGGTGTGGTGTAAATTGAATCACCACAGGAGCCTTAGCAAACTCGGAATAAATCTGTTCTATTTCCGGAGTATGACGATGAGTACCTACTCCGTATGCGTGAAAATTTTCATTAACCGCACAGTACATACTCCCGGCTTTGAGAGTTCTCCCAGCTCCGGTAGTGCCTGACTTAGCATCTATGATAATTCCCCCGGTCTCAATAAGTCCTGCTTTTAACATGGGAACCAAAGCCAAAATACCACATGTGGTATAACACCCAGGATTAGCAACCAACTTTGCTCCCTTTACTTTATCACGATATAATTCAGTTAAACCGTAAACTGCATGGGCTTCAGGGTCTTCGTGCTTGACATTATACCATTCCTCAAATACTTTATAATCTTTAAAGCGGTAATCACCGCCTAAATCAATTATCTTAGTAGAAGTACTACGTAATGCCTTGCAAATTTTCATTGCATGTCCGTGTGGTAACGCTATGAAAACAACATCACTTTCTGCGGCGATGCTTTCAATTTCTTGCATACTGCCTAATTTTTTTTCTATTCTATCAGATAGATACGGATATATATCTGCAATATTTTCACCTGTACTGCTTTCCGAAGTAATATTAGTTATTTCAACATCAGGATGTCCATCCAATAAACGTAGCAATTCAGCTCCAGCAAAGCCTGTCGCTCCTATTACACTTGCTTTCATTTTATTCCCCCCCTTATAATATTTCAGTATTATACATCTTTTCTGCATAATATTGCAATACTTTTTGCAATATTTTCTTTTTTTTATTATTTTTTTCCTTAAATCAGCTGTTAGTAACGTTTTAGCGTTTTTAGCCCGCATGTATATTAAGTGTATAAAAATGCACATTAACATATGGTTTATACGCCTTCAACATGTAAGGTAATTTTACTACTATTGGAAGTAATAAGCAAAAGTTTTTTACTCAAAATACTCTGTTTTCCCTGTATCAGCCTACTGCGGAATATACCTTTGGTTAAGTTGTGGCTTTTTTAGTCATTTTCTAGTAGAATAGATAAGTAGATTAATGTTTTTGTTTGCAACATTTAACGCCGGCATAGCTGACAAAAGTGTCATAATGTGAAGCTTTCCAAGGAGGTAGCAATGAAAAAGTTTATCTGCCTAGTGCTCTGTCTAAGCGCATTAGTCATGTGGTGGGCTACCTTACCGGTGGATCACTCAATCAAAAATACGGGAATCGTTCAAGAAAATTCTTTACCCACAGAACAAGCTGCTAGCAAAAAAACATTGCTAGGCCTTGTACCAGCACAAACTAGTTGGCCAAAACCCTTACGAATCATCTGGGAAGCCTCAAACATTAAAAAAACTGCTCAAAGCAAAATTGGTGCTAAAAATTGGATTCCTCTAAAAGAAATACCTCAAAATATGCAAAATGCGCTTATAGTCGTGGAAGACAAACGCTTTTATGAACATCACGGCATAGATATGGACGGTATTATTCGTGCACTATTGGTCAATATCCAGGCTGATGATATCGTACAAGGCGGCAGCACTTTAACCCAACAATTGGTAAAAAATACGCTTTTAGATTCAGAACAGTCTATGGAACGCAAGCTTTTGGAAGCTTTTTTTGCACTTTGGGTGGAAAGCCAAAACAGCAAAGAAGATATTTTAGAAATGTATTTGAATACTACTTACTTTGGTGCCGGTGCTACCGGTATAAAAGAAGCTGCATATACGTACTTTGGCAAGACGCCTTCACAGCTATCATTAGCAGAAAGTGCTGCCTTAGCCGGACTGCCAAATGCTCCCAGTGCTCTAAATCCCTATGATAATCCTGAGGGTTGTAAACGCCGGCGCAATATTATATTAGGTTTAATGTCCAAATATGGCTATGCTCATAGTGCAGAAGCAACAGCTGCCGCTAAGGAACCAATAATCCTTGTTGGCAAAGACAATTAGTTTTAAGCATGTAACAAAAACTGTAAGAACAAATAAAGGGCAGCACTTCACATTGGAGTCCTGTCCTTTATTTATTTCAACATATCATTCATAATTTTTTTATAAGTTTCTACACCAGGCTGATTATAAGCGTCAACATCAGCCATCTCTCCCTCATAAGCTACACTAAGCATCAAAAAGTACATGAGTTGACCCAAATAATAAGGAGTCAATTGTGGTAAGTGGTACGTGGCATTAAAACGATTATCCTCGTTCAACGCTTGAGCATTTGCAGCCAGAGCAATCCTGAGGGCTTTATTTACATCCAAGCCCTGATATTTCCTATAGGCAGAAATTTGTGAGAAAGGATTAGTAACTACCGTAGTTCCTGTACTACCCCCAATCTCCACAAACTGAATGACTTTATTTCGCCGTCCATCTTGATGTTGCTGCGTTTGAGCATGCATATCCAACGTACCCACAGCCGCAATAGGAGTCCGGCCGTAATTAACTTCACATCCCTGTCTATTAAATCTTTTACCCAAAGACTCTGCTAAAAGCTGCACATACCATTCGGACAGAGATTTCAATTTCATAGCATAAGGCATAAAAACTTCTAAGTCACAGCCATATTTTTCACTGCTGACATATTTTAATGTTGCATTTAAAAGGGCTGGGTTCTTTGCTACTTCAGTACTTAAGCACTGGTTTTCCATATCTTTTGCGCCGTCTAAGAAAGTTTTAATATCTAGGCCAATAATTGCCCCTGTAATCAGTCCCGGTTCCGAAAATACACTAAACCGCCCGCCTACGCCTTCATGTACGGGAAATGTACGCCAGCTATTTTCCATTGCCAATGTTTGCAGCGGACCCACCACATCAAGATTGGTGACTACTGCTACATCTACGTTAAACAATTCCTTTAGAGCTTTTAGTCTTTCATAAAAAAATAAAAATGCCGTAGTTGTTTCTAAGGTAGTGCCGGACTTCGATATTGGTATAAGCATGATACTAGTCTTACCTTGGTGAGCAAACTTTTTGTTACTAGCCTGCCGTTTCATCTCAGCTAGCAATTCCTCGTACTCACAGGCATCCACATTATTGCCACTAAAATAAACTTGTGGAAATCCCTTACGCTCTTTGTTAGTTCGTTGATTCCAGTATGCTCCGGCGTGCACATCAAAAAGCACTTTGCTGCCCAAATATGAGCCCCCAATACCGAAAAAAACCACCACATCAGCACTATTCCAAACCTCTTTACCAAAATCAATTAGTCTAGCTATGGAATCTTGCGTATTAGGATTATTGTTTTCTATAAATGGCAGCCTTGTAAAAAAGACATGCTCCAAGGTCCCATCCTTAGAATAGTGCCCAGCACTTGTACCAGTAGTCCTAATTTGCTCAACTCCTGCCACAGCCATAGTTATTTTATCTTGCATATCAGTAAAATCCGTACTTTGGATACGCCTACGGCCTAACATGTTTGCATAATCAAAAACAAACCCCGATTCCAATTCCAGCCTACCATTAAACATCATAATACACTCCCAAGACAAAAGTTTATTTTATTATAGTTTTGAGGTAGCTAAGAAAAGCATCATGCAACTCCGGCCGCTTTAAAGCCTGCTCAACTGTAGCCTCCAAGAACCCTTCTTTATCACCCACATCATAGCGTCGTCCTTCGAAATTATATGCTAACATTTGCTGTTGCTTAGCTAAGACTCGAAGAGCATCTGTCAATTGAATTTCTCCACCTTGCCCAGGTTTTGTTCTTTCTAATATATCGAAAATATCAGGACTTATAATATAGCGTCCTAGGACCGCTAAACGCGATGGTGCTTTTGCCTGGCTCGGTTTTTCTATCATGTCTCCAACCTCCCATGTGCGAGCATCTAATTGTCGCATAGGTGATATAATACCGTAGCTTGATACTTTATCTTGTGGAACTTCCTGTACACCTAAAACCGTCGCTCCTGTTTTATTATAGACTTCAATCAGCTGCTGTAAACATGGTTTCTTAGCATCAACTATGTCATCTCCTAAAAGCACGGCAAATGGTTCTTTACCAACAAAATCTTTAGCACACAAAACCGCATGGCCTAATCCCAAGGGCTCTTTTTGACGAATATAATGTAAATTTATATCAGAAATTCTTCTAACCATCTCTAACAAATCATTTTTTTTATGCTGTTCTAAATTTAGTTCCAATTCAATGGAACGATCAAAATGATCTTCAATTGAGCGTTTGCTGCGGCCTGTTACTATCAAAAATTTCTCAATGCCTGAATTTATAGCTTCTTCAATTATGTACTGTATTGTCGGTTTATCTACTATGGGCAGCATTTCCTTTGGCTGGGCCTTTGTGGCGGGTAAAAATCTGGTACCAAGACCTGCAGCAGGAATTATTGCCTTTCTAACTTTTGTAAACATATATATATCAACTCCCATTCTATGTCTGTCCCATATTATTTTAGCATAAAGGGCACGGTTGTGCTACAATAAAAAAACCACAAGCATGTGCTTGTGGTTTGTAAATCAATATTATCTCTTGCTGTATTGAGATGCTTTTCTTGCTTTTTTCAAGCCATATTTACGACGCTCTTTTTCACGAGGGTCACGGGTTAAAAGACCAGCTTTTTTCAAAACAGGACGGAATTCTTCATCAATTTTCAGTAATGCACGAGCAATACCATGACGAACAGCTCCTGCTTGTCCTGATATGCCACCACCNTCAACATTTGCTAAAACATCATATTTATCTAATGTTTCAGTTGCTTCAAGAGGTTGTCTTACAATCAATTCCAAGGTTTTCAAGCCAAAATATTTGTTCAATTCGCGATCGTTAATTGTAATATTGCCTTCACCCGGAACCAGGCGAACACGTGCAACAGAACTTTTACGACGACCGGTTGCATCATAAGTAACTTTTGCCATTTATTTGCTCCTCCTCTCCGGATTAACGGATATCAATTTCCAGAACTTCTGGTTTTTGTGCTTCATGTGGATGTTCAGATCCTGCATAAACATGCAATTTAGTATAAATTTGACTGCCAAGGCGATTTTTAGGAATCATGCCACGAACAGCAAGTTCAACCATTTTCACAGGGTTCTTTGCTAGTAATTCTCCAGCTTTGGTATAAGTAGCACCACCAAGATAGCCTGAGTGACGGAAATAAATCTTTTGTACCAATTTCTTGCCTGTAAGGTGTATCTTTTCGGCATTAATAATAATAACATGATCGCCAGTGTCCATATGAGGTGTAAAAGTTGGTTTGTGTTTTCCGCGGAGAACCTTTGCAACTTCAGCGGCCATACGACCTAGAGTTTTATCGGCAGCGTCAACTATAAACCATTTACGTTCTATAGTAGACGGTGTAGCCATATATGTTTTCATCCTTATTCCTCCTATTGAATTAAATATGTACCTGTGATGAGAAACTTTGCGGTATTTCGGGGCTAACGAAATCACCTCAAAGTGATACTCATATATTGTAAACATCTTTACTGTTTTTGTCAAGAAAAAAGCACCAAAAACTCTGTAAATTACCTTATTTTCCTACATTTATTGACATATCTCCAAAAAGAGTTACAATGGTCTTAACTAGTAGACATTTTTNTGNAATAGTGTATGCTAATTAAAACAGATAAAAGAAANGAGGGGATTTTTGTGCAAAAAAATTTACTGCAAAAAGAATATCAATTATACAGAAATGGTGCTTGGCATCCAGCAAGTAACGGTGCTACTTTTAAAGCTACCTGCCCTGCAAATGGTGAAGAATTATCAACTTGTGCCGAAGCTACTGCGGAAGACGTTGATCAAACAGTAAAAGATGCTTGGAAAGCTTGGGCTACTTGGAAAAACACAACCCCAACCGAGAGGGCTGCTCTTTTATGTAAAATTGCTGACGTTATTGACGCTAACGCAGAGCGCCTAGCCATGATTGAAACAATGGACAATGGCAAAGCTCTTCGTGAAACTACTTTAATCGATATCCCTATGGCTGCAGATCATTTCCGCTATTTTGCTGCTGCAATACGCGCAGAAGAGGGAACAGTTAATATGATTGATAACAATACTATGAGCATTGTTATTAGAGAACCAATCGGCGTCGTTGGACAAATTGTTCCTTGGAACTTCCCATTCCTAATGGCAGCTTGGAAACTCGCACCAGTTTTAGCTTCCGGTTGCTGCACCGTTTTAAAACCTTCAAGTGAAACATCCTTAAGTGTATTGGAATTCGCCCGCCTAATTGACGGTATCCTTCCTCCAGGTGTTTTTAATGTTTTGACCGGCAAAGGATCTAGATGTGGCAATTACATTCTTGAACATCCCGGTTTTGCCAAACTAGCCTTCACCGGTTCAACAGAAATTGGGCTAGCGGTTGCCAAAGCTGCCGCAGATAAATTGATTCCCGCCACTTTGGAATTAGGTGGTAAATCCGCCAACATCTTCTTCTCAGATTGCAACTGGGAACTAGCTATGGAGGGAGTACAACTAGGCATTTTATTTAACCAAGGCCAAGTATGTTGTGCCGGTTCTCGTGTTTTTGTTCAAGAAGATATCTACGATAAATTTGTAGCGGAAGCAATTAAACGCTTTAACGCAGTTAAAGTTGGCATGCCATGGGAAGATGGGGTCCAAATGGGTGCACAAATTTATGCGGCACAAGTTAAAAAAGTTCTTGGCTATATAGATATAGCCAAAGAAGAAGGTGCTACTATAGCATGCGGTGGTTACCGCTTAACGGAAAATGGCATGGATAAAGGTAATTTTGTCGCCCCCACTCTGATTACTAATGTAAATAACAAAATGCGCGTAGCCCAAGAAGAAATCTTCGGACCTGTTGCCGTTGTTATTCCTTTTAAAAATGAAGAAGAGGTTGTCGACATGGCTAATGATAGTGTTTATGGCCTAGGTGGTGCCGTTTGGACTCAAGATATTAATCGCGCTATGCGCGTAGCTCGTGCCGTTCGTACTGGTAGAATGTGGGTTAATACCTATAACGCTATCCCTGCCGGTGCTCCTTTTGGAGGTTACAAACAATCCGGTATTGGTCGCGAAACTCACAAGGTAATGTTGGATCACTATACACAAACCAAAAATATCATGATTAATCTTAATGAAAAACCTCTAGGTTTTTATTGAGCTAGTCTAGCTTTGAAAAAAGGCCCCAGCTACTTCTAATTGTAGCTGGGGCCTTTTGTTTATTAGGACAAATATTTTTTTTCAACTATTTTTATATTGCTGAGCAATTTTGGCATAGTAGTATCAGCGTATTCAAAGATTAACCTTGCTTGAGGTGCCGATTGCTTAATAGCAGCAAAAATTTCATCCCAGCTAATGTTGCCCTCTCCTATAGCTAAATGTTGATCTTTCTGTCCATTATTATCATGTAAATGAATGGCAAAAAGTCGTGAGTTTAAGGTATTTATACATTCCGCAATATCCCAGTGGTTAACGTTAGCATGACCTGTATCCAATAACGCTCTTGTTCTTGGTAGTTTTTTTAGAAGTTTTTGATAGTCTTCCCAATCAAAGAGCAATGTTCCCTTGGGTTTCAGCCCCACATTTTCTACCAAAATACGAACCTTATAATCTGCTGCCAAAGCGGCAAGCATTTTAAGCCGTTCAAATACCAGCTCTTGAATTACAGCACGCTGTCCTGTCCATTCCTCATTAGTATGCACTACTACAAACTCTGCCTTACAACGCTGTGCATAAGCAAAAGCCTTGCGAAATATTCCAATGAACTCAGTATCTTCGGTATTTGCTAAATTAACCCCAGCGCAAGGTCCATGCATACTACATGACATTTTACGTTTTTTTGCTATAGGTGGCAGAATCTTATCCCANTAATAATTTTTACCAAATTCATAAAAAAATTCCACTCCGTATTCTATTGGTAGTTTCATCAGCTCTTTACTTCTAAATCCCGCAAAAGACAAATCACTAACTGCAAGTTTCATTTTTTATCCCCTTTCTTCCGGTGCTATTAAATTTTTACCGCTGACAGTATCAAAAAAGCATGCATTTTCCCATTCGAAAGAAAATCCCCGAGTTTGCTCTAGCGAATACTTGTGGTCGCTAGTACTTATACATGTTTCTTCCCCTGTTTTAAGTTGCAATCTTACAATACGCTGATTGCCCAAATTCTCCACAAAAGAAACCTTAGTTGACACCATAGGATTGTGCTCCAAAATGCAGCGTTCCGGTCTAATACCTATCGTAACTGTCTTGCGCTCACCAATTATAGCTTGATATTTAACAGGTAGAACCAAACATTCATTGCCAATAAAAATTTTGTTATCTAAAAGATGCGCTTTTAGCAAATTCATAGGAGGCGTTCCAATAAAGCCAGCTACAAAAGTATTGTTTGGGTTATGATAAATTTGATTCGGTGTACCTATTTGCTGCAACTCTCCTTTGTTTAAAATTGCTATTCTATGAGCCACCGTCATGGCTTCTACCTGATCATGAGTTACGTAAATCATAGTAGGTTTATATATTTCGTGTATTTTCACTAACTCTGTACGTGCTTGTTGACGCAATTGAGCATCCAGATTAGAAAGTGGTTCATCTAAAAGAAAATACGGTGACTGTTTTACTAGGGCACGACATAAAGCAACTCTTTGCTTTTGTCCCCCGGATAATTCTTTTGGTTTATGTTCTTCGTATCCGGTCAAATTCAACATTTCCAAGACTTCTTTAGTGCGTCTTTCTATTTCTACCCTAGGAAGTTTTTGAATTTTCAAACCAAAAATTATATTTTCCCACACTGTTAAATGAGGAAATAATGCATAGCTTTGAAACACCATGGCGATATTGCGTTCCCCAGGAGGCATTTCATTAACAACTTTACCTCCAACTTCTAATTCACCACTTGTGATAGATTCCAACCCAGCTATCATTCTTAGAGTTGTGGTTTTACCACAGCCGGAAGGGCCCAGTAAGATTAATCGTTCTCCCTGTTGAACTTCAAAGTTCAAATCTTTTACCACAAGAGTATCACCATAAGCTTTACAAATATTTTTAAATTTAATGTTATTCATATTTTATCCTTTCACTCCTGATTGCATAAAAGTATTCAAAATAAATCGTTGACTAATGAAGTACAAAATAAGTGGCAACAAGCTTGTTAACATAGCTACCGCCATGGCTATGCCCCACTCACTTCCGCCTTCAGCACTAATAAACATTTGTAACGCTAATGGCAGCGTATACATATTTTTATCCTGCAAAATTAAAAGTGGCCAAAAATATTCATTCCAAGAATTAATAAAAAAGAAAATTCCTACTGCAATTGCTGAAGGCCTGATAAGTGGCAAAACTACTTTATACATTATTTGCAGGGGATTGGCATTCTCCAAAATTGCTGCCTCTAACAAGGGTTTCGGTATCCCCCTCATTGTCTGCCGCATAAGAAAGATTCCCATACCATCAACCAATTGCGGTAAAATAACCCCCCAATGTGAGTTAAGTAAGCCCAGCTTACTCATAAGCAAATAATTAGGCATAATTAAAACAGTCGTAGGAATAAAAAATGTCAACAACATACAATTAAAAACAATCTCTTTGTACTTAAAATCATAGTAAACAAAGGCAAAAGC
>JGI20225J20221_1000418_pt1 | contig 77968 bp, 68 predicted proteins | sample BioMet4_FD_20221 | JGI IMG/M metagenome (IMG submission 20221) | reverse complement strand
CGGATGTTTGACACCTGTAAAACCCGCAAGCCTTGGAAGGGCTAATTTTTTTGGCAAATTTTGATATTGTGTATTGCGTAATAGCGTAATATACAGTATAATATCCTTAGGGTACCTACGATATGTGCCGGTATCCGAAAGGAGATCTGTCATGCGACTTACTATCAATCATACGAAAAGCGGTGATTCATTTTACGTGATCCGTTCCGTCAAACGCAACGGCAAACGTTCGTCTGAAACCGTGAAACGGCTCGGTACGGCAAACGAGATAAAAGAAAAATATGGTGTCGATGATGCCGAGGCCTGGGCAAGAGATCATGTTGCTGCTCTCAATGAACATGAAGAAGCAAACAATCACAAGGTCCTGATCCCTATGATGACCGATGCCATCATACCCATAGATGAACAGAGATCGTTCAATGTCGGATATCTTTTCCTTCAAAAGCTGTATCATGATCTGAAACTGCCATATATATGCCGCAAAATATCCGAAAGACATGATTTCACATACGATTTTGATTCGATCCTTTCAAGACTCGTTTATGAAAGGATACTGTATCCTTCATCAAAACTTTCAAGTTTTGGATCCTCAAAAGATCTGTTCGAGCAGCCTGATTTTGAACTGCATCAGATATATCGTGCCCTTTCTGTCATATCTGAAGAATCACAGTTCATACAGGAAAAACTCTACAAAAACTCACTGAATGTCATTCCCAGAAAAACCGGTGTGCTCTACTATGACTGCACAAACTATTTCTTTTCAACGGAAATGGAGGAAGGCATAAAGAAATACGGACAGAGCAAAGACCACCAGCCCGGGCCGATAGTTGAGATGGGCCTGTTCATAGACCGCTCCGGGATACCCCTCGCATTCTCGATACACGATGGCAACACGAACGAACAGCTGACTCTCACACCTCTCGAGAAACAGATAGTTAGAGATTTTGAACTTTCAAGATTCATAGTATGTACTGACGCAGGACTTTCTTCCGAAAGCAACAGAAAGTTCAACAATTTTGGTGAGCGGAGTTTCATAACGGCTCAGTCTGTGAGGAAACTAAATAAAGAGCTGAAAGCCTGGGCCCTTTCTCCAGAAGGCTGGCAGCTGGAAGGCAGCAGTACCAAATATGATATACGGGATATCGAAGACACACCGGAAAACCGCAACAGGATATTCTACAAGCAGCGTTACATTGAAGGTTATGATGAGAAAAGAGATATCGGATTCGACCAGACCATGATAGTATCATATTCCCTAAAATACAAAGCATATCAGTCGGAGATACGCAACCGCCAGGTTGAAAGAGCCAGAAAGTTCCTTGAGCGCAGTCCATCAGCGATAGATAACAAACGGCCCAATGACGCCAAACGATTCATTGAAAAAAAACTGGTGACTGTCGATGGTGAAATAGCAGAAAAAAAGATTTACAGGCTCGATGAAGACCGCATCGCAGACGAAGCACGATATGATGGTTTTTATGCCGTATGCACGAACCTCGATGACGATCCTGCCGATATCGTCAGGATAAACAAGGGACGATGGGAAATAGAAGAATCTTTCCGGATCATGAAATCGGAATTTGAAGCAAGACCGGTCTATCTCAAAAGAGATGACCGGATCAAAGCACACTTCATGACATGCTTCATAGCACTGCTCGTTTATCGGATACTCGAAAACAAACTTGGCGGGAAATACACTTGCAGTGAGATCATAGGAACACTGCGTTCCATGGATGTGACCAAGCTTGGCAGCAGCGGATATACTCCGGCATACAAGAGGACCAAGCTCACTGATGATCTGCATCGTTTCGCCGGATTCCGCACTGACTATGAACTTTCCACAGAGAAAAGTATGCGAGGATGCTGCAGAAGATCGAAAGGCCTTTGATATCTATTACGCCATTCGCATAAAAAACACTCTCCCGAAGTCTGCTGAGTTTTCAGTGACTCCGGGAGTTTTTTTCTTTTTTTACTGTCAAAGACGGGATTAAACACCCTATATCCTTTTTTGTCAATATAAATTTTCCACTCAGTAAAACGCTGTTCTACAAATTGCAACATTCTGACTCATTTCAGGGGGATCAGAGGAAAAACGTACCCTGCCCCGGCAGAGGCCGGCTTCAGGATACATTTTCATTTTTCTGCTGTCCTTCAAATAAAGTGTCTTCGATTTCCTGCAGGGGGAATTGCCGCCGGTATTTTATGAATCCGAAGTACACTGCTGCCCCCAGCGCGCTCCACGCCACAAGATATATTACTGCGACATTGCCCATAAATCCCGGAGAAAACGGCAATATGCAAATAAGCGCAAACACTGCTGAACACAGACATGCCAGTTTCATTACTGCCGTGCCGCCCGGTATCATGAATGGCCTCTCCATATCTTTATCCGAAGTTCTTATCTTCCAGCATGCTGCAGCCGATGAAAACCAGCAGACAACAAATGCAAACGAACCTATGATGCTCAGAGGATCTATGAATCCGATACCGACGACCGGACCTGCGAGGCAGGCCGCTCCGCACAGTATATTACCCGCAATCGGCGTCTTGTATTTTTTATGTATTTTCATAAATGATTTCGGAAGCATCCTCGCACGTCCCATCCCGAGACACAATCTGGCTCCCGCAATATAAAACCCGTTCCAGGTCGAAAACAACCCNGCCAGCGCTGTGATGAGCGTGATCACATATAGTACACGCCCGATTATCCCCGGATAGAGAACAACGAACATATAGCAGATAGACGGCCGGTTCAGTGATACGAAAGCTTTTGTCGGATAGGCCACGCCCGCGCTCATCAGCATCAGGCAGTAATACACCCCGGTAATGGCAATGCCAAAAACGATGACTTTGCCGAGTTTTCTATAATCGATCCCCTTTGAACTTTCTTCCGCACCCTGACAGATGGTATCGAATCCAGAAAAATGGAATGGAGCCAGAGCAAATACGGCCGCCATACATGCCGGTATAGATGAAAAATTTTTGCCGAGAAGATTCTGATGCAGCGGCAGCAGATTATTACAATCACACTTCGCAAATGCAAATATCGCAATGATCACCGCACCGGTGATCATCAGATAGCAACAGAAATTTTGAACTTTTGAAGCTATTTTTGTTCCTCTCCAGTTGATGAAAATCATGATTCCTGACAGCATCAGTCCGAATATAAGCGATCGCGGATATACAGCAGCGCCTCCCAGTGAATAAAGCGGCGTTCCTGTGAGCATCTGCGGAAACAAGTAGTTTATGACATCATTTATGTAAATAGCTTCCCACGGCATTACATTAACATATGCCAGCAGTGCCAGCCAGCCTGTGACAAAAGACGCTTTTAACCCGAACGCTTTATAACTGTATGCCAGCACGCCTCCCGCGACAGGCATCGCCGGACACATCTCCGCATAGCATAATCCTATCGGGATAATCATAAGTGTAACCAGCATGAATGATATTACTGTAATAAGAACACCGCCTCCGGCAGATATCCAGTTGTTTATCGCCACGCACCATCCCACTCCGACCATCGACCCGAACCCGAGCATAAAATAATCACGGACTCCCATTACTTTGGCCAGTTGAACTTTTTCACTCATCTCCAACCCTTCTTTCAATAATCAAATATCCAGTATTACACCGGGATTCAGAATATTATTCGGATCGAATGCTTTCTTGATCTGCTTCATGATTTCAATTGTTCCTTCCGAATACTGCAGTGCCAGATAAGGCTTCCTCGTTCTGCCGGTCCCGTGCTCGGCAGTTATCGTCCCTCCGTATTTCAGCGCTGTTTCGTATATTTCGATTCTCATATCGTCGGCCCATACAGGTGCAGGGCCGTTCGGTTCATCTCTCAGAATAAAATTGTGGAAATTGCCGTCGGCAACATGTCCGACTCTCGGTGAAGTCGAACCGTATTTTGCGGCTATTGCATCGATATCTCTCAGCAGGTCGCCGATGTGCGCCATCGGCACTGCCGTATCCAGCGAATCGACGAAGTAAGGTTTGAATATCTCGTACATCTGCGACCTGACCGCCAGTATGTTTTTCTGCTCCTTGCCGCTTTCCGCGATAACGCAGTTCAGCGATCCGTTTTCATCACACAGCCTGTCAATTTCTTCTGCGGTAGAATAAAGATCGTCCTCTGTTTTTTCCTCCAACATATAGATGATGTCCACCGTGCCATCATCATCCATCAGCCAGGAGGCGTCGATCTCCTCCGCGGTTTTTTTCGCGATCATCCGGTCCATGAGTTCCACCGCCAGCGGGATTATCCCCGCTCGCTGGACCGCGCCCACGCAGGCGACCGCGTCCTCCGCCGAACGGAACGAAGCCACCATAGCGCCGGTAAATTCATATCGCGGATACAGTTTAAGAGTGACTTCGAGGACGACGCACAGCGTGCCTTCGGAGCCTATGATCAGATGCATAAGGTCATAGCCCATGTTATTTTTTATCAGCTTGCCTCCGAACTGCACGATCTCTCCCGAAGGGAGCACGACCTTGAGGCCTTTGATGTAATTGCGCATGATGCCGTGTTTTACGGCGCGCACCCCGCCTGCGTTTTCTATGGCCATGCCGCCCATCTGAGCACCCTCGTCGCCCGGATGACACGGGAAATACAATTCGCGGACGTTTTCAGAAAGATAATCGTTCAGCTGCCGGAGAGTTACACCGGCCTGAACAGTCACCATCATATTGGTTTCGTCGACTTCGATAATATCGCGGAACTTCTCCATGAGCATGATTATGCCCGGCTGCACCGGTATTACCGCACCGCACGCTCCCGTTCCTCCGCCTCTCGGTATCACCGGGACATTCATTTCATTCGCGGCTTCTAAAATCGCGGAAACCTGCTCATACGTCTGCGGCCGCACAACGATGCAGCCCCGGGCAGCTTCCGGCCTTATCAGCTCTTCCGTCTCATCATACAGATAGCTGCTTACATCCTGAGGATCCGTCATCACATTCCGTTCCCCGCAGACAGCTTTCATTCTTTCAGCAATTTCTCTTTCCACATCCATCACTCCTTTTAAAAAAGAAGGATGTATGTACTGCTTTTTTTACGAAACAGACTACATCCTTTTCTTTACGGTTTGACTGATATTCAATTTACCAAANGCCGTCCGGGCACATCTCCGGGCTCTTTCGCAGATCTGCTGCGGACTTCACTGCGGCCTGCCTCAAGCCTGTTACAGTGGTCTGCCGCGGAGCCGCTGCCGGCTTCATTGACAAGTCATCGCGGGGGCCGCCGCGTTCCGCACAATAGAATCGCGTTCTTTTATTCTTCATATAATATTACTGCATTCCATACGTGTCAATGAATTTTTATGTCATAAAAAAGTATTTTTTGATTTTTNNTTTCAAAAAATATATTGACAACCGATATCCTCACTGCTACTATGTGGGCATGGNTGTAGTCTGTTTCGTAAAAAAAGCAGTACATACGTCCCTTTTTTTTAGCTGTACTTGGAATATTTTTCCAGTGACGGCAGCGCGCATAAAAAGAAGGGGGCAGTTATACTTTCTACACGAACTTAGAAAGGAGTTTAATAATGGACAAAAGAAGTTTATTCTATCCATTAGAGCAGGAAGGTTTAACAACTCTCCGCATCCAGTATGACTGGAAGACGGGCAATGTTTATCTAGCTGCATCCAAAGACTGGGATGATGATCTCGACTGGTCGCGTTACAACAAAGATTTCTATGTTGAGAGCATCAAGACCCACAGTGCAAAGTACCTGAACGAGCAGGAAGTAAAAGACATGTTCGAAAAGTACGGCCTGACAGATTATCTTGAGGAAGTCCTCGAGCTGATCCGCGAAGGAAGACATTTCGGAATTCTCGGTTACTACAACAAGGCATTAGACATCAGATACATGGGAAATATGCACAGCCGTAAATGCGGTATCAACAACGGAAGGCATGCTACGATGGGCGGAGGAATCCGTCGCCACGAAAAGAGCGAGGACGAACTCGATGTAATAATCGATGGACTCAACCTCGGACGTGCAATGTCATTTAAGAACATTGCCGGAGAACTGCCTATGGGCGGTATCAAATCAACTGTTATGATGGATCCTCTCGATCTCGACAATTTCCAGCAGATAGGTTTCCTGGCATTTGCTCTGGATTCGATGCGCTGCGAAACAGGTCCTGATATGGGATTCCCGATCAAAATGACAGACGTAATGATCGATAACGAATACAGTTATCAGTACACCTGCGGTCCGCAGGGCCCTCTCGGGAGCTCAGGACCTCCGACAGCATACGGTGTATACATCGCACTGGAAGAAGCAATCAAATTCCTCGGTCATAACAACATGGACGGATGGTCATTTGCCTGCCAGGGCCTCGGTGAAGTAGGCTGGGCAATGGTCAAGGAAATATGCACCAAAGTCAAGAACCCGCATCTTATCGTTGCGGACGTCAAACAGGACGTTGTTGACAGATGCGTAAACGAATGGTCCGCTCAGGGAATTGACATAAAAGCAGGCAGAATAGAAGATATCCTCTTCGAAGATGTCGACGTAGTTGTTCCATGCGCTATCGGCGGTATATTCACAGAAGAGAACATCGAGCAGCTCAGATGCAAGATCATCTGGGGATCGGCAAACAACCAGATCAAGGCCAGCTCGCAGGAAGAAGAGATCCGTCTCGCTCAGAAGATTGCAGACCGCGGCATTCTGTTCCAGACAGACTGGTGGCATAATACTGCCGGTGTAATGTTCGCCTGGGAAGAAGTGTGTTATCAGAAGCAGGCCGATATCAATCACGTTTACAAGGTCATCAGCGACGTTCTGCCTCGTCTCACAAGAGATAACCTCAAAGAATCGAAAGAGCTCAGCCTGACACCGACTGCCAACGCCTATCGCCGTGTAGAAGAAATTCTCTACGGCGATGCCCCGGCACCTGAACGTACAGCCTGGCTCAAATAAACATATTAGACCACAATATATCAATCTATATTAATAAAGAAGACCCTCGCATCGAAAAAATGCTTTTCGACNCAGGGCCTTTCTTTTTAAGCTAAAAATGTGCGGATCCGGNTCGCGGAACGCGATGCGCGGATCCGGGCATTTGAGCAAGATGTAGCGTAATTTTTTGATTCCGCGAAATTTACGCCACATTTTGTTCATCACCCTATTTGGTGGTGCAGATTGTGATTATCCGCGGATCTGCACCACGGTTTACCGGGCTGCAGCAGTTGAGCGACCGTTCAACAGGTAAATTTTCCTCCGTGCCCAGAGGGAGGCCCCTCAACCGTTGAAAATGGTGGNGCAGATTCCCGNTTTTTGAAAATCNGCCCCACCATATCTCATATTCTCATAGTATTGTATCCTTGTATTACTGCATTCCCAACTTTGCGGCCCTGCACGATCCTACTGCTGACTCGGATGTCTGGAAATCTCGTCTGATATTTCTTCGCTCAGTTTTTTCAGAAAGTCTATTTTATATTCCATGTCATGCCTTATCCTGGATTCCGGCCCGGAAATGCTTATCGCAGCGAGCGCGGTACCGTTCATCAATATCGGCGCGCCAATGCACAGCAGACCTTTTTCCCTTTCTTCATTATCAATGGCATATCCTCTTGTTCTTATACGTTCAAGCTCGTTTTTCAGATCGGCAACACTGGTGATCGTTGTATCCGTATACTTTTCCATCTTATGTTTTCGATATATTGTCAAATCGATATTCTCGGAAAAAGCCAGCAGGCATTTTCCTACTGCCGCACAGTAGCACTCATTTCTTGAGCCCACTTCTGTATTGGCATTAAGGCCTTTGTAACTCTCCTCTTTATAAATGATGACGCTCTTATACAGGCCATCGATATCTTTATCCAGAATAGATACGTTTACAGCTTCGTCAAATTCCGCGCTGAGCCTCTGAGCATATGGTCTGACAAGCTTTACCAGGCCTCCGCGATTGTTCATCGATGTTCCGATTATATAGAATTTTTCGCCCAGAGAATATTTTTCATTCTCCGGATTTTGCGCAACAAACCCCTTGTTCTGCAGTGTGGCAAGTGTCCTGAACACTGTACTCTTATATACACCCAGATCTTTTGAGATCTCCGTTATCGAGACCTCCCTGCCCTGGTTATACAGGTACAGTACTACATCCAATGCTCTGTCTACAGCATTGATAATCACTGATTCAGACATATGATCTCCTTCCCGGCATCAGGCTCTATGCCCAGCCCTGACCCTACTTAATGATACAATAAATACATTTTTTCTGCAAAACATATTGCAATTTCATTCCTTTCGTGTTATCATCGCATTAAATAGAACATGGTTCTATTAAGCGGAACAACTACGATGGTCAAATTGTACCATATCAACAAAAAAAATCAAGTAAAACAATACTACAAGTTTAAAAAAAGAAGGAGCACCAATGGATAAGATCAAATTGGATACAGAAAGATGCAAAGGCTGCTATCTCTGTGTCGAAAACTGTAAACCGGGCGCGATCAGCCTGTCGGGCAGATCCAACGGTAAGGGAGTTATCACTGTGCAGGTCGATCAGGACAAGTGCGTTCAATGCGGAAGCTGCTACGCTATGTGTCCTGATCTCGTATTCGAGATTCTTTAGGAGGAGGCATGAAAATGGAGACAATGTTGATAAAAGGCAATGAAGCGCTCGCTGAAGGCGCTGTCAGAGGCGGCTGCAGATTCTATGCCGGCTATCCTATTACACCTCAGTCGGAGATCCTCGAATGGATGGCCTGGAGACAGCCTGAAGTAGACGGCACATTCATCCAGGGCGAATCAGAGATCGCCAGCGTAAACATGACATTCGCGGCCAGAGCTCTCGGTGCACGCGCACTGACATCTACATCGGGCCCGGGATTCTCTCTTTACCAGGAGGGTATCGCCTACTGGGTATCTGCGGGAATGCCGGCAGTAGTAGCATGCGTGCAGAGATTCGGCATCGGCGACGGTTTCATCGGCGCAGGTCAGGACAATTACTGGCAGGCTGTCAAGGGCGGCGGCAACGGCGACTATCACCTCATCACGCTCGCACCGAACAGTGTACAGGAAAATATGGACATGGCTTACGAGTCATTTGAACTGGCCGAGAAATGGATGCATCCGGTACTTATCCTTTCAGATGCAACTATCGGACAAATGGTAGAGCCTTGCAGCGTACCTCCGATGAAGGAGTACGATATGGATCAGCCGTGGGCCTGCAAGGGCGTAGCGCCGGGCGAAGACCACAAAGTCATTACTGACATCACATATTTCGAAGACCTCGATGAATGGAACGCCGGCTACATCAAAAAGATGAGAAAGATCATGGATGAAGAGCAGCGCTGGGAAAGCATCGAAGTAGAAGACGCGGATGTAGTACTGGTAGCTTACGGGATCTCCTCGAGAGTAGGTGAAGGTGCTGTCAGAGAAGCGAGAAAACAGGGTATCAAGCTCGGCCTCATCAGACCGATCACACTGTGGCCTTATCCAAGAAAGGCCTTTGCAGAGATCCCTGATACATGCAAAGGACTCGTTACAATAGAAATGAGCATGATGGGGCAGATGAGAGAAGACGTCATCATCGCAAGCAAAAGCAAGTTCCCGACATATGCAATTGCAACGGCTCAGAGGGTCGCTGCTGTCGACCAGGTCATCGATTTCGCCCGTAAAGTCATCAGCGGCGAAGCCGAAGAAGAGGAGGTATTCTAATGGCACCTAAGAAAGCACCTGAAATAATGTACTGCGAGAACAGATTCTGCGCCGGATGCGGACATTCCATATTCGACAGGATCCTCGGCGAAGTACTTACCGAAATGGATATAGTCGGCGACACGATCATGTGTTCCGACATCGGCTGCAACCACCAGTTCCAGTTCTGCATGAACGTCGACACGATCGTTCCGCCGCACGGCAAAATGGGCGCAGCACTTACAGCTCAGAAAAAAGTCCGTCCTGACAAGTATGCGATCACTATCGCGGGAGACGGCGGCGCATATGCCATCGGTCTCGGAGAGACGATGTCCGCAGCTACAAGGAACGACAATGTTACATTCTTCGTAATGAACAATACGGTCTATGCTATGACAGGCGGTCAGATGGCTCCGACGACGCAGCCGGGTCAGAAAACAGCTTCGACGCCTGCCGGAAGGCTCGCCTCAATGAACGGCGAAGACTTCGATGTGTTCAATGTAATGCGCAGCCTCGACATCGCTTATCTCGCAAGGACAAGCATAACGAACCCTGCCAACATTGCCAGAACAAAAAAAATGGTCAGAAAAGCTATCGAAAAGCAGCGTGACAACAAGGGATTCTCACTGGTCGAGGTGCTCGTACCTTGCCCGACGAACTGGGGCCTCAGTCCTGTTGATGCTATGAAACACATAGATAACGTGATTGCTCCGAGATACGAAATGGGCGAAGTTATCGACAAATAAAAGAAGGAGAAGATAATCATGATCAAAAGAATCGTATGCGCCGGTTTCGGAGGACAGGGAGTTCTCACCGCCGGCAAGATCATACTTTACGCAGCATATAAAAAAGGCCTGCAGGCGACATGGTTCCCTGCTTACGGCAATGAGATGAGAGGCGGAGCTGCCAACTGCAATGTCGTCATCAGCGATGAAAGGATCGCCAGCCCGTACGCGGATCATCCGGACATAGTTATGGCTCTCAACGGNCCTGCCATAGACAANTTCGAGCCGCCTATGGCCGAGGGCGCTTCCCTNTTCGTCAACAGTTCTCTCGTCGATGATGACAGAGAATACAGAGACGACATCAAAGTCATCAAAGCACCTGTTACTGAGATCGCGCAGGGCCTGCAGAGTGAAAGAAATGCCAACATCTGCATGCTCGGCAAGATAATAAAAGACACCGGACTGTTCTCTATCGATGAATTCGAAAGTGCCATGTGCGAGTACTTCGAAAAACAGGGTAAAGGAAAGTTCAACTCCAAAAACGTCGAAGTCCTGAGAGCGGGTTTCGGTCTGTAGATTTATTACATAATAGTATATCAGAGAAAACAGGCGGCAGTCGAGTGCCGTCTGTTTTCGTCTATTGCCGGTCCAGGATTTCCAGCACTTCTTCTTTGCTGCTGCAAATGCTCATCATTTCCTCCAGCGGACGCGGCATGAAATGCTCGTCGTCAGCATGCTGCAGAAACGCATAAAGNTCGTCGTAGAAACCGTCGATATTAAATAAAATGATCGGCGCTTCGATCTCATGGATCTGTTTCAGCGCCAGTACCTCGAACAGTTCGTCGAAGGTCCCCATGCTCCCCGGTGCAGTAATGAAAGCATCCGACAGTTCCGTCATTTTCGCTTTTCTCCCCGCCAGATCCTCGCAGGCGACAGTTTTTGTACACGCCGGATGCACCGTTCTTTTGCCCAGAAAAATACGCGGGATCACACCTGTGATTTCAGCGTCCGTGCGTCCGAATCCGTCGGCCGCCGCCTTCATGAGTCCGTTGCTGAATCCTCCGAACACGAGATTATGCCCCGCCCTGCCGAGAGCCTCCGAAAGCTCCTCGACATTACTGTAATATGATTCTCTTCTGATGTCGGCAGATGCGCCGAAAATGCAAATATTCATCGTGATCCCTCCTGTATTTATTATAGCATATGTTATAATAGTGTCATGATGAAACACGAATTTACAGAAATGCCGATACCGGTTCCCGCCGGTCCGTCGGCCGATGATAAAAAACTCGNCATAANGATCCGGGACTGCGGCGAACCTNTAATATCCATGAAGTACGGGCCCGCAAATATCATCTCAGATCCGCAGTACTTTATTCAGGGGCTCGCCGGCGCACTGCCGGAGTGTTACTGCCGCGAAGGCGTAATGCTGCGTCTGGTCAGGGCAGCGGAAATGCTTCCGGACGGGTACAAGTTTGTGGTGTTCGACGGATGGCGTGCCCTGAAACTCCAGAAATCATTTTACGACGAGCAGCGCAGGAGACTTGCCGCTGCGGATCCGTCCCTCAACGAGGAAACGCTCGACCGGATGACAGTCGAGTTCGTATCGCTTCCGAGCAGAAGCGATCTGCATCCCGCTCCGCACAGCACGGGCGGTGCTCTCGATCTGTCTGTCGCGGACGAAAACGGTCTGCTGCTGCCGATGGGAACGAAATTCGATTCGGATACTGCAGAAGCCTCTACCTCATATTACGAAGAACGTCTCGCGGCCGGCGATGCTCTGTCGGAAAGCGACATTGCCGCCATGCGCAACAGACGTTTCCTTTATCACGTCATGCTTGCGGCGGGGTTTGTGAACTACCGCCACGAATGGTGGCATTTCGATTTCGGCGACCAGCTGTGGGCCGTATCCACCGGAGCGGAATGTGCAATATACGGACGGGCGAAGCCGGAATTCGTCTGGCTCGACATCAGCTGATAAAATCCGGACTAACTTTTTTGTCAGATTTCTCTATGTGACAGTTTGCTAACGCAAAGCCAACTATGTTAATGATATAATTTTTTCATGTAGAGGAATATTAAAATGTGTGCAATATATATTAACATCTGAATTACTTTGCCGCGGTGCCTTCGCCTGAAGAGCATCACGGCTTTTGATATTTGAGCGAAGGAGATAGTATGAAGAAATTAATTGCAGTAATGCTCTCGTTGTGCGTTTTATGCTGCATCCCGGCGCCTGCTTTTGCAGCGGCGTCTTACGATGTATCTGTCAGCACTATTGACAGCATCGTGTCCGGATCGAGCAATTATTCGCGCACCGCGATATCACAGCTCAGCGCCGCGCAGACCGAATATAATAATGCCGTTGCAAAGATAAACAACACGAATGCGAAAATCAATGCTTCGACCGATCCCGAGGAGATATCTTCTCTTAAGGATGAACTCGCGGATCTCGTCAAGGAACGCGACGCAGCAGCCCTGAACATCCAGCAGGTTTCGTTCGATAATTCTCTCACGCTCGTTCAGCAGGGCGAAACGGCGAAAGAACAGTACCTTAAATATCTCGAATCGCTGAATACGAAAAAGTCGCTGCTGGTGAGCATCGATGNACAGAAAAACAGCGTATCCATTGCAAAGAAAAAGTATAAAAAAGGAATGATTTCCCGCAATGATCTCACCAAAGCGAAGGAAGCTCTGGAAGATCTGCAGGATCAGCTGCCTGATGCGGAATACGAAATACAGCAGGAATACAATTCGCTGATCGATTCTCTCGGCGTCCCCGACGGCAGTTCTCTCAATGTTCAGCCTCTTTCAGGCGAAGACAAGGCGGCATTTGCGGCGGCTAAGTATTACAGCTTCAGCACTGATCTGAACAGCGTCCTTGCCAATTCCATTGAAATCAAAAAAGCGAACGCCAAAGTAAACGCTCTCAGAAGCGCCGGCGGAACAGAATACAGCAGCGCCCTGTCCGATCTGGATTCACTTGTTACAAAAACGCGGAAATCGTTCCGCGATCAGTATGATTCGCTTCAGCATTCAATAGCGTCGATGAAATCTTATGACAAGAAAACAGCCCGGGCAAAGTCGGCGATGAAACAGGCGAAGAAAAAGTATCATTGCGGACTGATTTCGAGAAATGAATATACTACTTCAGTCAATGCATATAAAGAAGCAAAAACCAACGGTGAAAAAGCGATCACTTCGCTCTATCCGACAATAATGAAATACCAGCTTGCAGTCAAAGGCTATTGATGAGGAGGCCCGCAGATGAAAAAGATAAAGTTACCGAAAGTATCGAAGAAAGAAACCAGGGATCCGGACAAAGTGAGATTTGCCCGCTGGAAAAAGATGTCGAAAAAGAAAAGAGTGCTGATCACTCTCCTTGCCGTCGCCGTACTCGCCGGAGCGGGTTATTATGCTCACAGCAGAGCTGCCGCGGCAGACAATGTTGCATCATACAGTACGTCGACTCTCGAACGGACGGACGTCCTGCACGAAGTCAAGACAAGCGGAAAAATAGAAAGCACACTGTCGCAGAATATTACTGCCTCAGGCGAAGGCAAGATCATGAAAGTCTATGCCAAGGAAGGCGACAGGGTCACAAAGGGCGAAGCTCTTGCACAGCTCGATACTTCCGCGGTCGACAAGCAGATCGCCGATGCGAACAGAGCACACTCGCAGGAAGTCAAGGCGGCCAGAAGCGCCATGGACACGGCTCAGAGTGATTATGACGCCGCGAAAATGAATTACAAAGTCGGCGACATTTCCAGGCTCGACCTGAATAAGGCCAGAACAGCACTGATTGCGGCGAGAAGCGATTACCGTGAAAAGACCAGCGACAATTCTTCTGTATCGACACTGGAAAATCAGCGCGACGCATGCACGATAAGAGCTACAGCCAGCGGAACTGTAACTTCGGCGAACGCGACTGTCGGTGCTACTACCAGCGGTTCCCTGTTTACTATTGAAAACCCGAAGAGCCTGAAAATAAGTGTNAAGGTAAATGAATACGACGTAAATTCGGTTAAACCGGGCCAGACCGCCATCGTCAAGACCGAGATGACCGGCAGCCGTGAGTTCCGCGGCAAGGTCACTCATGTTTCCACGACTGCGGTAAAAAGCGATGACGGAAAAACGGAGACCAGCGGCAAAGCTCAGTTTGCAGTTGCCATCAGGATCCTGAACCCTACTGAAAAAGTCAGGATCGGCGGCAATGCACGCGCCTCAATTGTTCTCGGCGGACGCAGGAATGTCCTGGCGGTAACAGTCGACAGTATTACTACAGACGATAACGGTGACAAGGTCGTGTTCACTTATACGGGCTCAGGCGACAATATCCGCGCTAAAGCCATCAAAGTCGAAACGGGCGTAACGAACGATATATATCAGGCAGTCACAGGCGACGGACTGAAAGAGGGCATGGAGATCATCAATAATGCAGACGGCCTGACTGACGGGCAGAAAATCACACTGGAGAGTTAGCGATGGAAAACGCAGCGAAGACACAGGCGGCGCACATCATTGAGATGTCGAATATACACAAGAGTTTTTATGTCGGTACTCCGCAGGAGCTCGAGATCCTCCACGGCATCGATCTTACGGTCGATGAAGGCGAGTTTATTTCGATCGTAGGCGCATCGGGCTCCGGCAAGAGCACGCTTATGAATATCATCGGCGCCCTGGACAAACAGACCGAGGGCGAGTATTTACTGCGTGGAACTGATGTCAAATCCGCAGACGACGATCATCTGGCGGAAATGCGGAACAAGGAGATCGGTTTTGTTTTTCAGAATTTCAATCTTATTCCGAGGATCAATGCTCTGAAGAATGTCGAGCTTCCGATGCTGTACGCCGGCGACTCCACCGCGGAACGCACGGAAAAAGCCAAAGCATTACTGGAAATGGTGGAAATGTCCGAATGGATCACACATCAGCCGAATGAACTTTCCGGCGGGCAGAAGCAGAGAGTGGCGATCGCGCGGGCGCTTGCCAACAACCCGGCGATCATCCTGGCCGACGAGCCGACCGGCGCGCTGGATTCCCGGACGGGACACCTGGTTATGGATCTCTTCCACCGCATTAACGGAAACGGAAAAACAATAGTACTTATCACTCACAGCGAGGAACTGGCGGCCGAAACCGACAGGCAGATCACAATTAAGGACGGAACGATATGCTGATAGTTGAAAACTTTCTGCTTGCACTGACAAGTCTAAGATCCAATAAAATGCGCGCTCTGCTTACGATGCTGGGCATCATCATCGGCATCTCGTCCGTGATCACTATAGTTTCGATCGGGAACTCTGTTTCGAAAAATATTGAAAACGAAATCAAGAAGTCCGGTATGAACAACATATCCGTCAGCATCACAGCACGCAGCAGCGGAGACGACGAATCCGCCTCCGCTGAAAGTCCGACAGCCGACGACATGTTTTCATCATCATCTATAGGTGATTATGAGAAAGAATATTCTTCGGACATCAAAGCGATTTCCTATGAGGAAAATGTCGGTGACGGTGAAGCCAGGATGGATGCCGGCAAAGAAACGCAGAAAAAAGTCACAGTCAACGGTGTCAGCAACGGATATTTTACGATGAACCACGTCAAGCTGCTCAAGGGCCGCAGCATCAATAAAAACGATGACGAGCACAGCAGCGATGTCGCAGTCATACCGGAAAGTGCTGCAAAATCTCTGACTTCAACTGATGACAATATCATCGGTCAGGAAATCAGAGTCGTCTTCGACGATAAGATCCTTACATATACTATAGTGGGNATCTATGATGACTCCACCAAAAGCGGCAGTATGTTCGGCGGCTATAACAGCAATCCGACACTGTATATTCCGGCAACTGCGGCAATGGATGTCAACAGCAGCAGCGGCATTCAGTTCTTCAGCGTCATGCCGTCTTCAGCGAACACCGCGTCGAAACTCAGCTCTGAAACCGAATCATATTTCAAGAAGCTGTATAAAAGCAATAAGGAGTTCACTGTCGAGGTCTACAATGCGCAGAAGGATGTCAATGATGTCATGTCTTCGATCAACAAGATCAAAGCGGCCATCGCAGTAATAGCCGGCATCGCCCTTCTGGTCGGCGGCATCGGCGTCATGAACATCATGCTCGTATCCGTGACCGAACGGACGCGCGAGATCGGCGTGCGCAAAGCTATCGGCGCCAAACGCAGCCACATCAAGACCCAGTTCATCATCGAGGCGATGATCATCTGCGGCATCGGCGGCATAATCGGCATCATCCTCGGCCTCACAGTCGCGACCATTGTCGCCCTGAAAATGTCCCTGCCGGTCGCCATCTCGATCCCGGTGATCATCATCAGTGTTGCGTTCTCTATGGGCATCGGCATATTTTTCGGCTTTTATCCGGCGAACAAAGCCGCCAAGCTCGACCCTATCGAAGCGCTGCGCTACGAGTAAAGGCACCGCCGGCGCGCACCGGTATGCGGGCTGCGGCAGACACCGGCTCCGGCTGCTCACTGCGCGTCATTAAAACGAAGCACGTCAGTTTTCTGCGCAGCGTTTAAAAAAACATTTGAATTTTCCGGTGAAAATCTGTTATATTATATGTGTTGAGTAGCAAAAGCGTAAGTCCAGACGGACCTGCGCTTTTTTTAATAGCCGCCGCAGATGTGCGGACGGCAGCGCAGCCATGAACAGAAACCGCAGACAGGGAGTGGAAAATCCGGACAGCCTTACCGGCCGCGCCGGATCTGAGTCAGGCGGCGCACAGAAAAGGAAATAGGAAAATGGGTGAAGAAAAGAAATTAAAAGTAACAAATAAACTGGCGGCAACAGTTCTTTCGCTGTCGCTGCTCACTGTAATGGCCGGTGCCGCAGTAGCGCCGGCGCTGGGTGTGATCGAACAGTATTTTGCCGGGGAAAGCAAACTGCTGGTCCAGATGATCATCAGCATTCCGGCTGTTTTCATTGTGATCACAAACCTGATCTTCCCCGGACTCTGTAAACATCTGAAATCGAAAACACTGGTAATGGCAGGGCTGATCCTCTACACAGCCGGCGGATGTTCGGCAGGCCTCTTCAACAGCATACAGGCAGTCCTTGCGGCGCGTGCGCTGGTGGGCATCGGCGTCGGCATAGTAATGCCGCTTTCGACGGGTCTTATCGCGTATTACTTCCCGAAAGAAAAACAGGAAAAAATGATGGGACTGTCCTCGGCCATGAACCAGATGGGCGGCGTCATCGCGACACTTCTGGCCGGCCTGCTCGCGTCAGTCAACTGGCGAGCAAGTTTCCTGGTATACCTTATGGGACTCATCTCCATCGTGCTCTGCGCAGCATTCCTGCCGAATCACAGCATGAATATCAGCGAACCGCACATGGAAAAAACTGCCGGAAATTCCGGAAAAACCGGATCAATAAAAGAATTTGCGCCGTATATTGCCGCGATGTTCTTCCTCATGATGACGTTCTTCATCTACCCGGCGAACTTTGCGATCGAGACGACAGCGGCAGGCATTATTCCGCAGAAATTCATCTCAGTAATAATGGCGTCAATGGATCTCGTCGCGTTCTTCGGCGGCCTTGCGTTTTATTCGATCAAAAAGTCGATGGGCCACGGCACCAGACTTTTTGCACCTGTCCTTTTCCTGGCGGGCTATATCCTGCTGATGATCCCGGGCGGATGGGCCGGCACACTGGCCGGATCGTTCCTGATCGGCTTCGCCAACGGCCTCGGGATACCTTTCATCATCTCCTCAGCGTCGCAGAAAGCGGGAAAAGCTGCGGCAACAACAGTGCTTCCGCTGATTTCGGCGGCGCTCTACCTCGCGCAGTTCCTGACACCTGCGATACTGTCGGGCATTACTGCAGTGCTCGGGCCTGTGGGTNTCGCGCACATACCATACCTCATGGCTTCGGCGACGGCTGTCATCTTCCTTGGATGCTCGGCGTTCGCTGTAAAGGATGACGCGAAAGCAGCAGGCAGCGCGGCGGCACAGGCCGGCAGCGAAACAAATGCCGCCTGATNAGTCGATAGACATGTGCCTGATCAGGATATCGCAGCAAGTAAAAAAAAAATTGGCCTTTTGGGCCAGTTTTTTATTTTTTTCAAGTTAATTTCATCTTCGTCCCGTATTATCAGACTGTAAGGTGAGTCATTTCCGCAATAAGAGGATACGAAAATGAGAATGAAAACAATGACCAAGACGTTTTTCGCTCTTGGGACTGTTAATAAAATAAGCATTAGTTATAAAGAAGCTGACGAAGGCAAAGTCATGCAGGCGGCTGATCTGGTGAAGCAGATGACAGAAAGCATGGACGACCGTTTATCGGTATTCAAACCGACAAGCGAAATGTCCGCGCTGAATGCGAACAGCGGCCGGAGCGGGGTCCGTATCAGTCCTGATACCATGAAGATCCTGNTGGCGTCGAAAGAATGGTCTGAGATCACAGACGGAGCATTCGACATTACCACACAGCCTCTCACAAAATTATGGAGCATCGGAAAAAGCAGCCGCATACCTTCACCTCATGAGATCCGCAAAGCAAGAAAGCTTGTCGGATATGAGGACCTCGTTATTGACGGGGCGGGAAACGGTTTCGGAACTGCCGGTCTCCGCAGAAAAGGTCAGTCGGCGGATCTTGGAGCTATTGCCAAAGGGCACGCTGCGGATCTTGCACATGATATTCTGTCCGGACACGGTATACACGAAGCGGTCATCAACTTCGGCGGCACCGTTATCATCTCGGGCAGCCCGAAAAGCATTGGGATCCAGGATCCCGGAGCGCCTGTCGGCACGCCGATGGGCAGCATTACTGCATCAGACACTGCTGTAGTCACATCGGGTTCTTACGAAAAATATTTCATCAAAGACGGGAGACGGTATCACCACCTGATAGACCCGCGCACAGGAGAGCCTGCGGAAAGCGGCCTTGCTTCGGTGACGCTCATAGGTCCGTCAGCCATGGAACTCGATGCACTGACAACTGCGGTCTTCGTAATGGGCATTCAAAAAGGATTTAATTTAGTAAGAGAGCGCGGACTCGAAGGAATATTCATCACTGATCAGGGAGATGTATTCCTTACGGAAAATATCCGCGGCAAATTCAGATTTTCCGGCAGCCGTAAGATAACGGATATCAGAAGACAGCCTCAGACGGCCGGGGCATAAAAACAGGGCCGGGGTATTACTGCAAATAATTAAAGGGCATAGGAACAACAAATGGAAAACAACATCAGCAAAAAGAAAAAAAGGATACCGGCTGCGCGGCTGGCAAGGAGAGCCATACAGCTGGCATCATTCATACTCATACCGGGACTCTTCGCGAGTACATTTACCGCATTAGGAACGATAGTAAAAACGCTCCTCAGCGGGAGCATCACCTGGGCGGCGCTGGAACTTCCGTTCTGGACTATCATGATCACAGTGCCGGTCACGATATTATTCGGCAGATTTTTCTGCGGCTTTTTCTGCAGCTTCGGAGCCATGGGAGATTTTCTCTGGTTCATTTCGGGAAAAACGATACATCCGCGCTTCAGGATACCTGAAAGAGCAGATGCGGCGCTTAAATATGTCAAATACGGCATACTTGTATTCTGCGCGATCTTCCTCTGGACGGGAATAATCAGCATACAGAGCACAGTCAGTCCGTGGTACGCATTCGGCATGTACACATCGATCGGCAACTGGCCGGGACTTACACCGCTTCTTACGATCGGCGGCGCACTGCTCGGCATAATAATGATCGGCTCGCTTTTTGTGGAAAGATTCTTCTGCAAGTACCTCTGCCCGCTTGGTGCAGTCTATGCGCTGCTTGCAAAGATCAGACTTTTCCGCATTGTCAAAAGACGCGAACATTGCGGTGCCTGCCGTGTCTGCACGAACAACTGCAGCATGGGGATTCCTCTCTACGGAGTCGATACTGTTAAATCCGGCGAATGCATCAACTGTTTTGCCTGCATGGAGCACTGCCCGCGCGGAAATGTCCGGGCGAATCCTCAGCCTGCAGTGGCAGCGGCCATATCCGTTGTCGCGATCTCAGGACTCTGTTATGTCGGAACGATTGCGATCCCGTCGATGGATACAGTCGCATCGACCGAAACTTCTCAGCAGGCGTCCGGCAAATACGATGACGGTACATACACCGGATCAGGAACAGGCTACCGCGGCGAGACCGATGTCAAAGTAACAGTCGAAAACGGGTACATCACCGATATTACTGTAACTTCGTACCAGGACGATGAAGAATACTTCGACAGAGCAAAAAGCACGATCATCAGCGATATCATAAGCTCGCAGGGAACAGATGTCGACACGGTATCGGGCGCTACATTCAGCAGCAACGGCATCATCTCCGCAGTAAAGGATGCTCTCAGCACAGCGGGCGGCAGTTCGTCATCGTCCGACTCGTCGAGCAGCAGTTCGAGCAGTAATACAGAATCATCCGGAAGTTTCACGGACGGTACTCACACAGGCTCAGGCACGGGATTCCGCGGCGAGACTGATGTCAAGGTAACAGTTGAAAACGGCAAGATCACCGACATTACCGTCACATCGTATCAGGATGACGAGANTTATTTCCAGAGTGCTGCGAACACTGTCATCAGCGAGATCATAGACAGTCAGAGCATTGACGTCGATACAGTTTCAGGCGCTACATTCAGCAGCAACGGCATCATCGAAGCAGTAGCTGACGCGCTCGGCGAATCATTCGACAATCCTAACTCTTCGTCAGAAAGCGGCGAAGGCGGACATCAGTTTAGAAACGGCCAGTAATGTAAACATAAGATACCACCCGGATGCGCAGTGCAGCGGGTGGTATTTTTGCGTTTCGCGCAGTCCGGTCTGAGGCCCTGCGCTTTATTTTTTTTCTTTGCTGAAGCGTTTCACGCGCTCTGATATTTCTGCGAGCTCTTCCCGGGAAAGCTCCGGCAGTTTCTCAAGTTTGTCCATAAACTCCATGATGCTTTCGCGCTGCATGATCTTCATTTTCTCCTGATAGAAATCAACGACAATGGCAGTGAAAACGGCCAGCACCACGATACCGTACATTCCCATTACTACTGTAACGATCCGGCCTATTGCTGTGACCACAGGAATATCACCGAAACCGACCGTGGCTATCACTTCGAAGCAGTACCACAGCGCAGTGCCGAGATCATTGATTGCCGGCTCGGCAATAATAAGCACGACGCATGTCAGTATCATCCAGCCCAGAAACGAGACGAGCACCCTGTCGAGCTTATTTATTTTTATGAGTTTCCATATTATCCTGCTGTTTTTCATTGCGTGTACCGCCCTTTTCTTTTTTCTGTTTCGGAGATTTATCTGCAGACATGGGGACCGGGACGAGAGAGGCAAGATATGCCGCCAGAGCCAGAGGGATCACAGCGCGGAGCGGAAAGCACAGGAACAGTACGGCCACGACAGTGACCGGCTTGCGCATGATATATCCGCAGACTGATGCCGTGCAGACGGCCACCGCGAACAGCGGCTCGGCTCCTGTCATCACTGTGACCGCGTATCCCAGCGACACTCCCGAAAAAATGACCGGGAAAATATTGCCGCCGCGCCAGCCGAAGCTTACGCACACATTGACCATCAAAATTTTAACTGCCGGTATCAGCAGCAGGACGGACACCGGGAGAGCGGTCCATTCGCCCATCAGTCCGGACATCTGCTCCTCGCCGCTGAACATTGCCCAGGGAAACACTGAACCCGCAGCCGCAAGACAAACACCGGCGATAACACATGACAGAACTCTGTATTCTGATATTTTGCCTGCACCGAACTCCGCCGCTTTTCCGGCCAGTGCATTCAGCAGACCGAGCAGGATCCCCGCTGCGGCCATAACAGGAAACCATATCCAGTTATGCCATGAAAGATGCATGTCCGCCGCGAACCGTCCGATGCTCATCGCGCTTCCGCACAAGGCGGAAAGGGCGCCCAGAGACGCGAAGCCTCCGATGACGCCGGCGATATATACCGCGAACTTTATACTTTTGCCCGGCGCGGCGGCTTCGCTGCCGCCGGCAGCGGCACTGCTGCGGTCTGAACTACTGCCGCTGTATCCGTACGGCTCGACATTATTCGCGATACCATAAAAAGGCGAACCGAAAACCAGGCTCAGCGTTGCCGCCATCCCGGTTTCCGCAAGCTCACGCGCCTGTCTTCCCTTGTATTTTAGCTTATCCCCGACCATGCAGCAGAGACCGACTATGATCCCGCTTAGTCCCGCTTCAGGACCGATGCAGCCGCCGAAAATCAGCGGAAGCAGAACTGCTGTGATCAGTACAGGCATGCGGTCGTAAGGATAAGTACCATTCTTTTTCAATTTGCCCATAACAGTCTCCAGCGTTTCCGGCCATATGCCGAACTTTTTCTGGAACAGCCCGATGATCACGCCGCCCGCGCCGCAGACTGCGAAACAATACACTGTGTGTGCAGCCCCGTTTCCGGCGCCTGCCGCCGCAGGAAGCACATCCCACATCAGCCAGATGCCTGCCGCCATGATTTTCAGGACACCCCACACTACTGCCCCGGCAGCAGCGCCGAGTACCAGTGAGAGCAGAATGAAAAGCAGAGTGTCCCTGATTTTTATTTTCCACATATTATATCCTGTCAAGGTTTTGCTTTACGTCTCAGTTCAATAGCTTCCTTCCCTGTAAGATGTTCGATGATTATTTCAATCATGCAGACATTCTTCAGTTCATTATCGACTTCCTTTTCACGTCCTTCTTCATATTCGGGAGAATATTTCGCGGCCAGTTTGAGCAGCGCCTCCCTTTTTTCGCTTTCCTCTTCCAGTATTACCGCCTGTCCGAAAGCAACAGCGCTTCTGAAATACGTTGTGTACTCTTCGGGCACGATCCAGTCCATATCGATGACAGTAAATGAAACTTTCGGGTCACGCCTGATTGCATCTATTTTATGCCCCGCTTTTGCACTGTGGAAAATAATTTTTCCACAGTCATAAATATAACTGACCGGAACGCCGTAGGGATAACCGTCATCGCCTGTTACCGCAAGCACTCCGGCAGTGCCGCGAAGAAGGATCTCTTCCGCCTCCTCTTCAGGCAGCAGCTGCTTTTTTCTTCTCATTTCTCTGAACATTACCGTCTCCTCTCCATTCTGCATTATTACAGCAGCAGTGTCTTATCTTCTCCCATGCCCATAAGCCCGTCGAGCACATATTTGCGCCCGTTCTCATCGTGCAGATAGCCCTCAAGTTCTCCGAACACGATGTAATAATCTATTTTCACTACTATCGCATGCACGATCAGCGGATGCACGGCCTTCACCCGGAAGGTCAGGTCCACCATGTCGTGATCGTCGCGTATAGTCCATACTGAACGTCCCGGAAATTCTCCGGCCGCAGGTGTGCGCGTGAACCGCACAGGAGGCAGCAGAGCCGTTTTTCCCTCGAGCCATATGAGGTTCTCGTTATACCGCTCCGGATCCGTCGACTGATTGGCGGTAAGGTTCAGTGCGAAATATTTCCTTTCCCCCGCCGCCTCGCTGCGCCCCAGAGTTGTCACCCAGTCGAAATGCGTATGGCGCGGATAATACCCGCGGTGATCGTCTATTACTGCCGCAGTATTTTCGTTCGCCCTGATCTCACGGCCGTTCAGCTTCATGCAGCCCTTCACGCTGAAGAAATTTTTTTCCGTGTACAGCGGCCTGTTCGGTCCGAAAGGTATACTGACCACAGAAGGTTTGCTGATCACTGCCAGGTCCAGATCATATTCGACCGTATCGCTGCCGTGTATATGTGCGCCGTGCAGCCGGCATTGCCCCTTGTCAAATGTATTCACATATTTTATGAAGCCGTCTTTCGATTTCGCGGCCGCAGTGCTCCCGTTTATCAGATTTGCGGATATCCGCGTATCCGCAGGACTGAGATCCGTATCCCAGCTGTAAATACGTCCCGTTTCCTTTTCCCAGAAAACATGCATCATCTTGCGCAGGATCCCCATATCAGTAAGCGCGCAGAGAAGTACGCCTTCGTCAAAATGCACCTCCGCCGCTTCCCATAGTGTCAGCTTCATTTTATTCATGAACTGAGGAGCATGTGTCGGCCTGGCGGCGCGCACCAGGTCCAGATCCTCAAATTCATTTTCGAATGTACCGAAAACACATTTCCCGTCTGCTCCGACCAGCGCGCGCGGCGCCGGCACTGATCTTCTTTTCTCATTAATAACTCTGCTGTAATCTCCCACTTTAGGTTCCTCACTTTTTCACCAGAAGAGCGATCTTCCTGATCATTATTCCCGGGTCGACAGGTTTTGCAATGTGACCGTTCATGCCGGCATTCAGGGCTTTTTCCACATCCTCGGCATAGGCGTCCGCAGTCACGGCGATGATAGGTATCGTTTCTGCGTCTGCATGTCCCGATCCGCGTATCATTTTCGCCGCGGCATAACCGTCTATATCCGGCATCCGGATGTCCATGAGTATGACATCGTAATATCCCGGAGCCGACTCCGTATATTTTTCCACGCATTCGCGTCCGCTGTCCGCCTCAACTGTCTCCGCCCCGTTCATATCGAGAATGGTCCTTGCTATTTCGCGGTTCATATCATTATCGTCGCAAAGCAGAACTTTCACTCCGCGTATATCCTCATTAACAGTGCTGGCTCTGTCTTCCCCGGCAGACACATCATCTACTCTTTCAAAATCAAGATAAACCGTGAATTCGCTTCCCTTTCCGAGTTCACTCTTCACTTCTATCCTGCCGCCCATCAGCTTTACTATCCTGTCGACTATCGTCAGTCCCAGTCCGGATCCTTCGATGCCGGCATTCTCCCCGGTCCGTTCCTGCGTAAAAGGCTCAAACGCCCTGTCAAGGAATTCGCTGCTCATGCCGATGCCGTTATCTCTGACGATGATCCTGTCATGTACGATATTATCCTCGAGCTTCACACATTCTATTATCAGTTCGACACGTCCGCCCGCAGGTGTAAACTTCGCGGCATTGGAGATAAGATTGATAAATATCTCCCGTACCTTCAGCGAGTCGGTCCTGATAGTTGCCATAACGGCGCGGCTGTTGTCTATGACCAGATCTATATTCTTCTTTTCCAGCATCGGACGCACAGATGTTATCAGCTCGCTTATCACGCTGCTGCAGCGCACCGGCTCCGGCTTCAGCTCTGAAGTCCCGTTTTCGATTTTCTGCAGATCAAGTGTATCATTGATAAGCGAAAGCAGCGTAACGCTCGCCGTATCTATCTTCTGCAGATACTCCGCCTTCTTCCCGGGATCCGGAGTGCTCATCGCCATCCGGTTGTATCCGATGATCGCATTCAGCGGCGTACGCATATCATGGCTGACACTGCCGATAAAATCAGACTTCATCCGGTTCGCGCGTTCAGCTTCCCGGAGAGCCGCTTTCAGTTTTTCGGAATTTTCTTCTTCCTGCATGAACGCATCCGTGATATCTGTCCTTGTTACCATCACTATGCGCCTGTCATCCTCCAGATAACGGAAAATCAGCTGTTTGCGTCTTCTTCCTTTCTCCGCATCGATATAGAAATATGAAATACTGTATTCGGGCTGATTTGCGAGCTGCCCGATGATATGCCTGAACTCCGTTTTCAGGCGGTAATATTCCTTCTCCTCGTCAGGTATCATATTTTTGCAGATATAGGCCGCGGCATCACCGTACTCCACGACACCGTTCGCTTCCGTCGGAATGTCCATTATTTGATTTACGTACAGCCTGCATAACCTTGTTTCAGTATCCAGCAGTCCGATATAGTCATAATCCTTCGCAGTGATATGCGCTGTTATCACCTCGCGGTTGTGTTCGTACTCCGAATCCTCCGAATAAACAATAGCCTCGATATGATTATTATACGGATTTCTTGTAATGTGGAAATACGACGCGATCCAGTGTACCTCGCCGTCATCTGTCAGTATCCGGTACGTCGCAAAAAGCCTGTCATTCCCGCTTTCGAATTCCGCCGTCATACACTGCGGACTGAAACGTTTTCTGAACGAAGCGGCAGCCTTCTCATCAATGATCAGCCGCGAAAGCCTGTCTGTCAGCTGCCCGGCCGTTTCAGCGTCTGCCAGCTGATGTGTGTATTGAGGCGACCCGTATGCGCCCATGCAGCGGTCGTCTGTCAGATCGAGTCTGAACGAAAACAGAGCATCCGGATTCGATACCAGAAGTTCTTCGATCAGATTGTTGAAAGCTTCTTCCTGTTTTTTCTGAAAAGTCGCGTCTGTAAAAACTGTGTAGACCAGTATCTCGCCTTCCTGCTCCATGCTGACAGCGCTGCACTGGTACCATTTGCAGCCGCCTTCGATATCTATCGTGATCCTGAATGTAAGGCTGCCGGTCTTTCCTGCATTCATCATGATATCCCGCAAAAAATCCCGGGCGCACTTTCTGTCATCAGGATGTATCAGTTCCGATAATTCCTCCAGCGAAAGCGGCAGGAAATAATCGCTGCTTCTTCCCGTGCTCCTGCATAAATGCCCGTTGACAGCTTCTATGCCTGCATAAGAGCCTTTCCGTTTGAATACTATGATGCTGGCCGGAACATTGTCGATTATCGTCCTGAGCTCCACGTTAGTTCTGCTGAGCTCATTTGAAAGGCCGACAAATTTGTCGACATCAGCAATCGTCACATAGAACCATCTCTTCCCGGTTTCATCACTGATGATATGCCCTTCATCATGGACCCAGAGAAGAGTGCCGTCCTTTTTTTCTATCCTGTAACGGCAGGTATCATAATTACCTCTTGAGATCTGATCCCAGATCGTTGCAAGGGTCTGTTCACGATCCTCTTCATAAACCATTCTGGAAAAGCGGTTGGCGAATTTTTCCTGAAATTCTTCAAGGGTATATCCGAGCATATCCAGCATATGTCTGCTGACAAAAGAAAACTCTTCATCCTCTTCGGCAGAATATACAAAAACTCCTCCCGGTATCAGATTTATGACGTCCTCAAGCATTCTGTTTTCCATATTCGCTCCTTGTGATATAAGGAAATACATTATGTTATGTTGTAATTGTATAATTTTTGGCGCGAAATGTGAATAGCATGCAGCAATAATACGGCCCGGAAAATCGAACCCGGGCCGCATTATTTTATATGTCATTATTATGAAAAAAGTTATATTCTTGCCACTCCGGACTTCCTGGCAGCCTCGGCGACAGCCGCCGCCACCGCCGGTCCGACTCTCGGATCGAACGCCTTCGGGATGATATAATCTGCGGATAATTCATCTTCGCTGATCAGCCCCGCCAGAGCTTCAGCCGCCGCGATCTTCATTTCGTCATTGATCTCGCTCGCCCTGACATCGAACGTGCCGCGGAATATTCCCGGGAACGCGAGCACATTATTTATCTGATTCGGGAAATCGGAACGTCCTGTCGAAATGACTGCCGCGCCTGCTTCTTTGGCCTCATCAGGAAATATTTCCGGAGTTGGATTCGCGCAGGCGAAGATGACAGGATCTTTTGCCATGCTCTTCACCATATCCTGCGTAACTGCGCCCGGCGCGGATACACCGATAAACACATCCGCTCCCTTCATACTGTCTTCAAGATTCCCTTTTATCATGCGCGGATTCGTGATCTCAGCCATTTCCTCTTTGATCGCGTTCATGCCGTTTTCTCTTCCCTTATAGATCAGTCCCGTGCGGTCGCACAGAATGATATCCTTCACGCCCGCGGAAATCAGGATCTTGGCTATAGCTATAGCTGCAGCGCCTGCTCCGTTCATAGCCACTTTTATTTCACTCATTTCTTTGCCCGTGACTTTCAGCGCATTCTTGAGTCCTGCCAGTGTAATGACTGCAGTACCGTGCTGGTCGTCATGGAAAATAGGAATGTCACATTTTTCTTTCAGTTTCTTTTCGATCTCGAAACATCTCGGTGCCGAAATGTCCTCGAGATTTATGCCCCCGAAGCTTCCCGATATCATGTACACTGTGTTCACAATATCATCGACATCGTTGCTCTTCACACAGAGGGGGAACGCATCCACATCTCCGAACGATTTGAACAGAACACATTTTCCCTCCATTACCGGCATTCCCGCCTCCGGTCCTATGTTGCCGAGACCCAGGACCGCACTGCCGTCTGTTACCACGAGGCAGAGATTCCATCTTCTCGTGAGCTCATAACTCTTGGCAATATCCTTTTCTATCTCGAGACACGGCTGCGCTACTCCCGGTGTATATGCCAGCGACAGATCGTCTTCCGTCTCCACGGGAACAGTTGCGGTAACTTCTATTTTCCCCTTCCACTCCTCATGAAGCCTCAGCGACTCTGCTGCATAATCCATTTTTTCGCTCATTTGTTTCTCCTTTTCAGCTTATCCGAGAATGCCTTCTTCAAGGCACTCATATCTTTGTCTTCCTGTCTTATATAAATCATTGCCCAGGCTGTCCACCAGCACTATCGCCGGCAGTTTTTCCACTTCGAGCCTGCGTATCGCTTCAGGTCCGAGATCGTCATATGCTATGACCTCCGCCGATTTTATACAGCTGGACAGATATGCGCCCGCACCGCCTACAGCGCCGAAATATACCGCGCCGTATTTGCGCATAGCGTCTATAACATTCTGTGAACGCATACCTTTCGCCAGCATTCCCGAAAGTCCTCTCTCGAGAAGCTGCGGTGTGAAGAAATCCATCCGTCCGGCTGTAGTCGGTCCGGCAGAACCAATGACTTGCCCTTCTCTTGCAGGAGTCGGCCCCATGTAATAAATCATTTGACCGCGTATATCGAAAGGAAGCTCACCGCCTGCCTCCAGTGTATCTATCATTCTCTTATGCGCCGCATCGCGGGCAGTATATATCACTCCGCTGAGCAGCACTTTATCTCCTGCCTGTAATGTTTTTATTTCGTTCTCCGCCAGAGGAGTCGTCAAATCGTAACTTTTCATAGTACTACTGCTCCTTTCCCTGAAGCGTAACAGTCATGTGTCTGCTTATATGGCAGTTAATATTGACCGCGACCGGAAGTGCCGCGATATGCGTCGGATACACATCCATGTTTACGGCCATAGCAGTCTGCGTGCCTCCATAACCTTCGGGTCCTATCCCGAGCTTGTTGATACGCGTGAGAAGTTCCTCCTCGATGCCTGCGATCTCCGGGTCGCGATTATGTTCGCCGGGCTCACGCAGCAGGGCTTTTTTCGCCATTACTGTCGCCTTGTCCATAGTACCGCCGACTCCCACGCCGACAATGATCGGAGGACACGGATTTGCTCCCGCCTCACTCACTGTTTTTATAATAAAATCCTCAACACCCTTAAGTCCCTCTGCAGGTTTGCACATTTTGACAGCGCTCATGTTCTCGCTGCCCTGTCCTTTCGGCGCGACGGTTATAGTAATGTCGCCGCCCGGCACGATATCGTAGTGTATGACCGCAGGAGTATTGTCACCCGTGTTTTTCCTGCTGAAAGGCCCGTCGACTATCGATTTCCTCAGGTACCCTTCGGTGTATCCCCGGCGGACGCCTTCATTGATGGCCTCCGTCAGATCTCCGCCCGTGATGTGCAGGTCCTGACCGACTGCCGCAAATATCACGGCAGTTCCGGTGTCCTGACACAGAGGGATCATCCCCTTTTCCGCTATATCGGCATTAGTGAGGATGCACTCCAGGGCCTCGCAGCCCTGGGGGGATATTTCAGCATTCAGTGCATCCTCGAGTGTGCTTTTTATATTTTCCGACATGATGCAGTTTGTCTTTATGCACATGTCTTTGATCGTTTCCGTTATTTCTTTTGCGTCCAGTGTTTTCATTGATCGATCGCTCCCCGATATTGCTTTATATAATATGTTTATTTAGCATCTCTCTCTACACCTTCGGTAACTGCCGAAGTCAGCGAGAGTCCCTTTGTTTCAGGCGCCCATGCCCAGCAGACCAGTGCACCGATAAACAGTACAGCGTCCAGGATCAGAAGCGAGAAACGCATTCCTATGCCGCTCATCATTATTGGAAGCATGAATGTCGCTGCCGCAGATCCTACACGGCTCATAGCTACTGCGAATCCTACGCCTGAAGAACGGACTTCTGTAGGAAGAACTTCCGGCGGGAAGACACCAGACAGATTGCTCAGTGCCGATATCGCGACTGTGAATACTACGAATGACGCGATGATCACAGGTGTCAGGGAAACAGGTATTACAGAAACTGCCAGCAGTGCGGCTCCGCAGATCAGGAATCCGCCGATCGAGAATCCTCTTCTCGTGAGTTTCATCGTGCACCAGAGTCCGACAAATCCGCCTACTACCAGGAGTATATTCAGCGCCAGGTCTGTTGTGAAGCTTGCCTTGATCCCCAGATTCTGGAGTATTGTCGGCAGGAATGTGTATACTGCGAAATAAGGGATCACGTTGCAGACGAAGAACAGTGCGCCGAACCAGGTCTGCTTGCGGTATTTTTTCGAGAACAGTAATCTGTATCCGACTTCTTTTTCAGGCGGAGCCTCTTCAATTATGACGCCCTTGCCTATATATTTGTCTACGATAGCCCGTGCTTCTTCGAGACGGCCGACTTTAACGAGCCAGCGCGGCGATTCCGGAGTACCGAGTCTGGCAATAAGCATAATGATTGCCGGAACGAATGTGGAAGCCAGTACCCAGTTCCAGGCCGACGGATAGTACTTCTCTATTACAAATCCGATGACTGTCGACAGACAGTACCCGATCGTCCATATCGCGCTCAGGAATCCCAGCAGGTCTCCTCTTTGTTTTCTCGGCGCTATCTCCGACAGCAGGGTAAAGCATACTGTATAGTCGCTGCCGAGGAAGAAACCTATTATTACACGAAGTATGAACAGTGAAGGCGCTCCGCTGACGAACAGCTGAAGCAGCGAGGCAAGCGTTATGATAATAAAGTTCAGAGTGAATATTTTCTGACGTCCGTAAATATCAGCGACTTTGCCCATTATCGAGCTGCCGAAGAACAGGCCGATAAGAGCTGAACTGCCGATCAGTCCCTGCCATACAGGCGACATATTTGTCTGCGCGGCCATTACTGTCAGCGCCATTGAAATCGAACCGATAGAATATCCATCAACAAAATGAGCTCCCCATGTAAGGGCTGTCATTTTCTTGTGGAAATGGTTCATAGGAACATCATCCATCAGCATAGGCTGAGATGTGTTAACGGTATTGTTATTGCCATCCATTTGATTTCTCCTCGATCATATTGATCTTTTCATTATTTTATCTTTTTTATTTTCAGAATACTATCCATCATTTTTGCCGGATCTGTCATGTTTTTCGGATCCAGCAGTTCCGCCGCGCTCTCCGGATCCAGCAGACCCTTTTCCGTCACGGCTTCCAGGACGGTTTTTCCTTCCTCAGAAGCTTTGCGCGCGATCACCGAACCCTGTTCATAACCGAATACTGCAGATATGATAGCTGCGAGAGCGGTGGATCCCTGTGCATATTCGAGACATTTTTTTTCGTTCACTTCCAGTCCCGCAATACATTTGTCCGCGAACAGCGGAATAGTTTTTGTGAGCAGTCTGCACGATTCAAAGAGACATTTTATGAATACTGCCTCCCAGACGTTCAGATCGAGTTCTCCTTCTTCCGCAGCCATCGTGACCGCGAGATCGTTCCCCGCTGTCAGGAAATACACCTGGATCATCAGTTCAGGAAGAATTGGGTTGATCTTGCCGGGCATTATCGATGATCCCGGCAGTACCGAAGGTATCACCAGCTCTCCTATCCCGGCGCGCGGACCCGATCCGAGCAGTCTCAGATCCTTGGACATTTTTGAAATACCCGCTGCGAGGATCTTGAGTTCTGCCGAAATCTTCACGTACAGATCCGCGTTCTGAAAAGCGTCGAACAGATTTTCGTTCTGTCTGATTTCACAGCCTGTCATATCGGTAAGCTCTTTGTAAAGCTCATCCGTATATCCTGTAACCGTTCCTTCTCCCGTACCGACTGCCGTTCCTCCCAGCGGAAGGACTGTACATTTGTCAGCCAGTTCAGATATATTTTCAGCTTCCCTTTTGAATAATGATGCATATGCCGACATCTCCTGGCCGAAGGTCATCGGCAGCGCATCCTGGATGCATGTTCTTCCGAGTTTGACTACATCCGCCCATTCCCGTGCTTTGCTGTCAGCCGCCTTATATAGCCCGCTGCACGCTTCCGCCGTTTCCGTGAGCATAGTGTGCAGTGCCAGCAGCGTCGCCGCCGGGATAACATCGTTCGTCGACTCTCCCATATTCACATGAGTATTCGGATGAACTTTGTCACAGCCTTTGTGCCCGGTCAGTATTTCGTTCGCTCTGTTCGCTATTACTTCGTTCATGTTCATATGAACTGATACTCCGCCTCCGCCTGTCAGCATGTCTATCGGGAACTGATCGTCGTACTCACCGCGCATTATCTCATCGCAGGCAGTGCTTATCGCGTTTCCCGTTTCTTTTGTAATACCGCCTGTCCTGATATTTGCCGCTGCAGATGCCTTTTTGATCAGTGCGAGATAATAAATGAGAAGAGGAGCGTCCTCGGCTATCGAGTGCCCGGTCGCTTCAGACATTGTTGTTCCCCGTACAGCCTGGATGCCGTAATACAGCTCATCATCTATTTCCATCTCTCCCAGATAATCATGTTCTTTGCGTTTCATTCTATTAGTGTCCTTTCAGATTTTTCTTTTCTGCCGGTAATTATTGCGTTATAATCAAGTTATGTTTTTTTCAACTTTACTACGGAGGAACAAATGGCTAAAAAAATGTCAGGTAATACCAGTGATTCGTCAGCAGGTGTTCAGTCAGTCGAACGCGCACTGTCGCTGCTCCAGATAATTTCGAATTCCGAAACTCCTGTTTCCATTTCGGAAATATGCAGCCTTTCAGGTCTTAACAGGACCACTGCATGGCGTCTTCTTCTGACTCTTGAAAGCTGTAATTATGTTGAACGCGACCCTGTTTCGAAAAACTATGAAATAGGCATGGCCTTTACCAACGTCGGTCTTCATCTGGCCGAGCAGTACGCGCCTCTGTTGCGCATCGCATATCCTTCAATGAAGCGTCTCCTCGATCTCGCTCAGGAATCGGTCCTTCTGGCCGTTCCGCGTTTTTTCGGCACGCTTACGATCAGTCAGCTCGATCCTCCGCAATCCGTAAGGTTAAAAGATTATACTAATACTGAATCTTCCCTTATCCATTCATCCACCGGCAAGATCGTTCTGGCGAATCTTCCGGACAATGAGGTCGAAGCGGTCATAAAGTCGTATGTTTGCAACGATCCGGCCGGAGAGCAGTTTGATATCGACGGTCTGAAAGAAGATATCAGGAAAGTCCGCTCAAGAGGCTACGGTATCGTTTATGAAGAATTTGATGAATCAGAGAATGCCATTTCCGTTCCGGTTTATAAGGGAAGAAATCTCTCTGCTATCCTGAATGTCGGCGGTCCCTCGTTCAGATTTACTAAAGATGTTATTAAGAATATTATTCCCAGCATACAGGAGGAAGCAGAGATCATTTCTTCGATGCTCACATTTTAATGTCAGCTTATTATTTGCTTATTTGAATTCGATGATATAGCGTCCCATATTATTCGCATCAGGGTCTCCGAACGCATCGAATGCTTTATTGATGTCTTCCAGCTTGATCTTTTCGATGATCAGGCTGTCCAGATCATATGTTCCGTCAAGATACATCTGCGCAATGATCGGGAAATCATTGAACGGATTGATATCGCCGTAGAAACTGCCCTTGAGGATCTTGCCTACTCTGTGGAAGCTGCCTGCAGGGATAGTTAATTCTCCGTCTTCCGGATATGCTCCGATAACTACTGTTGTCGAACCTTTCCTGCCGCTCATCCAGGCCATTCTGCCGACCTTGGTGTTTCCTGTGCAGTCGATCGCGAAATCAACGCCGAGTCCTTCTGTAAGTTCCTTAATAGCTGCCGGCACATCGTCGACTTTCAGCGTGTTGATGACATGAGTAGCTCCGTATTGCTTAGCCTGCTCGAGGTTGTCATCTTTGATGTCGCAGGCGATTATGATGCTCGCTCCTGCGATCCTGGCACCCTGGATAGCGTTTGTGCCGACGCCGCCGAGTCCGAATACTGCTACGGATGATCCCGGTGTGACCTTTGCTGCACGAACTGCAGCGCCGAATCCTGTAGCAACTCCGCAGCCTATCATGCAGGCAGGAGTCATAGGCATTTCATCAGGCACCTTGACACAGCTCATCTCAGGCACTACTGTATATTCAGCAAATGTCGAGAGCAGCGACATATGGTAAGCCGGTTTTCCGTCCATGTGCAGACGTGATGTTCCGTCCATCAGCGTGCCGCCGAACATAGGTCCGAAAGCCGACTCGCAGAGATTTGTCTTGCCGGTCCTGCAGAATGCGCACGTTCCGCAGGCAGGATCCCAGCTCAGTACTACTTTGTCGCCTACTTTACAGGTTTTTACATTATCGCCGACCTGTACTACTTCGCCTGCTCCTTCGTGTCCCAGCACCTGAGGCATCGGTGTCGTAGGATCGTTAAGCACGTTGAGATCACTGTGGCATACTGCCGTGGCAAGGATCTTGACCATTACTTCATCAGACTTCGGCGGATCGAGTTCCACTTCTCTAATTTCCAGAGGTTTTCCTACTGCTGTCATTACAGCTGCTTTCATTTTCATCGTGTTGCTTCCTTTCATTTAATTGTTTCAAATCAGATCAATATTTTAATAATTAATATGCATACCAGATAGATTTTCTCTTTGTGTAGAGGTCTATCGAGAGCTTGCCGCATTCCATGCCCCAGCCGCTCTGCTTGTAACCGCCGAACGGGCTTGTGTGTTCATAGCATCCGTACTTGTTGATAAATACCTGTCCTGCCTGCAGCGCATTGGCAACACGCTGTGTTCTCGCTACGTCGTTCGTCCAGAATCCTGCCGCCAGTCCGTATGTGGAATCGTTTGCCATAGCAACGACTTCTTCTTCTGTGTCGAACGGGATAACTGTGAGTACCGGTCCGAAGATCTCTTCACGCGCGATCCTCATGTCATTGTTGCAGTCCACGAATATCGTCGGGTCGATGAAGAATCCCTTGGCATTACTGCCTTCAACATTCCTGCCGCCGCCGCAGACGATCTTTCCGCCTTCCTGCTTGCCTATCTCGATGTACTTCATGATGCTGTTGAAGTGGTCTTCAGAAACCTGTGCGCCCTGTGTTGTTGCAGGATCGAACGGATCGCCGACCTTCCAGTGATTCTTCGAATAATCAACGAGTCCTTCTATTACTCTGTCATAGCAGCCGCGCTGTATGAACAGTCTTGTAGGCTCCGAGCACTTCTCGCCTTTGCCGTAGAACATAGCTACGAACGATCTCTCTATAGCCCAGTCCATATCAGGTGCGTCGTCGAAGATGATGTTCGCGGATTTGCCGCCGAGCTCCAGGCTGAGTCTCTTCAGGTTCGAATCAGCTGAATCGTGAACGAGCTTTCTGCCGACTGATGTGCTGCCTGTGAATGCCGCTTTATCTACATCAGGATGTCTTGTGATGTATGATCCGATGCTGCCTCTTCCTGTAATGATGTTGAACACGCCTTCAGGAAGCAGTCCGGATTTATCTATCAGTTCGCAAACATAGAGCATCGAGAAAGGTGTGAAGCTTGATGACTTGAATACGATCGTGTTGCGCATAGCCAGAGCCGGCGCGAGCTTGTATCCTGCCATGTCCATAGGATAGTTCCAAGGAATGATCTGACCGCAGACGCCCATCGGTTCACGGACTGTGTAGGAGAAGAAGTCTCCCATTACCGGGTTTACGTCTCCGTAGAACTTATCAGTCCATCCTGCATAATAATCGAAGAAGTCAGCTACATTTACTGTATCCTCGCAGCTCTCCGGGAACGTTTTGCCGTTGTCCATAGTTTCGAGTGTGGCGATCTCATCGGTATGCTCTCTCAGGATAGCCGAGATCTTGTGCATGATGACAGCCCTCTCTTTGTGAGTTATCGTCTTGCTCCACGGTCCCTCGTCAAAAGCTTTTCTGGCGGCTGCTACAGCAGCGTTGACGTCCTCTTCGGTACATGTTTCAAAATGTCCGATGACCTCATTTGTTGCAGGGTTGACCGACTCCATAACAGGGCCGTGTCCGCTTACGAATTCGCCGTTGATATAAGGCTTCTTGGTCTCCTTGAGCCACTCTTTCGCCCAATCGATTCTTGGAGTATTATTTGCCATTTGTGTGTTCTCCTTTCCAAATGTTTATTACTTTTGTATATCTCGCAATGCCCTGACGACATTGTTCAAGCCTTCTTTTTTTATCCTGTCGGATAATGCTTTGTAGCCGTATTTTTCTTTGAAGTCGACGATCAGCGGGATGCTGCTGTTCGCATACGACTCACAGACTTCTTTATTGGCAGTAATGCCGTCGACGCATTTTGTTCCGAAGAGGCTTATCATCTTCGTGAGACGGCTGATGTTGTCCATCAGCAGGAAGCCCATCATTTCCTCCCACAGATTCAGATGTATCTCGCCTTTTCCCATTGCGTTCTGAATGATGCTGTCGTTTCCTTCTATAAGCATCGTGCACTGCATCATCGTTTCCGGTATCACCGGATTTACTTTTCCCGGGAAGAATGAGGAGCCCGCCTGCACCGGAGGAACGCTTATTTCTCCGAGCCCCGTTTCCGGTCCTGACGACAGGAGCCTGATATCTTCCGCCAGCTTGCAGAGTATTTCTGCTATCATCCTGACTTCCGCTGACAGCTGAGCCAGATCTGTCGGGTACTGAGCCGCACAGTACGGATCTTCGCACCATTGGAAGCCCTTCCCCGTAACAGCTGCCAGCTCCTGCAGGATGTACTTTCTGTATCCATCTCCCGCGCCGGTCCCCGAACCTATGACAGTCCAGCCGATATTCACCAGCCTCATCTCTTCAATTGCTCTAGTCAGTGTCTTGTATCTTGCAGCAACGGCCGATGCCGCTCCTTCGAACACCTTCGACAGCGACACTCTCATTCCGTCCTGCCAGCATGTTCTCGCTATAGTCTGTATATTGCTGAACTCTTCAGCCTTTTTGTCGAGCGATTCCTTCATGTGCCACAGCTGGTACAGAAGCCCGTCGCCCAGTTCCCAGAGAGTCATTCTCAGCGCCGTATGGCACAGATCCGATGTCGACTGCGACATATTCACGTGGTTGACAGCTTCGATACCGTCGCCGGCAAGAGATGCCAGGACTTCGTTCAGATTCATGTTTATGCCGATACCGCCGCCGCCGTGATATACATCGATAGGAAATTGTTCCGTGTACCCTCCTGAAATAAGAATGTCGCATGCGTTCTCTATGGCCCTGGCCTGATCTTCTGTTAGTCCGCCCACTTTCAGGTTTGCTGCAGCGCAGGCCTTTTTCACCCTTGCCGCATTAGCTATATATTCGGGATACTCACTCAGACTTGTGCCGGAAAAAGACATGTTCCTGATCGTCAGTTCAGTTTGTTTGCCGTATAACTTTTCCATTTCGACCTCTTCCTGTTTTTTCCTTGTTGTTCGTAATGTGAACTATTTACACACATCATGAACCTTAATTCGGGCGAATTATCTCACTATTTATGGTAAATGTCAAGAGTAATTTTTTGAAAAATCTGATACGCCCAAAAAATTGTACAGAAAAACTGCTCAGGCCCCATATCTTGTGGGTTCTGAGCAGTTGTATAACTATACTATTCGTGATGTTTGGCGGCCTGTAAATAGCGGCCACGGATTATTGCAATGGTTCAAAAACAATATGCGCCATCACAGAATATTTTCTTCGTTTCGACCCTATTGCAGCAAAATCTGCGCTGTATTCTGTCCCTCCGGTTAAAAACGGCCCCATCTCTTCTAACATTGCAGGTGGGACTGAGCCGACATGGCGCATCTGCCCCGATCTGTCTTTCAGATAAATCTCCAGGCAGTTTTTCCCGCCGAACACATCCAATAAAATATCTCCTTTTATTCTATTGTTTTCTGTCGTCAAGATATCGTTATTAATAAGATCCTGAACCAGAGATTGCAACTCGACATCGGTATTTTTTTCATTACCGTCTTCATGAATAACGGCATTGATCTGAAAATCAAACATTCCCTCATGCTCTATCTGAGAAAAAGACTTGATATAATCAAATATTTCTGTCATTTTTGCCTCGTTCTCTTCCTTAGGCTTATAGCCGACAACACAAGTTCTGCCATTTCCGGCATTGAATGTATAATAGGAATTCACCAACTTATTGCCTTTGTGGAATTTAAGATTTTTTATGGAAGTGTATGGTATTTCCAGTCGATTTATGAATAATCTATCTTCACAAAATCTGTAATGCTGTGATTTCAATTTATATTCATAATCTATGCTCATGATATATCCCCTTTGTGAACATTATAGACAAAAGAGATCTTCCTCATTGTCAATATTCGCTTCTTTTTTCAAATTTTCCAGAACAGAATCTGGCATTTTCATTGCCATATTGTTGATTATTACATTGATCAAAACAAGCGTCGCCGTGTGCGTGTAATCAATTGCGATTCCCTTGACAGGCGCAAAAAGCACATAATCGCATCTTGTAGCCAACGGGTTTGCCGGATTATCTGTCAACGCAACCGTGACTGCGCCTGCTTCGCTTGCCGTTTCCACCGATTCATAGACTTCGCGGAAAATTCTCTGACTGCTGACAGCAATAAGTAAATCATCCTTCCCTATTTCACTGTATTTTATTTTCTGTGATACCCCTACACCAGTGAAACACTTTACCGGTTTCCCCAGTCTCCAGAGATACCACGAAAGCGCTTTTGTTACGATCTCGCTGTTGTATATTGCTGTTAAATATACCGTCCCGGCATTTAGAATCGCATTTACGACTTTGTCCAGCTGCTCATAGTCAAGCATCTGTTCCATGATTGTAATATTCTTTAGATCCTGAACGATAGATTCCTGAGAGATGTCGCTCTGCCCGCTGTTGGAAAGAAAATTTTGAAATATATTATATGACGTTACTTGCTGCTTATATAATTTTTTCAACTCTTCCAGCATTTCCTTAGATGACTTATAACCCAGTTTCTGCGACAGACGCGTAATGAATGCTGCTGAAACATTACACTCCTTGGCAAGCTGTCCGGCATTCAGAAAGGCCATTTTTTGGATATTGCCGGAGACGATTTCCACGACTTTCTTTTCTTTTACATTTAAATCTGCATCTTTTATCCTGCCAGTAATATCTTCACTCATGAAAATTCCTCCACACGTTTATTTCACCCTCTACTCAATTATATGAAGTAATTTTCTAAAAAACAATAGTCTTTTCAAGCTGCAGCGTTTTCTAATCCGCATATTCATTTTTCTTCAATACTAATATGCCAATGAGCAGCGCTGCGACCAGAAGTGCTGTGTATATGATCAGAGCCATATGATAGCTCCCGGTAACATCATATGTCCAACCGGAAAAGGTCGGTGTCAGAACGGGACCGAGATGAATAAATACTGTAACGATTCCGTAGATATTGGCAAAATCCCGTGCTCCGCACGCATGAACGGTGATCAGCGGCGACATTACAAAGCATGACGCAAGGCCAACACCAAACATTACGACGGCAGGATAGGCCAGCATAGAATCTCCTACGGCGGAAAGCATAAGCATACCTGCAATTGCAATAATTACTACTATTATGAAATTGATCCTCGTTCCTATCCGGTCATTCAGCCAGCCTTCAAGGATCTTGGAAATTGCCATACTGAAGCTGATCAGACTTATCATCATTGCAGCTTTAGCAGGTGCAAAACCGGTATCTGTGAACAGAGCCATCGCTTGAGAGAATATTCCCATAGTTGTGCCGCTCAACGCAAAAGCTATAAAGCAAACGCCCCAGAATCTCGGATTCCTGAATGCTTCGCTGCGCAACATGCCCTTCTGTTCGACCGGTCCTTTTTGTTTATCTTCAGTTGATCCGCTATTGTCGCCCAAAGGTTTCAGTCCCATGTCTTCCGGTCTGTATCTGTATAAGATCGCAATAGGGATCAAAAGGACTATGGCGATCAGGCCCAGGTATCTGTAAGCCGCTTGGTAGCCGAATGCTAATATCAGTTTGCTGGTCAGCGGATTGAATACCATACTTCCTATACCAGAACCCGTTGAAGCAATGCCTATCGCTGCGCCCTTGCTTACATGAAACCAGTTGTTCATGAGTATCGTCGATGCAACAGAACCCGCAAGGACAGAACCGCCTCCGATAACAAGTGCCAGTATATAAAACACCTTGATATCGGGTGCAAATGACAGCGCCATCCAGGCACATCCCGCCAAAACACCGCCTGTTACGGTAACAATATGTGGATTGACTTTATTATACAATTTGCCGATAAACGGGCACATAGCCATGGATGCAAATGCTACTATCGAAACAAACAGCGAAAACTGTGCCCGCGATATGGATAGTGCAGCCGTTACCGGTTTCAGAAACTGGCTTGCACAATTAATAAATATTCCCGTCTCGCCCGCAAGCATGAGCATGCTTGCAAAGCAGAGAAACCATCCATAATATATTCCGCTCTTCTTGGTCATAACTTTAGTTCTCCTGTAATAATTTTCTTCTTTTATTGATTGTTTTACAGATTTCTGCACCGCTTACGCAGTGCAGAAATCCATAATAATTCATCTGAGTGAACAAATTGTACTTACATTATGCAAGGTCTTTGATTGATTTGTCCGGAGGTAAAATATCTACCATCGGGAATTTCTGACCGTTCTTGTCCAGAGAGCTGACAATAAATACGATAAGGAAATCGATGATATATACAATGAACAGACCCCAGTCTATCTGGAAGAACCCATTCAGCGGTCCAGGCATGCTGTCCATGTAAAGGATAATGCCCATTACAAATCCTGCCCACATTGTTGCGTATATTCCTTTTAGAGTCGCTCCCTTGTAGTAAACCGCGCAAATGAGTGGAACGAGCATTGCTGCTGTATAAGGATATGTCGACGAAATGATTGCACCGAGTATGTTTGTCATATAGAATGTCATGATTACGCCGATGATACTTCCGATTATTACTGTCCAGCGGGCAATTGCTTTTGCCTTTGGCAGCTCATCGATCTCTTTGTCAGGATGAAGTACGGATCTGTAGAAATCCTTGGACATACATCCGCCCATACCTATGAGAAGGCAGTTGCCGCTTGACATAGCTGCTGCCAGTACTGCTGTGATTACGAGTGCTGCAACAAATGGAGGACATGTCTGAGATATAGTATATGCGAACAATCCATCTGTTACTTTCGGGAACATAGCATGACCTGCAACGCCTACTGCAGATGCCATTGTTCCTACGAACATTGTGATGATTCCGCCGAAAATACATCCCCACTTAGCAGTTTTTGCATCTTTTGAGGACTGATAACGCATGAAGCAGTCATACGAAACAGCCATTGAAAGCAGGAACGGAAGAACATAATATACGAATGTTCCGACCATACCATGCGGAATGAAAGGTGAACCGAAAACGCTTCCTGCAGTTATTCCCGTTCTCGCTGTCATTGCCTTAAGAGCAAAGATAGCGCCAACAGGAATTCCTACGGCCAAAATGCATAACTGGATCAGATCTCCGACGATAACGGACCACATGCCGCCCATTGAACTGTATACCAGGATGACTCCGGCACATGCTACTACGCCTACCCAGAACGGAATGCCGAAAGCAGCAAGTATGCCACCGCAGGCAAGCAACTGAACCATGAAGATACCGAGCAGATTCGGAACATTCGTTGCCCATGCAAGCAATCTTACCGATTTATGCTGTCCGAAACGCAGTTCAAAGAAGTCAAGAGGCACCTGACAGTTTGCCGCTCTCATCCTCCCTGCAAAGAATACACCTGCTATGATGCAGCCTATGCCGCAACTCATTGAATAGTACATTCCCGGCCACAGTCCGAGCGATGCGCCTGATGAAGCTCCGCCTACTACTACGCCGGAACCTATCTGTACTGCGGCAATCGTACATGATGACATCAGGAGACCGACTTTGCCTCCGGCAACCAGGAAGTCTGAGGCTTTTGTTGCTCTGCCTTTTGCCCAGAAACCGATCCCGAGCAATACGCATAAATAGACGCCTGCCACTGTTAAAATAATTGCTTGTGTACTCATCATATTTCCCCTCTTTCTTTAAAAATGTAAATGATAAGTGAATAAATAATAAGCGAAAATTTAAGTGATACTTAGCGATAACTAATTTACGTATTTATACTTCGTGTCCCGCATACAGCTCTTTGGTTATTTTTGCCAGACCCGGTACCATTGTTGATGGTGTCGCGCTCATAGCAAATCTCACAGCGCCACAGTCAAGCGGTATCGTAAAGATGTTTTTCTCACGAAGTTTATCAACTAACTCAAACTGACCTTTTGCCGGTACAGAAATGAAAAATCCCGCCTGATACGGCAAAACCGGAAGTCCTGCCTCTGCTGCCTCTGCCATGAATATCTTTGCTCTCTTATTGATCAGTTCTCTGTATACAGCTCTTTCTTCATCTGTTTTCTTCTTTAATTCAGGATCAGCCATTATCAGCGCCAGTGTTTTCTGCGCTCCACGGCTACCGTTAGACCATGTAGCCCGGTTGGAAAAAGTGTTTACATATTCAAATTCAAGCGCCAGATCCTCAGATGTGGAGACTCCTATCAGCGCACCTGATCTCATTCCGTAGCAGAGGAAGGATTTTGACATGCTGAAAGCGACCGTCAGAAGCATATTCTCAGGCATATTATCAAAGTACTTCAGAAAATCTCTTGTTTCATCAATAGACCCCGCATAATCTGTATACGCCATATCCCACAGAATAATGATTTTCTTGCCTTTATCTGTATATGTCTTGAAGAAATCTATCATTTCTTTCCAGTCATCATTTGTCATTGAATAACCTGAAGGATTATGAGCAGGAGTATTTATTATCGTCATCATGCTTTCCTGATCAGCCAGAATACCATCCGCCTTTATTTTGAAATCTTCCAAAGTAAAGTGATTATCCTTATCAAACATCTGGTAAATTTCCCAGTTTCTTTCGCTTTCTATTGCCATCTCTCTGTACGGGCCCCAATGCCAGTCCGGGATCAGGAATTTTTCTCCGCGTTCTACGTAATTAAAAATCACATGATGAATACCTCCGGAACCGCCCGGAATAGCTACGCATCTTGCATACGTGCCTTTTGGCTGATGTCCCTGGAATGCATACTCGATTGCTGCCTCACGAAAATCAGGTAGACCTGCTATAGGAGCATAGTCACACAGCTCACTGCCCGGCAAGGATCTGTAAATAGCTTCTACTGTCGGCAGAGTTGCAAAATCACCTTCTTCGTTTTTAACAACTCCCAAAGTCGCATCAACAATATTTTCTTTGCCGTATTTTGCAATTGCATCCTTCGCCATCAATCCTGATGAAAAACTTGGATCAGGTTTGCCTTTTCCAAAAGCATTTGATGACACCATTGAACTGATTGTCATGTTTGACCTCCTTAATTTTTATACTTAACTATCAATGCATCTACAGCGCATACGCCTTCCGGATACACGAGAACCGGATTCAAATCCATTTCTTTGATTTCATCTCTGTGTTCAAAAGCATAATTGGAAACGGTCACGATCAAATCAGCTAAGGCGCTGATGTCACATGGCTCGGAGCCTCTATAGCCGGAAAGTAATTTATAACCCTTAAGTTTTTCCAGCATCATCTGCGCTTCACCCTTGTTCATTGGTGCCGGGTACAAAGAAACATCTTTAAATATCTCAACAAATATGCCTCCCAAACCCACAAGCAACATCGGTCCGAACATCTTGTCATTGCTTATCCCGATTATGATTTCTATTCCTGGCGGAGCCATTTCCTGTACCAGGATTCCGTCCGTCTTAGCATTCGGATTTGTTCTTGCAATGTTCTCCAATATTTCTTCATACGCTGATTCAGCGCCGGAAAGATCCTTGATTCCAAGTTTCACGCCGCCCGCATCTGTCTTATGTAATATTTCTGAAGAATTGATTTTAAGCGCCAGCGGATATTTCATACTGCCGCATACTGCTGCCAGTTCAGCTTTATCGCGAACAATGGTCTGAGCGGGGATCGGTACACCATAACCCGCTATTTCCGCTTTGCTGTCAAATTCCGAAAGTGCAAATGTTTCGTCTGAGTCATGAGGCGCCGGTGAACAACTTACAAGAGTACGTTTCGAAGGATCATATTTTCCGAAATCTCCAATCGATTTCAAACAAGGGAACGCCGTCTCCATAGGCGAAAGCAGCGGAACGCCTCCTGCCTCCATCAGTCTCCTCATCTCCAGGTTTCTGTCTCCTTCAAATGAAGGGACTGCAAACAGCGGTTTGGTGATGCCTTCATTTTTCGCATGAGCCATGCTCCTGCAGAGCGACCCTGCTGCTCCGCCAGAATCCAGGCCAATATTTGTTCCTACAGTGATTGCACCAACTTCCTCATCTTCTTGCAAAGCCTTTAGCAATCCTATTGTCCCTTCATCGTTATTGAAAAGAACCGTCGTGGCATCCAGAGGATTTTTAGGAACTGCAAAGCCCGGAAGATTCTCTTTCATCTTTGCCTTGGTATCTTCCGAAATGTCCGAAAGCTCCAAGCCGACCTGCTCTGCGATATCCGCACTTACGGTACTCTCACCGCCAGAAAGACTTACAACTGCATACTTCTGCACTTTAGGCAGATTGCCCTTCAAGACAGCCAGAGCTTGAGCTACACACATAAACTGATCGAAAGAATCAGCAGTTATAACACCGTATTTCTCAAAGACTGCATAGTATGTTTTTGCAGATCCAGCCATACTGCCTGTATGGGACGCTGCCGAAATCGCTCCTTTTACGGATTTCCCCGACTTCAAAACAACTACCGGTTTCTTCTTTTCAGCAGCCTTTTTCAAAGCAGATACGAATAATTCTCCATCCTGCACGCCCTCAAGATAAAGAGCGACTACTGCCACATCATCATCGTCAACCGCAAAATCCATCAGCTGTTCCAACCTCAGGGCATTGCCGTTTCCTGATGATAATGCATAAGAAATGCTTATATAATCACGGCTCTGAATTTCCGAAAGAACAAATCCGCTCTGTGCAATAAAAGCGATACCCGTTTCAGTGCTCGGCGGCGTCGACATGCGTCCGCCCCAGAAATTAATTTTGTCAACATTGTTCAACATGCCCATGCAATTCGGTCCCAGAACGCTTATGTCATAAGTCTTTGCAACATCGACGAGCTTATCCTCGAGTGCATTTCCCTCTTCAGTGTGCTCCTCGGAAAATCCACTGGCATAAACGACTGCTGCTTGTATTCCGAAACGTCCGGCCTCCTCCATAAGCGGTAATATGGTATTCCTCGGTGTACAGAAGACTGCACAATCAGGCACTTCCGGAAGATCAGAAATCGAATTGTAACATTTGCGGTCAAAAACCGATTCTTTGTTTGGATTTACCAGATAGACTGAATCTGCAATGCTACTTTCGAATGCGTTAAGTGTAGCCGCACGTCCGAAGCTGGAAGTTTCAGACGCGCCGATTATTACAACGCTTTTTGGTTTTACAAGTTTACTGATACTCATTCTCTTCCACCCTCTATATGTATGTGTAACCTGCCATAAATGCGGCATCATTTGCTTCTACATACTTTTCTTTTCCTTTTTTAACAAATACTGCTTTCAAAACTTCTCTTGCCTTGTCTACATCAAACAAGTCACAGGCTTTTATCATTGCGCCGAGCGAAACAATATTGGCTGCTTTAAGATTGTTCACCTCCTGTGCACAGGTTAGACAAGGGACCTTAAATACGCGGAAATTCCCGCTCAGGTCTGTAGTTTCATCTATCGCATCACTATTTACTATCAGCATTCCGTTTTCTTTCAGATATTGTTTGAATCCTACCGACTGTTTGTTCATTGCCACCAGTATGTCCGTTTCTTCAATACCGGGGCCGCCAATAATTTCATCTGAAAATTTAACTACACTGTATGCTTTTCCGCCCCTCATAGCCGGGCCGTATGACGGCATCCATGTTACATTTTTGCCTTCTTCCAAAGCCATTTCTGCAACAATTATCCCTGAAGTTAATACTCCCTGTCCTCCAAATCCAGCAAATACTAATTCCATGCTACTCACCAGTCCTTTCCTTCAATACTCCAAGGGGATAATAAGGAATGACATTATCATCGATCCACTTTATTGAGTCCTTTACATTCATTGCCCAATTTGTCGGGCATGGAGAAACTATTTCCACAAATGAATACCCTTCTCCGTTTATCTGTGCGCTGATCGCTTCTTTTATATATTTCTTTAACTGATTAATATTTTTCGGACTTGTAACAGCTCCGCGTGCAACATATGATACATTTGGCAGTGTTGCCATAATCTCAGGAACCTTTATCGGCATTCCCGTCACTTTGCAGTCTCTTCCTGCAGGGCTCGTAGTTGTCTTTTGACCAGGCATCGTCGTCCAGGACATCTGCCCGCCCGTCATTGCGAAGTTATTATTCAAAATGACAAATGTACAGATATTTTCTCCTCTGTAGGCTGCATTTAATGTTTCATTGAGTCCTATTACATATGCGTCTCCATCACCCTGATATGAAATCGAAAGTAAATCAGGTCTGGCCACCTTTACACCTGTAGCTACAGAAGCGGCACGCCCGTGTGCGGTCTGAAGCACATCACCGCTCCATGATGGAGGATTCATATTGCAGCAGCATCCTACACCGAGAGAAAGAATGGCTTTTCTCTCATAGCCTGCCTCCTGAATAGCTTCTGCCAAAAGACGTGCAAAAATACCATGACCACATCCGGGGCAGAAGGTGTGTGTATGTTCAACCAAGACCGGTCTCCTTTTTTCAAATGCCATCTAGAACGCCTCCTTTTCCTCTCCTGATTTAACTTTTTCAAAATACTCTATGATATGCACCGGTGTTGGAATGTTTTGTCCTGAGAACAGACCGTATACCGGAATGTTCCCTGCACACATTTTTTTAGTGGCCAATGCAACATCTTCAATAACTTGTCCACTGTCAGTACTTTCAACTGATATCATTCCTTTTACTGTCCCTGGGACTTCTTCAAATCCTTTATATGGGAACGGCCATGCGGTTATTGGTCTTATGAGTCCAACTTTTTCTCCTTCTGCTCTCAGTTTATCTACCGCAGTCCTTGTTGTTCTTGACGGCAGACCATATGATACAAATACATAATCTGCATCCTGCACTTTGTAATTTTCCCAGCGCTGTTCGTTCTCGCGCATCGTTTCGATCTTCTTCCTGAATGCGGCCGGTTTCCCCGCAGTCGTAGGACGTCCGTGATCATATGAATTTTTGTCTCCTGTCCCGTCCCAGACCCAGTCCAGATCAGTTGGGCCTTCTTTGAATTCCGGGAATTCAACAGGTTCCATCATCTGGCCCAGTGCTGCCTCTGACAGCAGTTCCACTGGATTTCTGTATCTTTCTGCGATATCATAAGCATCATATAAAAGGTCTACTGTTTCCTGAATGCTGTTTGGCGCCAGCACCACTAATCTATAATCACCATTTCCTCCGCCGCGCGTATCTCTAAGATAATCCGTCTGAGCTGAATCCAGATTTCCCAACCCCGGACCCCATCTGATAACATTTACAAATAAAGCCGGCAAAAAATTGGTGCACAGGTAACTTATTGCTTCCTGTTTAAGCGAAAATCCCGGACCTGATGAACTGGTCATGCATCTCATACCACATGCAGAAGCACCGAACAGCATATATGCTGCCGACATTTCATTTTCAGCCTGTAAAAAAGTCCTTCCCAGTTCCGGCATTCTTGCGGATAAATATTCTCCAACTTCGGTTTGAGGCGTTATAGGATATCCGGCATAAAATTTGCATCCCGCTCTCAGCGCCGCCTCGGCAATAGCGTGATTGCCTTTCCACATTTCTTTCATCTAGTTCACTTCCTCCACTGTTCAATCAATCTTCTGTTAATTCAAAAACTACGTCAGGGCATACCGTATAGCAGATGCCGCATTTAACGCATTTGCTTTCATCGCATTCCACATAGTTGTAGCCGTTTTCGTTTAATGAATCAGAAATAGCCAGAGCTTCTTGTGGGCAGGATATGACACAGTACCCGCAACTTTTGCATCGATCTGTATCAATATGAAGTGTTGCCATTATTATTCCTCCTTTCAGAATAACTTTTGTAAATAAATATTTTTATATTCTAATTTTTTGTAATTTATTTTTCAATTTGATTTTATAACGTACATCCAAAGGTGTCAAGCAAATAAAAGACAAAAAATTAAGAAAATTGTCAGTGGTCCAACCAAAGTTGAAATACCAACAATTTTTAGCATTAATAAATTGAAAAGATTGTATTTTTTTGTATAATTTTATGTGAAAAAATAATTTTAACTTTTTCTTTTTTTGGAAAGAATGATTACGCCAATCGCATAAGTCAATACGTATATACATAAATATACGAGCATTGGGATTCTATAGCTCCCTGTAATATCATACATCCAGCCCGAAAAAACGGGCGTAAAAACAGGCCCCAGGCTGATAAATGCCGACACTGTGCCAAAAATCTCTGAAAACGATTCCTGGCCGAACACATGTATCGTTATCAAAGGTGTAAGTATTGCAGATGACGCAATAGCACCTCCGAATAACACCGCCGCCGCATAATCCAATACAGATATTCTGCAAGCAGAAAGCATTGCCATACTCAGGACTGCTACACTCATAACCAGACAGAAAGTTTTGCCAATTCCTATCCTGTCATTTATCCAGCCCTCTGCCAATTTGAAGAACGCAATGCAGAAGCTGATAAGACTAACCATTATCGATGCTTTCATCGCCGAATACCCAAGATCGATATAGTAAGCCTGTGCCTGCGACAGCACTCCGATAGCAACCCCGCTCAAAGAAAAAGCAATAAAACAAATTCCGTAAAACCCGGGTTTACGCATTATCTCTTTTTTGCGATTGCATGTTCTATCCCGCTGTATACGATCTATTCTGCCTCTGACATCCGGAGCATCCGCACCCATTGGCACAAGCCCCTTTTCATTTGGCTTATATCTGTATAGCATAATAATCGGAATAAGGCAGATGATTCCCACCAGCCCCGTAATTCGAAGTGCCGCCTGATATCCGAATGAAATGATCAGTTTGCTTGTCAGCGGATTCATGATTATACTGCCTATTCCAGATCCCATCGTCGCCAGCCCCAGGGCCGTCCCCTTTTTTTCAATAAACCAGTTGCTTATCAGAATTGATGTCGCAACGCTGCCGGCAAAAGTTGATCCGGCACCCATTATCACTCCGAGAACATACAGCGGGAGCAGACTATGAATAAACGACATACCGATCCATGCAAACACAGCGGCAAGTCCGCCAGCCACAGTAATGATGTGCGGATTAAATTTGTCGTACATTTTCCCTATCATAAAACAAACAGCCACTGCTCCGACGGATGCAAATGATATATACAACGAATATTGACCTCTTGATATGTCAAGCGCTTTTGTCATCGGCAAAATATACTGGCTAGTAGTATTGCAGATCATACCGGTTTCACACATCAGCATGAACATGCATGCAACAGCCAAATACCATCCGTAAAAAGTTTTTTTACCGCCGATCAAAGTATTTTTCCTCCCTCTTGTATCTTCTGGCATCTTCTTCTCCGCTCAGAACTTTAGCAACGCCGTTTGCCAGTGCCGGCATTTCAAGAGACCCTGGTATCACCCTGATCGGGGCAATAAACCGCACTCTACTGCTTATCATATCTGTCAAAACTCCAGAATATGCTGCACCTCCGCTTATAACAATATAATCCACATCTCCGCGCAGGACTGCGGCCATCTCCCCGACTGCCTTTGATATTTGATATGCCCAGACTTCCATGATAGTTTTCGCGTATCCGTCTCCGTTACCCGCCTTTTCTTCCACAGATTTCACATCGTAGGTGCCAAAATGTGAAACGATACCCCCTTCTGTCATAACAATTTTTTCCAGCTGTTCTCTGGTGTATTTCCCGCAAAAGCACAATTCAATCAACGTCAAAGTGCTGAATCCACCTGCTCTCTGAACAGACATCGGACCGTCATCCCCGCTGACGCTGTCTATTATGTCGCCTTTTTTATGGGCATTTACACTTATTCCTCCTCCAATATGAACAGCAATAAAATTCATATCCTCATAACGGCATCCGCATTCTTCTGCAGTACGACGGCAGATTGCTTTTGTATTCAGTACATGAGTGCGATTTTTTCTGTACACTCCTTTTAAGCCTGTATAATGTGCTATTTCCTGTGTCTCATCGGCGCTGACCGCATCATATATGTACGCCTTCACGCCGTACATTTTCGCAATATCGAACGCTATTACTGCGCCGAGATTTGACGCATGCGATGCGTCAGGCGACATAGACGCATGTACGAGTTCCTCGTCAACAAGATATGCTCCGCTGTGCATTTTACCGAATGTTCCTCCTCTGGACGCAACTCCGTCCAGTTCCTTGAGGTCTATTCCGGCTTCATTCAGCACCTGAAGTATTTCGGTTTGCCTGAAATCGATCTGTTCCTTTTTGCTGTTCTGCATCGCAAGGCAATCCGGCGAATGCTCAACATTTGTCAGAAGTAGCTGCTCGCCTTTCCTGTAATAGGCAATTTTCGTCGATGTCGAGCCAGGATTTATTACAAGAATATTGTACTCCATACGTTCCAGTCCCTCCTTTATAGGCAGAATATCTTCTCATCTCTTTCATTGTTTTCTTCTCTTGCAAGTGTTTCCGCGACAGCATTCGGCATTTTGGCAGCAACGCTGTTCACCAGAATATCTATCATCAACAATGTAGCCGCGTGAGTATTATCTATTGCAATCCCTTTAACCGGTGAAAACAGCGTCAGATCACATTCTGTCGCAAGAGGATTAGTTGGATTGTCGGTGATAGCCACTGTGTCAGTTCCTCTTTCTTTTGCAATAACAACAGATTCAAACACTTCCCTGAATACTCTCAGACTGCTGACAGCTATCAGAAGATCTTTTTCCCCCATATGACTGTATTTTACTTTTTGTGAAACACCTACGCCGGTCAAATTCACCACCTGCTTTCCCAGACGCCAGAGATACCATGATAAAGCTTTTGTGATGATTTCGCTGCCAAACATCGATGCCATATAAACGGTTTCCGCATTTATTATTTTATTGACAACACCGTTCAGCGTACGCTTGTCCAGCATCTGCTCCATTGCGGTTATATTGTTCATGTCCTGTGTCAATGTATCCGCAACGATATCATTATTTACGCCCTTGTCCAGATATGACTGAAACAAATCATATGAATTAACACTTTTTTTATATAAAGAATTCAAATCATTTTTAAATTCCTTGAACGAAGCATATTCAAGTTTTCTTGTCAGTCTGGTAATAAATGCAGGTGAAACGCCGCATCTCTCCGCTATCTGAAAACTGTTCAGGAAAACCATATTATCAACATCCTGAATGATCAACCCGACAGCTTCTCTTTCTGTATCCGTCAAATTTGCTGATTTAACGCGGCTATTAATACTGGCAGTCATCGCTTGTCTCCTCCCGTAAAAATACTTTCAGTAAGAAATATATATTAAATATTAATTTACTTATAGTCTATATGTGCAAGGTTTTATTGTCAACACCGCACTCACTGTCTTGCAAAAAAAAATTAAAATACGTTGATATTTAAGTATTTATCCGTTTTACCACATTCTCATTACAATATTAATAATTACTAATTAACATGATTTTATCTTTGTATACATTTTGTATTTATATTTACAATTCCGATGCAAGTGATATAATCCCATTATTAATACCATGTATCCGGCGAAAGGACATAAGAATGCATACAGAAGTATATATCGAGGTATCAGCAAGACACGTTCATTTATCGCAAGAAATTCTGAACGTCCTATTCGGTAACGGCTATGAGCTCACATCTCAAAAAACTCTTGGCAGTGGATTTGCAGCAAACGAAAGTGTCCTGCTGTCCGGGCCTAAAGGAACAATCAGCAACGTCAGGATCCTGGGTCCCGCCAGAAATGTGACTCAGATAGAAATTTCCAAAACAGATGCAAAAGTACTCGGCATCGACCCTCCTATTCGTATGTCAGGAGAACTTGAAGGCAGTGCTCCAATAACATTAACCGGCCCCGCCGGGACATGTGATATAGAGCACGGTGTAATAGTTGCCAAACGGCATATACATATGGATATCGACACAGCAACAGTAAACAATATTTATAATAACCAGATGGTACAAGTTCAAGTGAAAAACGAAGACAGATCGATTATTTTCGGTGATGTCGTTTGCAGAGTTTATAATAAAAAAGCGAAACGATATGGCGCTGCCATGCACATTGACACCGATGAAGCAAATGCAGCCTCCATTGAAAATACATCCTTCGGATTTCTGATTGTATAGTATCGACTGTACACTCCAACCATAATAAAGATGGGGCTGTCGCATTAAGGGATTAATTATCCCCTGATGCGCGGCCCTTTTTTCATGCATTCAAAAAACAACAAAAAACAAAAGCTCCGGTCCGCAATGAACCGAAGACTTCTGGTAAAATATAATTATGAACCAAAATATTTTACAAAGAAATTATACGCTAAATGAGAGCAGTTATCAATTAAAAATACCGATGGAACTGAGCATGGTCATTCCGGACAATGACTGCGTGAGGCTGCTGAGTCAGTTTGTGGAGGAAATGGATCTTACAGATCTTTATGCGACGTATTCCCGGACAAGGGAAAATCAGGCAGACCCGCGTCAGATGCTCAAGATAGTGCTCTATGCATATCTCGACGGACATTATTCATCGCGCGAAATGGAGAAAGCATGCAGGCGGGATATCAACTACATGTACCTGCTTGAGGGTATGCCGGTTCCTGATCATGCCACATTCGCAAGATTCAGGAGCCTGCATTTTGCCCCATGTGCAAAAGAGCTTCTGGCACAGACATCGGAGCTCCTTTATCAGCTTGGGGAACTTTCGGGGCATGACATATTCATAGACGGTACAAAGATAGAGGCATGCGCAAACAAATATACTTTTGTCTGGAAAAAATCCGTGACAATGAATCAGAAAATACTCCTGGAAAAGCTGGCTGCACTCACGGAAGAATGCATCGGCACCTACGGCCTTAAACCACTATGGCACGGAGAGGTCAGAAAAAAGGATGTCGCCAAACTCAGACGACGTCTTGTCAGGATAAAAAATGAGGAAGGAATATCTTTCGTTCACGGAAAGGGCTCACACAAAACACAACTCCAGAGACATATCGAGACTCTGGATGCTTACCTTGACCGGCTTAAAGGATATGAACGCCGCATCAGAATATGCGGGGAAAGGAACAGCTATTCCAAGACGGACCACGATGCGACCTTCATGCGCATGAAGGAAGATGCCATGCTGAACGGACAGCTAAAACCGGCATACAATCTTCAGCACGGAGTCGATTCTGAATATGTCACATGGATATCGATAACGCCGTATCCGAATGATACGAAGACGCTCGAGCCGTTTATCGAAGACATGTACGGACACATATCCTTAAGATACAAAAATATCGTTGCCGATGCCGGATATGAAAGTGAAGAGAATTATTCATATTTGAGTTCCCATGGCATGGCAGCGTTCATCAAGCCGGCAAATTATGAAATATCGAAGAAGAGAAAATACAGAAACGACATAAGCCGCCGGGAGAACATGGCGTACAATGCGGACGGTGATTACTACACATGCAGAGCCGGAAAAAGACTATGCGCATGCGACGTACACAGCCGCAAAAGCAGAAACGGGTATACCGCAACAAAAACGATCTATGAATGCCGGGAATGCACCGGATGCCCTTACCGCGGCGAATGCATAAAAGGCCGCAACTGGAAGATACCGGAGGAAGAGCGTACCAAGAGATTCGAAGTCTCGAGGCGGCTTGCGGCGCAGAGAGCCGAAAGCCTTGCGAGGATCACGAGCCCGGAAGGATGCATGCTGCGTATCAACAGAAGCATCCAGGCCGAAGGGTCGTTTGCCGATGTGAAACAGGACAGAGGATTCAGAAGGTTCATGAGCCGCGGCCGTACCAATGTATTTGCGGAAAGCACACTTCTTGCAATCTCACACAATATCGAAAAACTCCACAACAAAATACAGTCTGGAACGACAGGGCGGCATCTGTTCTGCACAGAGGCAGCTGCCTGAATCCTCACGAAGAAGCAAGCATCCTGCAGGGCCTCTGTTTACTGCGCCCCAAAATGCACGGAATGCATTCTGAGATGCAGACCTATCCGGACGAAAAGAAATCTACGAAAAAAGAGCCGCGCATCAGGGGATAATTAATCCCTTAATGCGACAGCCCCATCTTTTCATGCCTGTGATTTTTACTTTACCTGCTAGAACACATATTTTTCAAGTCTTTCAAACGCTTCCACGACTCTTGAATGAGGCAGCGCCAGGTTCATCCTGATAGCATAAGCTCCGTGGAACTGGCGTCCGTCCTGCCACATGACTCCGACCTCTATGCCGGCACGCTGAAGTTCGTCGATAGTTTTGCCGTTTTTCCTGCACCATTTTTCACAGTCCAGGAAGAGCATATATGTGCCCTGCGGTTTGGACACCTCCACGCCGTCGAAATGCGCGTTGATGAAATCGCACGCATATTCCACATTACTGCCGAGTACCTGCACGAGTTCGTCCACCCATTCATAACCTTCCGGCCTGTATGCGCCGACCAGAGCATGCATTGAGAGCACGTTCATCTCGTTGTAGAACGTCAGCGCTCCCTGTCTGCTGATGCGGTCCCGCAGATAGTCATTGTAAATAATATGATAGCTTCCGATGAGCCCGGCGAGGTTGAAGGTTTTTGACGGCGCGTAGAAAGCGACTGTTCTGTTCCTCGCGTCTTCTGACACTGACTGAGTCGGGATGTGTTTATTGCCGAACAGTATGAGATCTGACCATATTTCATCCGCGACAACGAAAACGTNGTTGGCCTTATACACTTCCATGGCCTTTTCTATTTCCCATCTTTCCCATACTCTGCCGGTCGGATTGTGTGGAGAACAGAAAATAGCCGTATGGATATTATACTCTTTGATTTTTCTGTCCATGTCCTCGAAGTCCATGCGCCAGATGCCGTCTTCGTCCTTCTTCAGCGGACTCAGCACCAGATTATATCCATTCATCCCCACATCGGTCGTAAATCCTACATATGTAGGCGAATGCACGAGGACATTGTCGCCTGCCGAACATAGCACGCCAAGCGCGCTGACCACTCCGCCGATCACGCCGTTCTCATATCCGATATGTCTGCGCTCCAGGCCTTTGACGCCGTTTCTCGTCTCATGCCATCTGATTATTTCGTCGTAGTATTCATCGCTCGGCGCGAAATANCCGAACGCNGGATGCTGCGCCCTCTTTATTATTTCATCAGTAATAGTATGGACTGTCGGGAAATTCATATCCGCTACCCACATAGGGATCCTGTCGAACTCCGGTTTCGTGACGCCTTTCGGCGCTATTCCGAAGATGTCTGTTTCTACGTCGACCGCTATTGAATCCCTGCCGCGCCTGTCCAGTATGCTTGTAAAATCATATTTCATGATCTGCCTCCATATATAATTAACTGCATTAATAATTAAGTAACTTAATTATATCAGTGCAATCAATTTTGTCAATAGATTTTATTACCATTTCCGGCTGTTTTTTCTGCTCTCAGTTACATCCTCTCTGAAAGAATCGTTGATCTTTTCCTGCATCTCGATGAATATTTCGATATCCTCATCTTTAAATGCTTTCAGACCTTCCATCGTCCTCATGAGGCATGCGTCCTCGAACTTCTTATGGTCGCGGTAGATCCCGCGGCCTTTTTCTGTGAGCTCCAGAAAAAATTCACGGGCGTTCTGCTCGTTCCTGACCTGGACGATACAATCTTTCTTTTTCAGCTTTCTTATATTCTGCGAGCAGAAACTCGGAGTNTTGCGGATCAGTTCCGATAGTCCTTTTGCTGTAATGCCCGGATGTTCACCGACGACATGTATTATCTGCGATTCCGACTGATATAGATATTCACCGCTGCCGTAATTATGCGGCAGCGAATCATACTCCGACATAAGGTCATATGACTCGTCGATTTTTTCGATCAATTTTTCAAACAGTTCGCTGCGTGTTCCGTTCATTCTTTCACCTCTGATATTTAAGTTAATTATCAATGGTATTAATCATATCAGAATGCGTACATCGGCGCAACAGAAAACATATACGCCGCGCCGCATCGCCTATTGGCAATATAAGCTGAGTCCCACTAATATGCAGCTTTCTATGTACGGCATCTTTTTTTCTTCCAGGTAGGCTTTGAGCTCATCGCTCTCGGCTCCCGGCTGTATAACAATACATTTGAAGTCTTTTTTGCATTCTTTCATCAGTTCCAGCCCGCGTACCGGATTGATGCAGAGATCGATCACATCGATGTCCGCCTCGATATCATTGAAGGAATCCAGTTCCTTCCCGATTCCGTAAGCCGTATACCCGTTTTCGGTAAGCCCGTCTTTGATTTTGCACGCATATTTTTCCTTGTCCAGAGTATTGCCGGCCACGGCAAACACCTTCTGTTCCATTACTTCTTTGAGATCCATTCCTGTCTCCTTTCATCATACAGATAATTGATTATACCATTTGTGATATAATCAAAACATACTGGAGGTATACAATGGACGATAAAAATATCTGCCGCAGCTGCATCGACTGCGCGGCAAAAAGCTGTGACGGGAAAAGTGACCGTCATCCCGATTTCTGCATTTCGCAGGGTGTCGACCCTGACTTTCGGGAAGAGATCAAATGCAGATACACTGACGACCCGGAAAACTCGCGCATTATGAAAGCTTCGGCCGAAGTAGAAAACGATTATTACTGCAGACTCACCCGCGTTGAAGAAACGATCGAATGGGCCAAAAAACTCGGCGCGGAAAAAATAGGCATCGCCACCTGCGTCGGTCTTCTCTCCGAGAGCCGGATGCTCGCGAAGATACTGCGCTCGCACGGTTTCGAGGTCTGCGGCGTTTCCTGCAAAGTCGGGGAAATACCGAAGACGGATATCGGTATCGATGAACGCTGCCTGGCAGTCGGAACGAATATCTGCGATCCGATAATGCAGGCTGAACTGCTGGAGGCGGAGCACACGGACATAAATATCGTCATGGGTCTCTGCGTCGGTCACGACAGTCTGTTTTACAAATACTCGCATACGATAACAACGACTCTGGTCGTGAAGGACCGTGTTCTCGGCAATAATCCGGCCGCGGCTCTCTACACCGCCGAGTCATATTACAAGGCAAAACTGTTCAAATAGCAGCGCTCGGGGCGTTTCCACAGCATGAATTCTTTACAGTAAGTATATTGTCTGACTTTTTTATTTCGTGTTTTCCGGACATTATTTTATGATAAAGTATTCTTGTTGTATTATTAGTATTTTTTATTATATTGTATTAAGAGGAGAAAAACATGAAAAGCATTGCAAAAATGTGGAACCGGCTGACTCTGATCGAACAGATCGTCATCGGTCTCATCATCGGCATCATCCTGGGACTTACCGTGCCTCAGGCTGCCGGCATTTCGATCTGCGGAACTATGTTCGTAACAGCTCTGAAATCCGTGGCGCCGATACTCGTTCTTTTCCTGATCATGAGTGCGATCTGCCATCATGAACAGGGTCAGAAAACAAATATGAAAAACATCATCGCGCTGTACCTGATCGGTACATTTGCCGCGGGCTGCATCGCAGTAGTCATGAGCTATATATTCAAGCTCACGCTGGTGCTCGGCGACAAGGCGACGGACATCAACCCTCCGTCGGGTCTGACTGCAGTAATGCAGCAGCTGCTTACCAATCTCGTTGCGAACCCGGTGGATGCTCTGATGAATGCGAACTATCTCGGCATACTCGTCTGGGCGATACTGCTCGGCGTAGCATTAAGATTTTCGCATGAAACGACAAAAAATATTATCGGAGATATATCCGATGCTGTATCCACGATCGTCAAGTGGGTCATCAAATTCGCTCCGCTCGGAGTTATGGGCCTCGTATTCGCCGCCATCTCAACAAACGGCATCGGGGTGCTTGCAAAATACGGACAGCTCATCATCCTGCTTGTAAGCGCGATGGCCATCGACGCTCTTGTAATGAACCCGATCATCGTGTTCTCTCAGCTGCGTCAGAACCCGTACCCGCTGATTCTCAGATGTCTCAAGGACAGCGGCATCACGGCGTTCTTCACGAGAAGTTCGGCAGCCAACATTCCTGTCAACATGAGACTCTGCGAAACACTTGGTCTGGACAAAAATACATATGCGATCTCAATACCTCTCGGAGCAACGATCAACATGGGCGGAGCATCCATTACCATTTCGGTGCTGACGCTGGCAACATGCCACACTCTCGGTATTTCCGTCAGCCTGCCAATGGCAATAATACTCTGCGTCCTGGCAGCTCTGAGCGCATGCGGAGCTTCCGGTGTTCCGGGCGGCTCGCTCCTGCTGATACCGCTGGCCTGCTCGCTGTTCGGAATTTCGCCTGACATCTCGGCTCAGGTCATAGGAGTCGGATTCATCGTCGCGGTCATACAGGACTCATGCGAAACAATGATCAACTCTTCAACCGACGTTCTCTTCACGGCGACAGCCGACTTCAAGAAGCAGAAGAAGGAAGGCAAGAAAATCAAAGTTTCGATTTTTGACAAACAGGAAGAAGAAAAAACAGCATAACTGCATAAGTTCCGGTGACGGCACCGGAACTTATGTCAGATGATAAAAGGCTGCCGCATCAAGGGATCGATCATCCCCTGATGCGCAGCCTTTTTTTAGCAGATCCTTTTTCGCCCGGCCAGTAATGCTGCTCAGCAGACATGCCGGCCAGGCCGTGTACCGTCCCTCAAATGGGCGAATAGTGTAAACTAACTCTAATTTTAACACAACTTAATTTGTGTTAAAAATATGAACACAAAACGAAAATGTAAGTTTTTTTCCCCGCACTCAAATGATATCTTAAACAATGCCAGGGGGGAAAATTTAATTATGAAAGAAAGTACAAGAAGAAGGATCAAAACGATCAAAAAAGTTTCTGTCATCATCGGAGCGCTGGTCATTCCGCTGATGTACAGCTATTTCTATCTGGGCGCATTCTGGGACCCGTATTCGAAACTGGACTCAGTGCCTGTCGCCATCGTGAACGAGGACGCGGGTGCAGTAATAAACGGGACCGAAAGGAATGCCGGCCGGGAGCTCTGTGACAAGCTCAAAGATGACGGAAGCCTCGATTTCAGTTTCGTCAGCGCAAAGAAAGCAGATGCCGGAGTATCGGGAAATAAATATTATGCGTCTATCACCATCCCGAAGGATTTCTCGCAAGACATCGCTTCGGCGGCGACAACGGACAAGACGACGGCTCAGCTCGTCTACCATGTAAACGAAAAAAGAAATTACATCGCTTCGCAGATCCTGAACAATGCCAAAGCGAAAATACAAAAGGAACTTACAGGCGAACTCGATCAGCAGATTGTTCTGACACTTGCCAACAAGGTCAAAACTGTACCGGACGAACTCAGTACGCTGTCCGCAGGACTGCATCAGATGGACAGCGGCGCCTCACAGCTTCAGAACGGCAGCGGACAACTAGTTGCCGGGACTGACAAACTGAATGCCGGCGGCAAAACACTTGCTTCAGGCACTTCATCCGCTCTCAGCGGCAGCGATTCACTGGCTCTCGGAACCACTAAACTTGCAGCGGGTGCCAAAACGCTGGCGGCAGGCAGCAGCAGTCTGGCCTCAGGGGCAAAAGACCTGGATGACGGGCTGGCCAGACTTCTCGCAGGTGTAAATACCATGGAATCAAAAATGCCGGCGCTCGCGTCGCAGACGTCTCAGCTAAATCAGGGCGCTCAGACTCTTTCAGCCGGAGTGTCAAAATATGTCACGAGCACCAATAATACAATCGACAGTATCGACACCAATATTACCAATGCCTCCGCACTGATGAATACCAAATCGACCGATGCCGAGAAGCTTGCGGTCGCGCAGGCGACGCTCAAAGGGATACAGGACGGACTTAAGGCAACAGATCCGCAGACCGGCAAAACTCTCCGCGAATCAGGAGCATCTCTGACCGCCGGTGCACAGACCGTCGCCTCAGGCACAAGCCAGCTCGCGGCCGGTACGGCGGCGGGCAGTGAACTCAGGACCGGCCTCGATGCCATTCAGCAGGGCGCATCCGATGCCAAGACCGGAAGCGCGAAAATCAAATCAGGAGCTGATTCCGTTTCAGCGGGAGCATCTTCTGTGAGCGATGCATCTGCGCAGGTTGCCGCGGGAGCATCGACTCTCAACGACGGGCTGCGTACTCTCGACGGAGGCGCGGCGCAGCTCAGCATGGGGCTCTCAAAATTGGCGAAAAGCCAGAAAACAATGGACAGCGGTATTACTGAACTGGCGTCCGGGATCAGCACAGGCACAAAATCCGTCGACTCAGGCCTGAAGTCGGCAAAAACACAGGTCAGTGCTCTTGACGGGCTCAGCGACTATGCCAAAGAACCGGTGAAAGTCAAGACTGACACAGTTTACAGCGTGCCAAATTACGGAACTGCATTCGCGCCGTACTTCATGTCGCTGTCACTGTGGGTAGGCGGACTGATAATATTCTTCGGGATATATTACGATGTGGATAAAAGATATAAATACCTCTGCCGCGATTCCGAGAATAAAGTAATACGTACCTTCTCATATCTGGTGCTGGCTCTGGCGCAGGCATTGCTGCTCGCATTCCTCGTGAAGGCTGCGCTCGGACTCAGCGTAGACAACTTCGGCGCATATATCGCGGCCTGCTGCTTCGTTTCAGTTGTATTCATCGCGATCATTCAGTTCTTCATCGTCGAACTCGGAGATCTCGGAAAGTTCCTTTCACTGCTGCTGCTGATACTTCAGCTCACTTCCTGCGGAGGAACATTCCCGATGGAAACGGTACCGTCATTCTTCCGTCATCTGTATCCGTTCATGCCGATGACCTACTCGGTCGGTCTTTTCAAAGAAACTATCAGCGGCAATGTCGGCACGAGCATGAAGATGAATATCATCGTACTCGGCATGTACCTGGCAGCGGCGCTCATCGCTACGATCCTCATGATCGTTATGAAAAAAGGCGCCCGCGAGCTCCGCAAAAGCAGGAAAATCGCTGCCCGGGCTCAGCGTCCGGAACTCGGTGTCTGAAGACTGAAGGCCGTCTGCTGATCCGCCGGATACAAATAATATGATAAACCCGCCTGCAGCAGCAGCCGAATCCCCTTTGGCGCTGCTGCGGGCGCTTTTTATTTCTGCAGTAAATGATCCGCAGAATTTACACAAAAATAAAAGCACATCATCGGGGTGAGAGGATTTGTGACACCGATCAATGCGCTTTTTCATATATTACAAAATCAATGTAATATATTCTATTTATATTTTAGCCTGTTTCATAATTTTGACAGTACCCGTTTCGATAATATTTCGGGTGTCCCGCCATTGCCCTTATTTCAGCATGAATCGATCGAGTTCCTTTCTGTTCGAAACATCAAGTTTCTGATAAATCAACTTCATTATTTCTTTGACAGTATTCACGGAAAGATGCATCCGTTCTGCGATCTCCTTGTTCTTCCAGCCTTTGGCAGCGAGCATTGCCACACTGAATTCCATAGCAGTCAGATCACTCGTTACGCTGTCCCCGGCATTCGGATTGTGAATGCTGCGCCAGCCGTCCGAAAACCGGTAAACGATTTCAACGATTCGCTGATACTCTTCCGGTTCTTCTTTCTTGAGGCACGATTCAACCAGACCCTGAAGCAGTCCGTGGTGCTCGGCAAAAGGCTGCAGGAACCCATCCGCCTTGGCCTTTCCCCACACTTTTCTAAAATAGTATTCCCCCCGCGCGGGCCGTTTCAGGCGCATCGTATCCATAGCGATCATGAGACCGAGATAAATGGCATCTACCTGATATCCGCGCGCGCAGGCCATATGGAACGCCGTACCCGCAACTCCCATCGAAAGTTCATATTCCTCCTGCAGATAATATATATGTGCCTGCAGATAGCAGCAGAACAGGACCATTCCCTGGGGAAGTTCGTTTATGGTTTCCCGCAGACTGTCTATATCGTCGATCGGCATGTGCAGTAATACTTTCCCGACTGCTATGATAAATGTACGCATTGCCCGTTCAGCGGATGTCTGCAGCAGGGTTTCCGGCAGCTCGCCGCACAGATAGAAATCACGTCTGGCTGTCCTTATCTCGCGGACAGCAATTGCCGAAAAAGCATGAAGCAGGAGCCCCGACATCCTGACAGTCATATCGCTGCTTTCCGTAAGCTGCGCGGAAATACGGAGACTCTCCGCAGCATTTCCGCGAAAATATTCGTATTCTGCCTGCGCTGTCAGTTTCATCTCATCATCATCCAGAGATGCAATGTACTCGAGAGCATGCCCCGGCTCAAATATGCCGGAGATAAGCGGCATGGGGATCCGCGCCGGTTTTTCAGGCGCAGTGACGTGCCCTCCGGCCTGCCGCTTTTCAGCGATAACGGCATCAGCCGGCACCATCCACCGGTCGCCGAACCTGACCGCTCCTTCAATAAGACCTCCGCTGCAGCACTGCTGTACGCGCCTGACAGTTACCCCCAGCTTTTTCGCAGCCTCCCGCGTAGAAATATAATCCATTGCTGTACCTCCGTTGTCTTTACACCATCCATCTCCGGATATATTATACTTCGTCATGGCGAAACCGCCAACTGTTTTCAGCAGATATTTCACCGGCGGCACTCCCGGCCTCCGCGGATCCGCGCAGCTGAACTGCAGACCCGGAAAAAACGTCAGGAAACGAAAGAACTCCCAGGGTGGGGAGTTCTTTCAGGGTATTAGGGTTCTAGGGTATAGAAAAGCATATTTCTATGCTATCTATCGGTTCAATAGTGTTAATCATACCATGAAAACGCCGCAAAAGATAGCTGTTTTTGGATATTGACAACATTCGCTGATTATCATATAATTAATTAACTAAATATTCTGATTCAAAATATTTTTTATAAATTATATTTAAAAATATGCCGCTCATATTAAAGCTGTTCCTAATATCTCCGCCTCGATAAAGCCGGACAACATATATAATAATACGGAACTGATTGATTTCACACAAATTTACAATTGTGCCAATAACCACAGAAAACGGACTGCCGGAGGACAGTCCGTTTTCTTTTAGCTATGTTTCTGATGTCTGTATTGGTATTAGATTAAGAGGATCAAACATACAACTGACATCATGATTTGAGTCTCATATTCCGCAGGATCTCCTGCCGGCTTCATTAAAGAGTTTTGAAGATATCGCCGAGTCTCTTGCATCCGATCTCGATGCGCTCTGGTTCTATGCCTCCGTAACTCACTCTCATGCAGTTCTTGCCCATTCCCGGTGCGCCCGCGAAGAATCCTTCGCCGGCTACATAAGCCACTTTGTGCTCGATGCAGAGCGGAAGAGCTTCCGTCGTGTTGATCCTTTCAGGCAGTTCTACCCATGTGAACAGACCGCCTTCAGGGATCGTGTGCTTCGTGCCTTCAGGGAAGTACTCATCTATACATCTCATCATAGTCGCGCATCTCTCTCTGTAGATCGATGTGATCATTTCATGATGAGCAGGATAATAACCCCTCTTGAAAAATTCGGCACAGAGAACTTCCGAGATCATGCCCGTGTGCGAGTTCGTCGCGATCTTAGCCGCCTTGAGGCGTTTCATGATCTCAACATCTGCAACGCAGTATCCGAGCCTGCTGCCAGGCGAGAAAATCTTCGAGAAACTGTTCGCCAGCACTGTGTGTCCGGTCTTGTCGAAAGACTTGATCGGAGGCAGGTCAACGCCGTTGAATCTTATATCTCTGTAAGGGTCGTCTTCCAGGATCAGCACGCTGTACTTGTCGCCCAGCGCCGCCAGGCGCTCTCTGCGCTCAGTCGTGAGCGTAATGCCCGTAGGATTCTGGAATGTCGGGATGCAGTAAACCATCTTAGGGTGGTACTGCTTGATTTTCTCCTCGCAGTCGTCGATATCGAGTCCGTCACCGTCCATCTTCACCGGCACGCACTTCGCCTGGAACATCTCAAAGATTTCGACGCAGTGCACGAATGTCGGCGTTTCGACCAGGATGATGTCGCCCGGGTCGATGAATACCTGGCAGAGCAGATTCATGCTTTCGAGTCCGCCCGCAGTAATGAGTACATTCTCCACGGCTGTCCTGACGCCCTTAGGCGCAAGGAGTTCGCTCACGATGGTTTCGCGGAGATCTGCCGCGCCCATTGGGCTGCCGTACTGCAGCGCTTCGATGCCTCTTTTATCTTTGGTGAAAACCTCTTCAGCGATCTCTCTGACCTGATCTACAGGAAGAGCCTCCTTGGCAGGCGCACCGCCGCCGAACGAAATGCATTCGGGATCATTCATCGAACTGAATAATGTATCGACAATATCAGCAGTCTTCTGCATATAGCTCATTCTCTTTGAAAAATCAAATTCCTTCATTAATTGCCCCCTGTCTATTTAACGACAAGATTCCATCCGTATCTGTCAGGTACTCTGCCCCACTGGATAGCGGTCAGATCGTCATACAGCTTCTGTGTGATTTCTCCAATGGTTCCGCCGTTTATCACATAACGCTGATCATCATAAGCAAGTTCTCCGATCGGGCAGACAACCGCTGCGGTTCCCACCATCCACGCTTCTTCAAGCGCTCCGGACTGAGCTGCTTCAATGAGCTCTTCGACCGTGATCAGTCTTTCGACAGCATTCATGCCCCAGTCTTTTACGATCTCGAGCGATGATTTTCTTGTGATGCCCGGAAGCACCGATCCGTTGAGCTGAGGTGTTACAACGTCGCCGTTGATCTTGAACATTACATTCATTCCGCCTGCTTCTTCAACATATTTACGCTCTACACCGTCGATCCACAGCACCTGCGAAAAACCGTTCTTCTCGGCTTTTTCTCCGGCGCGCATAGCTCCGGCATAGTTGCCTCCGCACTTGGCATATCCTGTTCCGCCGCGTACGGCACGAACATCATCTTTCTCGATAAGGATAGGCACCGGCTTGAGTCCGTCAGGGAAATAATTCCCGACAGGACAGGCGATGATGCAGAAATGCGCTTCATGTATCGGATGGAGCGACAGGCAAGGATCAGTCGCATAAATGAACGGCCTCAGGTACAGCGATGTGCCCGGATCCGCCGGGACCCAGTCAGCTTCGAACTCAACATACTGCCTCATGAAATCGACCATCATATCAACATCCATCTGAGGAAGAGCCATTCTTTCCGCCGAATTCTTGATCCGCTTTGCATTCTCATCAGGACGGAACATCTGAACCTTTCCTTCAGGAGTACGATAAGCTTTCAGCCCTTCAAAAACTTCTGTTGCATACTGTATGATCGTAGCGCACGGCTCGATTTCCAGCGGTCCGTAAGGAATGATGCGCGGATCATACCAGCCCTTATCAGTTGTATAATCCATCATAAACATATGATCGCTGAAATACGTTCCGAACGGAACTGTTGCCATATCCGGCTTTGCCTTCGGCGAAGTCGTCCTAACTATTTTTACATCCATAATTATTAATACCTCCTATATGCTGTATTAAAGTGTGTCAGCACCCGCCGAGCAGAGGATTCACATCTCCTTCAGGCGGCACAAGACATAAGAATTCCCAGTCGGAATCTTCCGAAGCATTCCAGAAAATATGCATCATATCTCCCGGAACGAATGCCCAGGACCCTCTCTCCAGCAAAGCCTCTTCATCGCCGATCTTGAAAACACCTTTGCCTCCAAGACAAACCACTACATGCGGCCACGCATGCTTATGCAGCGCTGATTTCGAGCCCGGGTGCAGCTTGAAGCATCTCACGACATAATCATCGCAGAACCTTCCGTTCGGGCCGAACACGACCCTCTTTTCGGAATTCGGTATAAAGTTATTTTTTTCGTCGAGCGGCAAATCCGAGATTTTACCGTAATACTCTGACATTCTAATGCTCCTTCCTTATTGCTTTCATCATGGCTCGAACGAATAGCCGGCATTATAGCCGTCCAGCATCGTGTCATAAATTCTTCCGCCTTTGCGTGCATCGCCTATCGCATATACATTATCGCAGACTGCTTCAAATCCTTCTACAAATCCCTTCTTCGGGGAAACCCCGAGAGCGAGAACGACATAGTCGACAGGTACCGAAACATCCGATGAATCCTTCAGATTCTTCAGCTCGATCCCTTCCTCAGTAATGCTCATGAGTCTATGGCTCGTAAGTATCGTCGGTGAGTATGCATTTATGCGTTCCAGGAGTTCATTCAATATTACCGCGAATATCCCCGGGCCCGCTGAATCGAGCATCTCGACCATTGTGAGTTCGCATCCTGCTTCCGCAAGTATCTCCGATGTCTCGAGTCCCGTCATTCCGGTCCCGATGACAGCGACACGTCCCTGAGGTTTCACTTCGCCGCGTACTACGGATTCCGCCGATACCACTTTCGGACTGTCGATGCCCGGCATGTTAGGTACGATCGGGTCAGCACCGCTGGCAACGAAAATTCCCACAGGCGACAATTCTTTCACCATCTCAGGTGTAGCCTCTGTATTCAGTCTGACATCCACGCCGGCAACTTCCAGCTGCCTTGTAAGTGCATTGATCAGATCCTGAATAAGATTCTTATGCGGCGGTTTGTCGGCCAGATTAAGTGTTCCTCCGAGTACATCGCCCTTTTCAAGCAGCGTAACTTTGAATCCGCGTTCAGCAAGAACAAGCGCAGCCTGCATTCCGCCCGGACCGCCTCCGACGACTGCCACAGGTCTTCCTGCGCCGTCCTTCTTAGGCTCTCCCAGTATATACTCTCTGCCCATGCGCGGATTGACTGCGCAGGCAAGCGAATTTCTGTGGACGAGAAGTCTTTCACGGCAGACCATGCAGCCTATGCAGGTCCTGATCTCGTCTTCTCTTCCTTCTCTGGCTTTCCTGACAAACATCGGATCAGCGAACTGGGATCTTCCGAGTCCCACGAAATCGCAGACACCTTCCTCAAGAAGCTGCTCTGCAAATGCAGGATTCTTGATCGTATTCGTCGCTATAACAGGAATACTCAGCTGTTCTTTGAAAGCCTTCGCAACATGTTTTTTCCATCCCGGCGTATAAGAGTACGAGTCGCAGTTGGCATTGCCGTTGAGCCCGCTGCCGTTACTGATATTTATTACGTCGATCCCCTTGCCTTCAAGATGCCTGCCGATCGCAAGACCGTCGTCGAGCTTGAGTGTATCAGGGATATCATGCGTGAATTCATCTCCGCATATACGGACTGAAATCGGGTAATTAGGTCCGAGCACAGCACGGATACCATCGATGATCTCATCGATGAAGCGCATCCTGTTTTCGAGGCTGCCGCCGTATTCATCAGTACGTTTGTTATAATACGGACTGAAGAACTGACCGATGAGGTACGAATGTGCTCCGTGGAGCTCTATTCCGTCATATCCCGCCTTCTTGGCGCGGACAGCTGCATCTATGAATTTCTGCTGTACGCGTTCAATATCTTCTTTAGTCATCGGCCGCGGGACTGCTCCTCCCGGAGCGGCCGGAATATTGCTCGGAGCAATTGATGTCCTGCCGCTGAGAACAGGGTTCGACGTTGCACCGCCGTGATGAAGCTGGGCGAAAATCAGCGCGCCGTGTCTGTGCACTGCTTCTGTCAGCTGCTCTGCCGCAGCGATGTGACGGTCTTCCGCCAGACTGTACATATAGTTTGTCGGTACGCTGTCTACATTGTCAACACCCGTGTATTCATTGATGATAAGACCTGCTCCGCCCTTTGCGCGTTCCTCGTAATATCTGATCATGCGCATCGAGGCAGTACCGTCATGATTGGCAAAGTCGGTACCCATCGGGACCTGTACCGCTCTGTTCTTTACCTGCAGGCGGCCGATCCTTCCCTTCTCAAAAAGTTTAGTGAACTTAGTTTCCATTTCGGGTCTCCTTTGCTTCCGTTATTTCTTTTCTCTGTTGTGGAAATAATGTCCTTCGTTAGGTTCAGGACTGATTGCGCTGACCCAGCGGTTCGTATAATTGAAGAAGCCTGCTACGAAAGCTGCTTCCAGTATTTCATGATCGTTGAAGCCCGCTTTTCTGAGGCCTTCGATCTGCTCAGGTCCGATCTCTCTCGGATAAGCAGTTACAAAATATGCATAGTCGCAAAGCGCTCTCTGCTTTTCCGTCATATCTGCAGCGCGGTAATTGTAGGTGATCTTGTCTACCCAGGCCGGGTCTCCCGTGAATCCGCGGAGATTGTCGCCGTGTGTTGTCAGGCAGTATGTGCATCCGTTTGTGGAGGATACTACGAGGCCGATCATTTCCTTGTCCGCTGCGCTGAGGAATGTCTTCTCAGGATTGTAGAGCGAATCTTTGAAATTAAGGAACCCGATATATTCAGAAGCATTGAGAGGGAGCACCTTGAAAAGATTGTTGATAAATCCCCAGTTATCCATCATCATGGTTACATTGTCATCAAAGACTTTATATTCCTCATCCGTCATTTCATTTCTGTTAGGTTTCTGCAGGCGGGATAACTGCTCATCAAATTGTAAACTCATTTTGTTCTCCTTTCATGTCACAGGTCACATATGATCTGTGCATTATGTAAGATATACTGAATATTTAGATTTTGCACTTGCAGATTAAATATAGCACGCCAGAATAAACGTGTCTTAAAAAAACACATAACTAAAAAAAACGTGATTTTTGTTTGCAAATCGGAGCAAAAATTGCAGAATATGCCTCAGCGGAGCACGTACATTTCCACCATTCCGTTTATGTCCTGTCTGATTTCATCTTTGGCTGTCCTGGAAAGTCCGTGATTCAAAGCATGCATGAGCGCATCGTGACACCTTGACCTGCGTATTAGCTCTTCCGCAGATCCCGCGGGACCGATGAGATACTGTACAAAACAGCGGTTTCTCAGACAGCGCACTCTGATGCATGAATGCATTTCTATCAGATATGGATTTCCTGAGGCATTGACGATCTCAGCATGGAATTTGCTGTCTATCTGAGCCGCTTTCATAGGATCCTCTCCCTCAAGCAGTGATTTTTTATAATTTTTCCCCAGATACTGAATGACTTCCAGCTGCTTCTGAGAAGCATTTTTGGCAGCATAGAACGCAGCGTCTCCCTCTATGCTCATTCTGGCATAGCAGATATCCAGACAATCCTTGAGGTTGGCCTCGGCAACAAAAGGAGTTTTATGACCTTCCTTGACAAGAAGGCCTTCATTTATAAGACGGTCCAGAGCGTTTTTCACAGGAGTACGCGATATACCCAGTTCTGTCGCTATCTGGCTCTCCTTGATTTTTTCGTTAGGCAGAAGTCTGATATTGATGATTTCTTCTTTTAAATATTCATATATGAGATCGCTCATCGGAGCGAACGGCAAATCGTGTTCCCATTTTGCCAAATCTTTTTTATTCATTAGATCATACTCCATTATCAATAATACCCGGTAATAATTATCCCTTGTGATTTTGTGTCCATTTTATCAAAACGGCATACATTTTACAATTGTCCGTCTGCATAATATATTTTTTCCTACATTATTATAGAGCTGCAGAATCGGTTGATTCCACAGTGCTTTCTGTATTGATTGAACAGAATCGAATACTTCGTTGAAAAAATTTCCCCATAGGCATAGTCTTTTCAGTTATTTTTATATATAATGCTTTTAACAGGCTTTACCGAAAAGAATGGAGAAAGAATAAAATGGCTTCTTTGCTTAATTATGAGATCATAGCGGATGTATCCGAATCCGGCAGCATCAGCAAGACCGCATCGCGGCTCAACATAACGCCGTCTGCCATCAGCCATGCGATCAACAAATCAGAGTCTGAAATGGGCAATAAAATATTCATCAGGAAGAGAAGCGGAATGGAAACCACAGAATTCGGGGATGAGATACTGCCTTACATTAATCAGATCCTTGAAACCAATCGCAGGCTCGATCATGAAATAGATCTCTATACCAACAAAGCCAAAGGTGAAATACGCATCGGCGCATTCAACAGCGTATGCTGCGCGTGGATGCCGGATATCGCGAGGCTTGTCAGAAACGCCTATCCCGATGTCAAAATAACCGTTATCGAAAACGGCTACGATCCCCTCGAGCAATTGATTTCCGACGATTTCCTCGATCTGGCATTTGTCTCTCTGCCGGCGCGCAAAGGCATTATCACGATACCTCTTTATCGTGACCGTCTTCTCTGTATCACGCCGCGCGATTTCACGCCGAAAAACTCAAAATATATTACTATTGATGAATTGTCCAAACTCGGTATTATCACTCCCGGCACCGGTTCGGATTTTGATGCGGCGATTTTCCTGAAAAGCAACCATCTTATGCAGAAAAACAATCACGACATCATATCAGATACTTCGATAGTTGCGCTTGTCGAAGGAGGCATCGGCGTCAGCATAATGCCCGAACTGGTCATCGAAAATATCGCCGGCGATGTCAATATCTATCCGGTCGAGAGCGCTCCGACCAGACTGATCGGACTGGCTGTCAGCAACCCTGAATTTTCAACCTCTACAACCGGGAAAATCAAGAACATCATCGTCGACTACGTGCTGGAGAAATACCCTGACGAAATTCCATATTTCCAGAAGGATATCCCGACCACAATCGCAGGGATCTGAGCCGTCCGCTGCGGCAATTATCTGATTAGTCTGAAATTATTTTCAACCCCATGCTCAATTTAATTCGCTTTTTGTAGTGTATTAAATTTCGTACAATGAAACAATAGAACTTTATCCTTATTGTCATGTAACAAAGAAAGGCGGGTCTAAAATGACGAAAAAGAAAACCATAACAGATCTTGTAAACATGAAGGAAAACGGTGAAAAAGCAGCGTGGGCTGTTGTATATGACGCCTGTTTCGCATCATATGCAGAGCAGGCCGGGATCGATATGCTGCTGTGCGGAGACTCTGTAGGAATGATAGTATACGGATACGAAGGCACGGTACCTGTGACAATGGACATCAGTATCGCCCACACTCAGGCGGTCCGCAGAGGCGCGCCAAATACGTACCTCATAGGCGACATGCCGTTCGGTTCATACCATGAAAGTGCTCAGGATGCCGTACATAATGCTGTCCGCTTCTACAAAGAAGCTGATGTTGACTGCATTAAACTGGAAGGCGGTGTAAGAGTAGCAGATAAGATCAGAGCTATTTCCGATGCCGGCATGGTCGTAATGGGACACATCGGTCTGACGCCGCAGAGTTCTGCATCGATGGGCGGATTCAAGGCACAGGGCAAAACGACAGAAACAGCCCGGGCGATCATCGAAGATGCTTTCGCAGTTTATGAAGCGGGCGTCAAGACATTACTGCTCGAAGGCGTTCCTGAAGAAGTCTGCGCTTATGTGCATGAACGCATGCCTATTCCTGTATACGGCATCGGCGCCGGCATCCAGTGCGACGGTCAGGTGATACTCGCGGCAGATGCTCTCGGAATGTATCAGAACTTCACGCCGAAATTCGCGAAGAAGTATGCGGACATTGCCGGTGAAGCTGTACGCGGGATCGGCGATTATGTCAGCGAAGTCAAATCCGAAACGTTCCCTGCCCCTGAGAACAAATACAAATATACGGGCGACAAGGATGATCTTCAGAAATTGTTCGACGAAATGAACGCGCGCAGCATTTAGGGAAGTCAGAGTGCAAAACAAAGAATTCTTTTTTATTTTGCATAACTTTTGCGCCACTTGTCGCGCAGATTGAGATTTTCGGTTTTATTTATGACACAATTTTTGCTCGGCGTTATAATTGCTGTGTCATAATATTTATACATACAGAATATTCTGATTTTGCATTATTCAATTCTTAAACCAGTTATTGTTTATCGGAAAAGGAGATAATTATGGGCGAAGAACAATTAGGGCTGAAGCGGGCCTTAAAAACAGGAGACCTTGCCGTATACGGCATGTGTTTCATGATTCCTGTTGCACCGTTCGCATGGTACGGCACTCTCGTTGAGGGCGCTATGGGAATGGTTGCACTTGGATACGCAATCGCACTTGTAGCAATGTTATTTACAGGATTCTCGTACGCTTCTATGGCGAACAGATATCCTATGGGCGGTTCTGTTTACAGATATGTACAGCAGACAACCACACCGTCGCTCGGCTTCCTCGCAGGATGGGGCATGCTTCTCAGCTACTTCTTCCTGCCAGCGGTTTGTTACTGTGTAGGCGCTACATTCGTAGCCGCACTCACACCGAGCATTCCTGCCTGGGTATGGTACGTGATCTTCACAGTCGTTACAGGCGTCATCGCGCTGGCCGGCATCGAGGGATCATCGACAACATCATGGATACTCTTCGGTATCCAGGTCGCTGCCATCATCCTGTTTATCGTTATCGTATTTGTACAGATCAGCAGAGGTAATCTCAGCATCAACTTCAACGGATTCAAGAACCCGTATGAACCGTTCAATCTGCACGGAGTTCTCGGTGCTACACAGGTAGTTGTACTGAGTTACGTCGGATTCGACGCTATCAGTACACTGGCAGACGAAACAGTCAAGCCTGAAAAGATGATCGGAAAAGCTGTACTGCTGTCCATCATACTCATGGGCATACTGTTCTCAGTCATGGCATGGCTGTGCGCTGTATGTGTGCCTGATTACAGAACACTCACAATGGACGAGAGTGCTGTACTGCAGATATTCCAGGCTATCGGCGGAAGCAAGCTTGAAATCTTCGAATGTGCAGTAATAGTCGTTGCATTCGGCCTCGCATGCGGCCTCGAATGCCTGATCGCATCCACACGTGTTATCTACTCAATGGCTTCAGACGGAATATTCCCGAAGCCTCTGGCGAAAGTCAGCAAGAAGCAGGTACCGCATGTTGCTATCATCTTCATGATGATCGTCAGCATCATCCAGTGCGTACTGCTCGGACTGAACATCATCGCCCAGATCACTTCATTCGGCTCACTTATCGGATTCCTGGCAGTCAACCTGGCAGTTATCTGGAAGCTGTTCATCAAAGCAGAAGACAAGAGTTTTGCAAGCTTCATCAAGTTCTGCGTATCGCCGTTCCTCGGCTTCGCAGTCTGCCTGTTCATCTTCGTAAACTCCAGCCCGTTCTGCCTGAAGTTCGGACTTGGATGGATGATCGTCGGATTCATCTGGCTCCTCTACATCACAAAGGGATTCAAGAAGCCTTGCCCGACACTCGACGTTTAAAGCTACATTTGGGACAGACATCTATCTCGAATTGCACTATAATAGTAATATAGTTATCACTAACCAGAAAAGGAGATGTAATTATGAGCACATTATGGCAAACACTTGAAGAACTGAAGGGACATACCTGGGTTGAACTGTCACATGAACTTTATCAGGACAGCCCTGCCTGGAGCGGATTCCCTGACGGCGCTATCGAGCTCAATAAGACATGTATCGACTGGGGCGAGTGCGAAGGCATGGAGTTCAAGATCTACACGCAGAAGTTCGTAGGCCAGTTTGGTACACATATCGATGCACCGGCTCATTTCATCAGAGACGGCCGTCCAGCAGGAGACTTCGGAGTAAAAGATCTCTGCCTGCCTCTCGTTGTCATTGACGTCAGCGACAAGGTAAAGGAAAACATCGACTATGAACTGCAGATGTCGGACATCGAAGACTTTGAAGCAAAATACGGGAAGATCCCTGCAGGCTGCTTCGTAGCCATGAGAACCGACTGGTGCAAGAGATGGCCTGACGGCGACAAGATGACCATGGCAGATGAAACAGGTCAGGAACATTATCCGGGCTGGACAATGGATACACTGAAATTCCTCATCGAGGAAAGAGGCGTAGCTGCAGTAGGTCACGAACCATTTGATACCGACGCAGCAGTAGGCAGCGCGGCAGCAGGAGACATCCAGTGCGAAAGATACGTTCTTGCACAGGATAAATTCCAGATCGAAGTAATGGATAACCTCGATCAGGTACCTCCGACAGGCGCAATCATCTTCGTTGCTTTCCCGAGAATCATGGAAGCAAACGGAATGCCTGCAAGAGTATGGGCTATCCTGCCTGACTAAACCAGTATCCGCCGCAGCCGGCAATACCTGCAAATTGGCCGGCAGCTAAAACGGAACCAGAAATCGAAAAATCTGATAGAATAAGTAATATATGCGCCTCTGCACAACATCCCGCAGTGGCGCATATATTTTTTTGCGCCTGCACATCCTGCCTGTCCTGCACGTTCTGCTCTCCCTGCAGCGCAAAATAATCATTCCCGTTTCTGCCGCCTGTGCTATAATGTCTGCATGAAGAGTTCAAATGACATGAAAAAAAGCGCCTTTGCTTTTGTCGCCCTCATGGGTGTAGTCAGCCTGTTCTCAGACATGACACATGAAGGCGCCTCCAGCATAATAGGCGCATACCTCAGCCTGGCCGGCGCATCGGCCGCAGCCATCGGCTTCATCTCCGGACTCGGCGAATGCATCGGATATTCGCTGCGCCTGCTGACCGGATACCTCACTGACCGGTCGAAGCATTACTGGGAAATCACCATCGCAGGATACATAATCGACTGCGCGGCAATAGTCGCGCTCGCACTCGTGCCGAAAAACGGCTGGATCTGGGCCTGCATGCTCATAGTGATCCAGCGCATGGGGAAAGCGATTAAAAAGCCGGCGAAGGACACGCTGATATCGTTCGCGGCATCGCAGACCGGCACCGGCAAAAGTTTTGCCATCCAGGAATTTCTCGATCAGATCGGAGCCTTCCTCGGCCCGGTAATATTATTTTTCGTTCTGTACATCAAAAAAGGCGGCGATCTTTATTCATCGTACGTGCTTTGTTTCGCTATACTCGGGATACCGGCCATGATCACGATCGCCCTGCTGTTCACAGCCAGGCGGCATTACCCGGAACCGGAAAATTTCGAACCTCCGGCCGATGAGTCCGCACCCGCATTCCGCATGAACCGCTCGTTCATACTTTATATTGTGGCAATCAGCTTTTTCGCTGCAGGCTTCGTCGACTTTTCGCTGGTCACGATGCACACTATCAAGACTGCGCTGATCCCGGCCGACACCGTCTCGCTGATATATGCGGGCGCTATGGCCGTCGACGCCTTCGCCGCGCTGTTTTTCGGCTGGCTCTACGACAAGTACGGCATCCGGGTGCTGATGCTTTCCGCACTCATGTCCGCACCTGCAGCCTTTTTTATTTTTTACCTCTCCGCCAGATGGGCTCTGTTCCTGGGCGTGGCTCTCTGGGGCGTCGGCATGGGCGCGCAGGAATCCATTCTGAAAGCCGCCGTAACAGAGATCGTTCCCAAGCAGAACCGCTCGTCCGGCTTCGGCATTTTCCAGACAGCGTTCGGGATATGCTGGTTCCTCGGAAGCTGGCTCCTCGGAATACTCTATGATTTCTCACCGCCCGGTCTCGTGATTTTTTCTGCAGTAATGCAGCTGATCGCCGTGCCGATCTTCTGGCTGTCGTACAAAGGCGGCGGCTTCAGGAAAGCGTAACAACGGCGCCGGCCAATGGCCGATGGCAATGACGGCGCTCAGCTCAGAGCAAGAAAAAAGCGGGGAGAAAAGCTCCCCGCATCAGACTGTAGACAAAGTCCAAGCGAACGATGAGTTTGCCTGGGCTTTTTCTTTGCCTGCAGTCATGGATAAATCGTTGGAATTTCAGCACTTACGCTCTGCTCTGTGGTATAATATATGCAGTGAAAGGCGGTTAATATGATCACGAAAGACAGCAGCAAAGCGAACGGTAATCAGATGCAGATAGTATCTCTTGAGGACCTTGTACCTCAGGATCATCTGCTGCGAAAAGTAGATAAATATATAGATTTTAATTTCATCTATGATCTTGTCGAAGACAGGTATTCTCCAGATCAGGGCAGACCGAGCATAGATCCCGTCATGCTTATCAAGATCCCTTTCATACAATACATGTTCGGGATCAAAAGCATGAGACAGACGATAAAAGAGATCGAAGTGAACGTTGCCTACCGCTGGTTCCTCGGACTTGATTTCTATGACAGCGTTCCGCATTTCAGCACTTTCGGAAAGAACTACAAAAGAAGATTCGAAGACACCGATCTGTTCGAGCAGATCTTTCAGAACATACTNATGCAGTGCATGGATGCGAAGCTTGTAGATACCGATACGGTCTTCATAGACGCCACACATATCAAAGCATGTGCGAACAGAAAGAAAATGAAGAAAGTCCTGGTGGCAAAAAANAATGCCAGATTCTATGATGAAACTCTCCGCAAAGAAATAGATGCCGACAGAGANGCCCACGGGAAAAAGCCGCTCANGGACAAAGATAAAGATGATGATGANGATGACAAAGGCAGCGGCGGGCCCGGNGCAGATAAGGAAGAAGTCTCACCTGACACAAAGGAGCAGAAACAGAGCACAACGGATCCCGACAGCGGATGGTTCCACAAAGGCGAGCATAAAGAAGTGTTTGCATATTCGATAGAAACGGCCTGTGACAGGCATGGATGGATACTGGGCTATACGGCACATCCCGGGAACGAGCACGACAGCAGAACATTTCCTTTCATATATGAAAAGCTGCAGAAGTTCGATCCCAAAACACTGGTCATGGATGCGGGATACAAAACACCGGCAATAGCAAAGCTGCTGATAGATAACGGACAGACACCGGTCTTCCCGTACAAGCGCCCGATGACAAAGAAAGGCTTCTTTAAGAAAAACGAATATGCATATGATGAATATTATGACTGCTACATATGCCCCGTGGATCAGATAATCAACTACAGCACGACAAACAGAGAAGGCTACAGAGAATACAAGAGCAATGGCCATGTGTGTGCGGGCTGCCCGATGCTTGACCGGTGTACCGGCAGCAGGAACCATGTGAAAGTACTGACCAGACACATCTGGGAAGACTACATGGAAATATGCGAGGATATCAGGCATACGAAAACAATGAAAGATATCTATGATATGCGTAAAGAGACTATCGAAAGGATATTCGGAACAGCCAAGGAACATCATGGTATGAGATATGCGGTGAGCAGAGGGCATGATCAGATCATGATGAAGGTCGGGCTTACTTTTGCCTGCATGAACATCAAGAAGCTGGTAAACATATTGAGTAAAGCGGATGACAAGTACGGGCCTCCGGGAGGCCGTCAGAGAAGATCTGCACTTTTGCTTGAAAAATTGAAGGATCATCTTACGAGAAAAGCCCAGACGAACTCATCGTTCGCTTGGGCTTTGTCTACAGTCTGAAGCGGGGAGAAAAGCTCCCCGCATATTTCTTATTCTATTACATAGTACCAATATAGTATCCTTAATTGCCAGTACTTGCAGTCTTATTACTTACAGTATATCCACTTCCTTTTGTATATACTACCGTATACTTTCCGCTTGAGTCATTCATCGTCAGCGATGTAACTTTCCCATTCGTATCCGTGATTGCTGTAACAGCTGCTGGAGTTGATAATTCAGCAAGATCAAGTATTGCTTCCGAGA
>JGI20225J20221_1000415_pt1 | contig 78427 bp, 70 predicted proteins | sample BioMet4_FD_20221 | JGI IMG/M metagenome (IMG submission 20221) | reverse complement strand
ATACATTATAATACATAAACACACATTATTTTGTTTTACTGTATGTTACATGTAACCACCTGCGTTTTTTTTTGTTCTTTTGGTTTTTTGCCCCTTAACAATACCTACGTTGAAGAGCTTGACGATGATGTTGAAGTGAATGAAGATGGAACGCTCCATCCTTCAGTCGCCGGTTATTTGAAAGAAAAAATTGAGAAACAGGTAAAGGATGCCATGAAAGGTGAAATATCGAATTTCACGGCACAAATTGATCTGACTATCGACATTCTTTCCGGTAACGCTCAGAAAATTTATCTCAACATAACTCCTAAAGGTTATTTGAACCCGATTGAAGTGGTATTGAGTTTTGTAAACCAATAAAATAATATGCCAATCATCAATGTGCCAATATGCTAATTACAGCATAGGCACAATTGGCACATTAGCATATTAACTCATTAAATAATTTATTTTATGGCATATAGTTGGTCAGAATACCGCTGTTTTATGGGCGGGCGGTTTGTAACTGGTATCACTGGTTTTAAATATAAATCAGAAAGGGAGATTGAGCCCATTTATGCAGAAGGCGATGAACCTGTTGATGTAGGTTATGGCAATAGAAAGTATTCGAGCGAAGTAAAATTACTTCAAAACGAGTTGGAAGCTATCATATCGGCTGGCGGTGGCGATCCTTTCAAAATTCCACCATTTGTAATTGTGCATTCTTACATCCCTGCCAATAGCGAAGGCGCGAAGATTGTAACAGACATTTGCGAAGGTTGCCAATTCACCGAAATTGAAAAGGCAATGGAACAAGGAGCAAAATTTATGGAGATCACAACTCCGTTGTTCACGAAGAAAATAAAGTATAACACAACATCTCCGTATTAATCATGGAAAAACTAACTCTTGTGGGCGAAGTTACGCCCGAACAAATCGAACAGTGGAAAGCCAAATACGGCAAAGTTCACGGTGTAATTGTGGATGGTCATATTGCTTATGTCCGTAAAATTGACCGACAAACTACCAGTTACGCCCTCAGTCAAATGTCGTTCAAAATGTCGAAAGGCGAAAACGATGGCAGCGATATTGAAATGAACATGGGTAAACTGATGAAAACTGGTGAAGCTGTATTGACCAATTGCTGGCTGGGTGGTTCTGAAGAAATCAAAAAGGATGAAACCCTTTGGTTCAATGCCTGTGTGAAAGCCGGCGAATTGATTGAATTCAAAGAGACAGAACTAAAAAACTTCTAAGCGAGGCTTCGGATAATGTACAAAGTGATTGGGTCGGCTTATTGTCGACCCAATTAGAATACTACTTAGGTTACGATGTCTCGCACTTAACTGACAAACAATGGGCTGATAAAGTGGTTCAACTGGATTATATCCGCAATAAAGAAGCTGAAGCAAATAAACGATGAGTACTGGTGTTGAATACATACTTCGGGCGCGAGACCTGCTAAGTGGCGTTTTAAAAAACGCTGCCCGTGCTGCTGAAAATGTATCGCGAAGTACTAACGATGTAGGAAGCAACGCGCAGCGTTCAATGACAATTGCACAGCGAGCAATTGATAAAGCCGGACAATCATGGCGTGGTTATATTGACCGTGTACGCGAATCGAACAATAATACTAATAATTTAGCCGGAAGTATCCGAAATGTGGTTGGTGCAATGGCACTGTTCCAGGGCGTGAAATCAATCGTTAAGATGGGAGCCGATTTGGAACAGTCCAAAATAAGTTTCGATGTGCTATTAGGTAGTGCTCAGAAAGCAAAAATTATGCTCGACGGCATTAATAAGTTTGCCAATGACACACCCTACGAAAACAAAGGGCTGATAGATAACGCCAAAATGATGCTTTCGTTTGGTACTTCAGCCGAAAAGATTTTGCCTAATCTGAAAATGCTTGGTGATATTGCTATGGGCGATGCCAACAAAATGAGTTCTTTGACACTTGCTTTCTCTCAAATGTCCAGTGCCGGAAAATTACAGGGTCAGGATTTATTGCAAATGATTAATGCCGGATTCAATCCGCTTCAGGAACTGCAAAAAATGACCGGTAAAAGTATGGGTACGCTACGTTCGGAAATGGAAAAGGGTAAAATATCCGCTACCATGGTTGAAGCAGCTTTCCAACACGCTACAAGTAAAGGCGGTCTTTTCTTTGGCATGATGGACAAAATGAGCCAAACGGCTTCTGGTAAATTCTCTACGTTGGTAGGAACTTTACGCCAAACAGGTGCTGAAATTGGGCTCAAACTTTTGCCTTACGCTAATAGTCTGATGAACTTCCTTATGCCAATGGTCGATTGGATTGGTCGGAACTCCGACATGTTGCTACAATTGACAGGTGTTGCTTTGGGAGCGTTTGCAGCCTTTAAACTTATTACATGGGGTATTAGGCTATGGACAATTGCCCAGGCAATTTTGAACGGAACCATGATGCTTAACCCGGTGGGGTTGATTATTGCGGCCATTGCGGCATTAATTGCTTTGATTGTTGTTGCATGGAATAAGTTCTCCTGGTTCCGAGGTGTTGTAATGGGTTTATGGGAAACATTTAAACTATTTGGGAACTTTATAAAGGATGCCATTATTGGTTATGTGAAAGGGTTGGTAGATACGTTTGTAGGTCTTGGTAAAATCATCAAATCGGTATTTTCTGCAGATTGGAATGGGGTGAAAGAAGGTGCAAAACAAGCAGGAAAAGGATTCTTTATGTCTATGGGAGGTGGTGCTGTTGTTTCATCAGCTATCAATAATGGCTCTAAAATTGGGGAAACATGGGCTAAAGGATATAATAAAGGAGTTGCAAGTTTTGCAAAAAGTCAGGCTGATAAAAAAAGTGGTTTGAATGCTGGTTCTATTACAGGAAGTTTACCCGGGACAACATCGCCGTCATCTGTCAACCCTGACGATAAGATTAAAAGTATTGCCGGTGGTGGAAGCAAGCCTACTAACATAAACATAAATCTCAATAAAGAAATGGTTGGTAGCATTACCATACACACTACTAATTTAACCGAAAGCGGTGGCAAAATAAAGGATACTATTATGGAAGTTTTAGCGCAGGTGTTGAATAGTGGAAACAGATTAGCAACGGAGTGAAATGGAAAAATATAATTTCAATGAGTTTGATTTAGTTGATATTTTCAAAAGCGTTTGGGGGTATACAGCAGCTCCATTTCTGTTTTCTGTTCAAAACAAAGTCGAAAAAAAGATTTTTGGACGTGATTCAGAATCTTCGGAATATAGCTTCTCAGAACCTTCGGAACGAAGGGAATACAACATTAAAGGTTCTCCATTTTACGGGCAAAATAACAATGGCAATGAGGTGTTCTTGCCTATTTGGTTGATAAAGGCAGATGGTACAAAATTCATGCTTCAGAATACGGTTTCATCTATTGTAAGTAAAAAAACAATAGTCGAAACACAGTTGGTAAATCAGCAGGGTTCTGTAAAAGAAGAAATATCTATTGATGACTGGGAACTAAACGTAAAAGGTATTATAATCTCACCTGATATGGATTATCCCGATCAGCAGGTTTTCGACCTTAAACAATTGTACAAAACGGGTGAATCGCTTGAAATTGAAAATGCCCGTACATCGCTTTTATTTGAAGATAATGAAAAGGTTGTACTAAAAAACCTAAAGTTTCCTGAGGTAAAAGGATTTAAGAACATACAAGCGTTTGAGTGCGATCTGATAAGTGATATTGAATTTAAACTGATAATAGAATAATGTACGTCAAACTTCGTGGACATATTGAAATATTTCGTCAATCGGATAGTAAAAAAATATCCTTTGATGCCTTTCATTCTGTTGAGTGCGAACACGACATTTTCAAAATCAATCAGCCNGCAAAAATTNNCATACCCACNTCGGCGCGNCTGGTGTANNAAGATAAGAAAGTNGGTGAAAGCGTTCAGACGGCTACACAATTCGAAAGAGGTGATAAAATAAGTATTTGGTTGGGTTATAACAACGATCTAAAATTAGAACTTGAAGGATTTATCTATAGGATAAATTATAAAACACCGCTCGAAATTGAATGCGAAGGTTACGAATATCAACTGCGAAGGCCTTGCGAAACAAAAACATGGGCAAAAACTACCATGTTGGATGTGTTGAAATACATCGTAAAAGATACTGATATCGTGTTGAGTGATCATATACCGGACATCAATTTTACAAAGTATATTATCCCGGCAAATATCACCAGTCTCGAAGCTTTGCAGGTTCTGAAGGAAAAGTATGGAGTGGCTGTTTTCTTTATGGGTAAAACGCTGTATGCCGGGCTTGCTTATGTCATCGACAACGGAACAGTAAAATATAAACTTGGATACAATACCATCAATGCCGATGATCTGAAGTACCGAAGTGCCGACGATGTAAGCCTAAAAATTAAGGCTGTTTGGATTAAGCCAGACAACACAAAGGTTGAAGCTGAGGTAGGTGATAAGGAAGGAAGTCAACGGACGCTTTTCTTTTATAATGTATCCAGTGTAGTAGAACTTAAAAAACTGGCTACTGAAGAGATTAAAAAGTATAAGTATTCGGGTTACGAAGGCAAAACAACCACATTTTTACAGCCATTTGCAACAATTGGAATGAAAGGAAAGCTTATCGACCCAAAGTACCAGGAGCGTGATGGAACTTATTACATAACTAAAACAACAGTAAAAGCCGATGCCCGTGGTGGACGTAGAACGGTTGAATTTACAGTGAAGTTATGACACTTGAAGAAAAAATAAGAAGGCAAATTCAAATGCTTGGAAATGGTAATGAAAAAACGTTCCTGGGCATTGTTGAAGAAAATTATCCGGACAAAGATTACATAGATGTAAAAGACTTATCCGGGACACTTTATACTGATGTCAGAAAGCGCGCTTCCATGGGCGAAGGTGTTGATGCAAAAAAGGGTTGTGTGATTACACCGGTTAAAGGTTCATCGGTTATTATTAGCCGGATTGGTGACAGTGATGAATTGTTTGTCGAAATGTTTTCGGAGGTCAAAAGTATTATATTTGACGGTGGCGAAAACGAAGGGCTTGTAAAAGTAAAGGAGTTGACTGATAAAATTAACGCATTAGAAAATGATATTAATAACCTGAAAACAGCCTTTAATACGTGGGTTGTAACTCCCAATGATGGTGGATCAAAATTGAAAGTAGCTGCAGCCACATGGGCGGGTTCTCAATTACAGGTGACAAATAAAGCGGATATACAGAACGAAAAAATTAAACACTAATGGCAAAAAACAAAGGCATAATATTGACTGAAAACTTGGAGTTGGATATTAAAGTCGTTCGTGATGCTGAAGGGAAAATAATTTCAGGTATTCAGGTTGGTGATGTTACCCGTCAAAATCAGAAAATAATTATACTGGCTCAAAAGGGAGAAATAAAAGAAACTCCAACGTTGGGTGTCGGATTAGCTTCATTTATTGACGATGATGATTCTTCAGACTTGCTTCGCGAAATTCGTGCGAATCTTCGTGAAGATGGGCAAACGGTAAATTCGTGTGGTTTTAATTCTGATGGTAAATTAGTAGTTGATGCAAGTTATGAAAGCTGAAGCTGGTCAAAGCATAATTGATGTAGCCATTCAGCAGTGCGGTTCCGCCGAGGCTGCTATCTCGTTAGCGATAGTAAACAGCGTGAGCATTACCGACCTTCCGGATGAGCTGAATGAAATTCCCGCCGTGGTTGATAGCGATATTGCCACTTATTACGCAAATAAAGGGATAAGGCCGGCAACGGCCTATATCGACAACTCCGACCGGCTGATAACGCCAGCCGCGGTGGTAATAAGCGACGAAGAACCGGACAGCCCGGATATTTCGGTATTAGAAGGTCAAAGTTTTTTGGATATAGCTATGCAGACAACAGGCGATGCTTCGGCAGCTATTTTATTAGCCTTACAAAATAACCTGAGCATTACATACCGGCTCTCCACTTCAGCGAAACTGACGAAAGTGGACGTGATAAACAAGAATATACTATCGTATTACACCACTAAAGGAATTAGGCCGGCAACCGGCATTAGTAAACGCTTTAAAATTTTCGATTATACATTTGATTTTACATTCGAATAAACATGGCACGGACAATCGCGGAAATAAAAACAGTTATCGGCAACGCCTATATATCACAATCGGCAGTACAAACACGCTACAGCCTCACGGCCGAAGATGTGGCGTTGGGGTTCGATGCCTTGTTTTCAAAGGTCTCTATCGAAAGCCTATTTTTCTATGCCGTTGCGTTTGCTATTAACGTATTTGAGGTAGTCATGGACGTTTTCCGGATAGAAATTCAAACGAAGGTAGATGCGGCCTTCGTAGCCAACCAAGCGTGGTGGCACGCGCAAGCATTGGCGTTTCAAAAGGGCGATAACCTTATTTTGAATACTAAAACATTCAAATGGGAATACGAAACGATTAATACGATCAAGCAGATCGTAAAGAAAGTGGCGGTACGCGAAACTGTTCAGGCCGATGGAGCTTGTAAGGTTAAACTGTATTTGGCTACTACCCTGAACGGCTCTATTTCGGCGCTTACGAACGATGATAAAGCTATTTTTGAGATTTATGCCAATCAAATAAAACCTTCCGGGGTACTCCTGCAGGTCATTTCAGGAGCCGGGGACGCGCTTGATTTTGGGTTTACGATTAATTATAACCCATTGTTAATGAATAGCAATGGTGAACTTCTAACCGACGGTACAAAGCCTGTGGAACTGGCTATAAGTAACTTTATTACCACGCTCAACGACACGAATTTTGGAGGGAAATTAAATATAACAAAGCTGATCGACAGCATCCAATCGGCTACCGGTGTGGTAGATGCTAAAATAACTTCGTTTAAAATAAATGACACGACACAAACAGAACTGTGGGGCACGTATGAAAGTACAAATGGTTGGTTTACAGTAGGTGATTTGAATGTAGTTTATCAGCCTCAAACGGAATTGTAGCCCCTAATTAAAGATATGGATATAAACTTTAATACATTACTTAAATTAATCCTACCGACTTCACTGCGTAACGGATTGACGGAGCTGGTAAAGGCGGTAGCAAGCCAGTTTACGGCGTTATATTCCGATTTCCAAGCGTGGCAGGCTGATATACGTTTACAGGCGGAGATGACATGCCAAGTGATGTACCTTGAAGCGATATTGAATTACCGGCTGCTCGGCAATTTCTTGCGAACGATTTATATCACCGATGGCGATGGCGTTTTGGTCGATTTTATTGTCAACGTTCCGGAAGGCGTTTCGGTGGATAGTAACCGGTTGGTAGCCCTTTTGGAAAAGTATAAAACGTATGGGAAGCGGTATCAGATAGAGCAGTCGCAATATACTTATAATGTGAATTGGGGTGGCTTTGTGTGCGAGCAAATAGCCGAAACATTCGTAACGGAATGGGGTGGCTTTGTGTGCGAACGGGAAGCAGTGCCAACCAACTTATTTACATTTTCAACTATAAACAACAATACGACTGTTCTACTCACTACCCAGCATCCGGTAGGTGTTGAAGTAACGGTACTCCTTTCGGTTAAATACAATACAGGTGTGCAGCAGGAAGGTATTTACATTGTAGTTCCGTCAGGCGCTTCAGGCGGTTCTGTAACAGTAGGCGGACAGATTACAGATGTATTTGTGCGTTCTATCACCCCTTCGAGTGATGCTAATTACGACTTTATATATTAAAATATATGGCAACAAGAAATACAGGCTATCAGCGCGCTACTTTATTGACGATAATAGTCGTCCGGGGATCGGCGGTCATTTCGACGAACGATTTCCACCTCGGTGAAAATTTCACCTACAATGGAACTGCTTATCCGGCGTTGACAGATGCCGAGATAGCTCTTATGTCTTTAACAGACTACAATGCCCGCGCAACAGCTTACGCGGCATATGTACAGCAAAATTACCAGAGCCAGTATCCGGGATTGACAGTATCAAGTTCAGGAACGCGGGTGTATAATACAACGGCCTGCCCGTTGCCTTAATAATTAACATTATGAGCGATAAAACAGAACAAGCGCGCCAGTTGTGGGAAGATATACGCAACCGTACCGGAGAGGAGAGTAATACTCGTGGTTTAGTGGCCGATGCGGCTGATGCTATCATAGAGGCCGTGGAGGATGTAGAAGAAAATACAATAGATGTAGATGGCATTACGGTGGTGAAAAAGGATGGTAAATTATCGCTGAGCGATAATTGTTTAAACTTAATTTATGCAGGATTATTATGAGGAATTTGGTTAAATCATACACGTTTACTGCCGGCACACGTACCGTACAGGTGGCTGATGACATTACGTTTTCGCTTCGTGATATTTGCTTGTTTATTAACGAAACTCAAGGTAAATTTTACCGGCGCGCGCTGCTATTAGATAAAATCACCCTGAACGCTGAAACAAACGAAATAACATTTTCGGATGATTTCCCAGTTTTGACAGATGGTGATAAACTAATCATCGATATAGATCACCTCGAAAACGCGGAAGGGCTGACAATAGAGATGAATGAGGGGAAGAAAAGAATAGCCGATGCGTTGACGCTAAAGGGACAAAATTCAACATCCAGCGATACCTATCAACAAATGGCTGATAAGGTTGTTGCCATTGTCTCCGACATCACCGTTACGCCTGTCCAAAGCAATAATCCGTATTGGCACGATTTAGCTTATGAAGTAGCCCAATGGGCTGATGCCGAGAATCCATATGCTTTCGCTTTGCTCTTGTCGAGTTCTGTTGACTCAATATTTTTAACCGGAGCGCAGCGTTATAAAACGTCTGACGGGACGATCTACACAGGAAATCAAACGGTAGCGATAAGCCCTGTAAACGAAACAGGCCGCGAAACAAAGCGGACAAAATTTGTCATTTATCGAACAAATACGCCGTTTTTCGCGATGAATTTCGGGAGCTATGCCAATACTCCGATGGTTAAGAAGATACTTGGGGCATATAACTACGGGAATGACTTAAGTGCGATCGGATTTGATGGCACTTATTCCGGAGAGCTTGTTAACGATGCGGTTACGAAGAATCCTATCGTATTCGGCTCACAACGAAAATCACTTACGCTTTACCAGTATCAATTTAGGAATTCTACAAATTGTAGTTTCATTTTCCCGGAATTCGCTGCTGATGCCTCAGATGCTGAGAAAACGATTACAATACCAACACAGTGTTTCTTTGGGGCTTTTATATCAGACATTCAATTTCCTTCTGGACTGGTTTCACTAACAATAGGCGATACGGCGTTTCAATCAACTCCAACACTGTTATCTGTCGTCATTCCTGATGGCTTAAAAAATCTCGTAATTACAGGAAGCCCATTCGCAAACTCGAATGTAGCTTCATTTAAATGCCCGCTCGGCCTGAATAATTTAACAATTGGTTACGTTTGTAACAGCGCTTCAAACCTGACCTATTTGTTTATTTCAACATCAAAATTAACTTTTTCTTTTCTTGATTATCAGCTCCAAAACCTTATTAAATTAGAATTAGAAAACAGTTTTAGCTGGACAATAGCAATGTCAACAGCAACCGGATTATCGGCCTATATGGCTTACACATATATTTGTCAGCGGTTGGTAGATTATAGGGCGGTAGTAGCTAACGGCACACCTACACTTCAAACTTCAACGGCAAACAACGTCCTGATAGGCACGAATACGCAATTTACAAAAGTGCATCACGTGGGCGAAACGATATATGTTAATTCTGTTGCAAAAGTAATTCAGTCGATAACGGATGACACGCATATCGTCATGACATCGAACGGAAGCTCAACAGCTTCCGGCCTATCTTACGGTATGAATAAAACGCTTACTTTAGCTTCAGCCGTTAAAACTTTACTAACTAATTCATATCCAAACTGGCAGTCCGAATTACAGGCCAAGGGATGGACAATAGCTTAAAATTTTATAAAAATGATTGAAATAATTGATGGAAAAAGAAAACAGACCCCTGGTCCTGGTAATATACTTTCGTTTAATGACGAATTTTCAAAAGAGGTTTATTTAGGTGATGGTATGCCACTTTGGGATGAAATCCCGGATACCGGGCAACTGGAAAAGAAAGTTGATGAATAAAAAATCCCGGTCATCGGCAGGCCTCTGACCTCCTGACGATGCAAAACGCGACGATACCGCGTACCCGAGACTTAGTAATAAGTTAAAGGCACGGTATCGTCGCGTTTTTTTTGTCAGAGATTGCAAAATTATATATTTATTTTTAAAGATGAAAATGAAAAGATGAAAAATTATGTACAGGCTCCCCTGCCTTTTCAGGGGCAGAAACGGAGGTTTTTAACGCCGTTTAAAGAGGCTTTAAAATATTTTAGTAGCTGTAATGTTTTTGTTGACTTATTCGGAGGTAGCGGGTTACTAAGCCGGTGGGTAAAGGAAACGTATCCGGATTCTATTGTTATTTACAACGATTATGACGATTATAGTAAGCGGGTAGCCAATATCGAAAGAACTAACGCGTTGTTGGCTCAATTCCGGGAGATTTTGAAAGATGAGCCGGTTGATAAGGTAATCAGTAAGCCGGTAAAAGAAAGTATTCTAAAGGCCATAAAAGCGGAGGAAAAAGAAGCCGGCTTTGTGGATTATATTACCCTTTCATCAAGTTTACTGTTTTCAATGAATTACGCCACTAACTATGATGATTTGAGTAAGCAAACCATGTATAACTGTGTTCGAAAAAACGATTACGAACCGGCTTCGGACTATCTTGAAGGAGTTGATGTCGTAAGGATGGATTACAGGCAGTTGTTCGATCGCTGGAAACATACACCAGGCGTTGTGTTTTTAATCGATCCGCCGTATCTGAGCACCGATTGCGGAACATACGGAAACTATTGGAAGCTGGCTAACTATCTTGACGTGCTTCAGTGCCTAAAAGGCACTAATTATTTCTATTTTACTTCCAATAAGTCAAGCATTTTGGAGTTTACCGACTGGATAGAAAAGAACTTAGGGGCTGTTAACCCATTTGCTGGAGCTACACGCATAGATGCCAATGCTACGATGAACCACACGGCGGGATATACGGATATAATGTTGTACAAACGATTATAAATTAATTAGTCTGCCTTATAAAGCAGACTAATTTTTATTAAATATTTTATCCCATGATAAGCAAAAATAAAAATAAAAAGTCATAATTAAAAATCAAAAATCAACTCTATAATTCTAAATGATGAATTAACCTTATCCTTTCGTTTTATAGTTTCAAAAATTTGAAATTTTGGAAATTAACAAATTCGGTTTGGTTATAAATTTTTGTAATATCGAAAGATCAGGTAAATTTTTTTGACAAATATAATATGTAAATACGTATAAAAAATATGTATTTACGTAATTTAATAAACATTAACAATTCTATTAATGGGGATGGATAGATCAATTAATGAAAGAATAACAGAAATCATGATCCATTTTGGATTTAAATCGACAAAGGCGTTTTCTGAGAAAGTAGGAATTCCATATACTACTATCAAGTCAATGCTCGCTATTGGTACGAATCCGGGGTACGATTCTTTGTTGAAAATTATCACGGCATTTCCTGATGTTAGCCTGAAATGGCTTATTTTAGGTGAAGATGATATGCTGTTTCAACAAATGGTTGAAAGTGGACAGAATTCAGATCATGATCAGCATGTGGAAAATTTAAGTAGATTGCTGAATATTATTGAGGCTCAGCAATCCAGTATTCATGAACTGTCTGTGGCTAATACAAAATTGATGGACGAATTATTAAAAAGAGGAGGGTAGTAGGATGTAAATACGTATTTTTATTTTGTGGAAAATTTTGTTTTCTGCTACTTATGATTCTTCCTGAGAAGTGATCTGGATTCATGTTTCATAATCAAAGGGGCGACTCTTATTGAGCTGTTTCTTTATCTGGTTATTGATTTTTGAAGCCATCTATTTATCATTATAGCGCACTTTTTTCAATATAACTTCCTTTCAAAGTAGGAGTTTCACAAAAAATGTGGTATTTTTGTAAGTTATTCAAAATATTTTTTATGATTTACTAATGATATGGTATCCATGATCGCTTTTTAGGGCGGTTGTTTTTTGATGGGTATTTTATTTGAGGAATTAAGGAATTACATGACAAAAGTAAACGAAAATACGGCGGTGTTGTTGATGCATTGCCCCGATAAGCCGGGCATTCTGGCTGCTGTAACCGAATTTATCAACCAGCATAAGGGAAATATCCTTTATCTGGATCAGTATGTGGACCGGGAGAACAAAGTGTTTTTTACTCGTGTTGAATGGGATCTGACCTCTTTCCAGATTCCGAAGGATAAAATTGATGAATATTTCCAGACGTTACTGGCTATCCGCTACGAGATGAAATTTCGTCTTTATTTCTCCGATACCAGGCCGAGGATGGCTATTTTTGTTTCGAAAATGTCGCATTGCCTGTACGATTTGCTGGCTCGCTACTCATCCGGCGAATGGAATGTGGAAATTCCGCTGATTATCAGCAATCATCCTGATATGAAGCCGGTTGCCGACCGGTTTGGCATTGAATACCACGTATTTCAGGTAACCAAAGAGAACAAGGCGGAGCAGGAGGCCAAGGAACTGGAATTGCTTCGCAGCCGTAAAGTTACGTTTTGTGTGTTAGCCCGCTACATGCAGGTGCTATCGCCTGAGTTTATCTCGCATTATCCCGATAAAATCATAAATATTCACCACTCGTTTCTCCCCGCCTTTGCCGGAGCCAAACCTTATCATGCCGCCCACGAGAGAGGTGTTAAGATCATTGGCGCTACAAGTCATTATGTAACAGGCGATTTGGATGCGGGGCCGATCATCGAACAGGATGTTACCCGCATTTCGCACAAGGATACGGTGGATGAGCTGGTGAAAAAGGGGCGCGATTTGGAAAAAATTGTGCTTTCCAGGGCAGTGGCCAAACACATCGAACGAAAGGTGCTGTCGTACCAGAACCGGACGGTGGTGTTTCAGTGATTTGTTCTTGACATCCGAAGCAAATTTCCTACCCCCGACTTTGATTTCTTACGATTAAATGATTTTTCCATGGAAGTTACACGATTATTTGATATTTTAGACAATTACGTCGGGAAATATCCCGGTCAGGATGCCGCGCTGGTTTGTAAACGCGACGGAGCCTGGAAAAAATTCAGTATTCAGGAATACATCGACCTGACGAATCTGATCAGTTACGGAATGATGCATCTGGGCATCGGGCAAGGTGATAAGGTGGCGCTTGTGAGCGGTAACCGTCCCGAATGGAACATGATCGATTTTGCGGTTATGCAGATGGGGGCGGTTTCAATTCCTATCTATCCCACTATCAGCCAGGATGATTATCGTTATATACTAAATCATGCCGGGATGAAAATGATTTTTATCGAAGGGAAAGAACTGCGCCAAAAGCTGGAGCCGATTTTGCCCGAAATAACATCCTTGAAGGAGGTTTTTACCTTTGTAGATCAGAATAATGGTTATAAGTACCTCGACCAGTTGGTAGAGTTGGGGCGGCAATATCCTCAGCCCGAAAAGCTGAACGAGATTAAAAAGTCGATACAACCTTCGAACCTGGCCACGATTATTTATACTTCGGGTACTACCGGAAATCCGAAAGGGGTCATGCTATCACACAGTAATATTGTGAATCAGTTGAAAAACCTGGAAATGACGCCTGCCAAATGGAGTAAAAAAGCGCTGAGTTTCCTACCGTTGTGCCATGCTTACGAGCGGATGCTGGTTTACCTGTATCAGTACCTGGGCATGTCGGTATATTATGCCGAAAGTTTGGGAACGATTGCCGAAAACATCAAGGAGATACAGCCCACCATGATGAGTTGCGTACCCCGCCTGCTTGAAAAGATTTACGATAAATTATATCTTTCCGGGAAGAAACTCCCGTTTTTCCAGCGCAGGCTGTATTACTGGGCGTTCCATTTGGCCACCCGCTACCAGCTGAACGGACTTACGTGGTTGTATAAAATCCAGTATTCCGTTGCCGATAAGTTGATTTACTCCAAGTGGCGCGAAGCCATTGGCGGTAATTTTGATATTGTGGTGTCGGGCGGCTCGGCCATTCAATCTCATATAGCTTCGTTTTTCTCGGCTATCGGGATGCCCGTTTTTGAGGGTTACGGCCTGAGCGAAACTTCACCCGTTATAGCGGTGAGCCAGCGTGGAAAATTCGGGCGTAAATTCGGGACAGTCGGTCCTCCGCTGCCCGGTGTTGAAGTGAAAATTGGCGATAACAACGAAATAATTTGCCGTGGACACAACGTGATGATCGGTTATTATAAAGATCCGGAACTTACGGCGCAGGTTATCGATGGAGATGGCTGGTTTCACACCGGTGATACGGGAAAATTTACCGATGAAGGACAATTGATTATTACCGGACGGCTGAAAAGTATTTTTAAAACATCGTTTGGTAAATATGTAAATCCGCAACTTATCGAATCCAAATTTACAGAGTCGCCATTTATCGAGAATATGATCGTGCTGGGCGAAAACAAGAAGTTTGCGGCAGCGCTCATATCGCCCGATTTTACTTACCTGAGGTCGTGGTGCGCGAAACACAAACTGAAGTGTAGTACCAACGAAGAGCTGATTGCTCATCCGCAGGTAATAAAACGGATACAGGATGAAATCAAACATTACAACCATTTTTTTGGCGATTACGAACAGATCCGACGTTACCAGTTGGTGAAAGAGGAATGGACTCAGCCGAATGGATTCCTGTCGCCTACGTTAAAGATTAAGAGACAGGTAATTGAAGCGTTTTATGCTGATAAGATTGAAGAATTGTTCAGCTAACCGGATAACGTGAACTTTATGTCAGGCTGCCGCTACTTTATTTATTTATCTTACAATGGTACCGCTTATCACGGCTGGCAAATTCAGCCCAACGGAGTGTCGGTTCAGGAGGTGCTTGAGAAGTCGCTTTCCACTCTCCTGCGAACGGAAACTTCGGTAACGGGCGCTGGCCGCACCGATGCCGGTGTACATGCCCGCTTGATGGTAGCTCATTTCGATACGGATATCGGGATAAATGTGGATGATATGGTGAAAAAACTCAACAGCATCCTGCCTTTCGATATAGCTATCCATAAAGTAATAAAGGTGAAGAATGATGCTCATGCCCGCTTTGATGCTTTATCACGCACGTATGAATATCATGTGGTAACCGGGAAAAATGTTTTCCGCCGAGATTTTGCGACGCGTATCCAGGAACCGCTCGACTGGGATGCGATGAACAACGCGGCGGCGATGCTTCTGTCGTTTACCGATTTTACAAGTTTCAGCAAACTACACACGGATGTGAAGACTCATCTCTGTAAAATTACTTATGCGAAATGGGAGAGGAGTGGGGATGAGTGGATTTTTACCATTACTGCCGACCGTTTTCTGCGCAACATGGTGCGGGCTGTTGTGGGGACTCTGTTCGATGTGGGCAAAGGTAAAATTTCGTTGGACGATTTTAAAGCCATTGTTGACGCTAAGGACAGGTGCAAAGCCGGGGTGTCGGTGCCGGCGCAGGGGCTTTATCTTACGGATATTTCCTATCCTGAAGAAATTTTCACATTGTAAAATTGATTCCCGGATATTTTTTAAAAATTGAAAAGTCTTACCAATAAAAACCCCTTGTAGAACTTATCTGCAAGGGGTCTTATCTATATATTGAAGTCCGCCGGATTTCGCCTGCGGGAAGATAGTTCTGATTTTCAACTTTTCCAATTTCAACTTTTCCAAAGTTTAGAACTTTGGAAAAGTTATGTTGAAAATTATTGATTACATCATTCCACCCATTCCACCGCCCATAGGCATTTGCGGAGCCGGGTTATCTTCTTTCTTTTCGGTGATAACACATTCGGTAGTCAGGAACATACCTGCAATGGAAGCTGCATTTTCCAAAGCCACGCGGGTAACTTTAGCCGGATCGACCACACCTGCCGCGAAGAAGTTTTCGTAAACATCAGTGCGGGCATTATAACCGAAATCTCCTTTGCCTTCGCGTACTTTCTGGACTACCACAGCGCCTTCTTTACCTGCGTTGAGCACAATCTGGCGAAGTGGTTCTTCGATAGCGCGTTTTACGATATCGATTCCGATGTTTTCGTCGTCGTTGGCTCCTTTCAAGTTGGTCAGAGCATCGATAGCGCGTATGTAAGCCACACCCCCGCCCGGAACAATACCTTCTTCGATGGCAGCACGGGTTGCACTCAATGCATCGTCAACGCGGTCTTTCTTTTCTTTCATTTCCACTTCCGAAGCGGCTCCCACATAAAGAACGGCTACACCACCGGAAAGTTTAGCTAAACGTTCCTGGAGTTTTTCGCGGTCGTAATCCGAAGTGGTCGTGGCAATCTGCGATTTGATTTGTCCAACGCGGCTGGCAATGCTGTCTTTAGAACCGGCGCCGTTAACAATCACGGTGTTGTCTTTGTTGACAGTGATTTTTTCGGCTGTCCCGAGCATTTCAAGTGTTGCCTGATCGAGCTGGATTCCTTTTTCTTCCGAAATAACCACGCCGCCAGTCAGGACGGCAATGTCTTCGAGCATTTCTTTCCGACGATCGCCAAATCCGGGAGCTTTTACCGCGCAAATCTTCAGGTTGGCACGCAAACGGTTAACAACCAAAGTAGTAAGAGCTTCGCTGTCCACGTCTTCGGCAATGATCAACAATGGGCGACCGGTTTGTACGGCTGGTTCCAGTATAGGAAGTAATTCTTTGAGGTTGGATATTTTTTTGTCGTAGATCAGGATGTAAGGTTTTTCCATTTCTACTTCCATCTTTTCGGTGTTGGTAACGAAATAAGCCGAGATATATCCACGGTCGAACTGCATACCTTCCACTACTTCGATGGTAGTGTCGGTGCCTTTGGCTTCTTCGATGGTAATAACGCCATCTTTCGATACTTTACGCATGGCGTCGGCAATCAGTTTTCCTATTTCTTCATCGTTGTTGGCCGATACGGTAGCCACTTGTTCGATTTTATCATAATTGTCGCCTACCAGCTGAGCCTGATCTTTCAGGCTTTTAACTACCTGGTTGACCGCTTTGTCGATACCGCGTTTCAGATCCATTGGGTTGGCTCCGGCAGTTACGTTTTTCAATCCTACACTAACGATAGATTGAGCCAAAACGGTGGCGGTTGTTGTTCCGTCGCCGGCATCATCACCTGTTTTCGAAGCAACTTCTTTCACCAACTGGGCTCCCAGGTTCTGGAAAGCATCTTCGAGTTCTACTTCTTTAGCCACAGTTACACCATCTTTGGTAATGTGTGGAGCGCCGAATTTTTTCTCGATAATCACGTTACGTCCTTTCGGGCCAAGGGTTACCTTTACTGCGTTGGCCAAAGCGTCAACACCTTGTTTCAACTGGTCGCGGGCATCAATATTGAATAAAATTTCTTTTGACATATCTTTTTTAATTTACAATTTATTGTTTATTATCATATTAGCACATGATCACATTGGCACATTAGATGATGGCCAAAATATCCGACTGACGCATGATCAGGTATTTTTCTCCTTCCCATTCCAGTTCAGTACCGGCATATTTTCCATACAACACGGTATTACCAACGGCAACCACCATCTCTTCGTCTTTTGTTCCGTTGCCTACAGCTAAAACTTCGCCTTTCAGCGGTTTTTCTTTGGCTGAATCGGGAATAATAATTCCGCTTACTGTCTTTTGTTCTGCCGGTGCAGGTTTTACCAACACGCGGTCGGCTAATGGTTTAATGTTCATAATTTCTCAGTATTTTTAGTTTTTATGTATTAAATATTAGTTTATTCTGATTATGCGGAAATTTCGAAACCTGATGATTCCGGAATTTCAATGTCGAACGTTTTTTATTTGGCATATATTGTGCCAAAAGTAACACACGGAGATTTTGACAGAAAAACAAAAAAGACAACGAAAAGTTTTCAGTATTTTCCTGACAAGATGTCATTTTGACAGCGAAGTTTTGCACAATGTCCCCAGCTTGTACAGGTCGTAGAGAAGAAGTGAGGGGTTCGTGCTGCACAATTGTTTGCGGATAATGGATGCCGAGGTTATAAATGACCATGCTAAAAGTCTCCTTAGTCCCGCCTTTTTTACCAATAAATAGCTTTTCAACAATACCGACTCTTCTGTCAGAAAGGGGTAACGCCCTGTTTGATAAAGGAGAAAGAGATTTTTGGTAGCTTCATCGGTTTTAGCCAAAAAAGTGAGGTTGTCGTCGATTCCCTTGTGAATCAACGGATTTTCAATCTGGATAAATTGGAATCCCAACAGATGTAGCCCGTGCCCGAACAACATGTCTTCGTGCCCGTATCCGCGGATGCTTTCATCAAACCTTACTTTGTTGAAAATGGCTTTGCTGATCAGAAAATTAAAAGTGGCAAAATTGTTTTTTCCCCTTTCGTTGGCATGACGCGCTTCCCGTTTGCGGCCATATTTGAGTCGGAGGCTGTCATCGGGGTTATGGTTATCCGCTTCGTAAGCTGTTCCGCCGATAACAACGCAAGGTTCATGGCAAAATATTAAATATTTTTCAATGTAATAAGTGCTGAAAACTTCAGCATCGCAGTCCATGAAAAGCAGATGTTCGTACCGTGCTTCATCGGCCAGCCTGTTCCTGATGGCCGAACGCCCAATATTCTCTTTCAGGATAATGTGCCTGCAATTTGGCAAGGAATGAATGGAGGCGTTTTTATCAACACACATTTTTGATCCATCCTCGGCCACAACGATTTCAAAATCGACGTATTGCTCCGTACACTGCCGGTGAAGTTCGGTAACCAGCGGTGTAACATCGTAATTATAAACTGGTATCAGGATGGATAACATTATGTTTTTGAATTGTTTGCCTCTTTTTGGATCAATGCGATGAGTTTCATTTCTTCATTTTCCCAGCATAGCTCCGCTTTGGCTGTTCGGGTATTGTTTTTTTTCTTTTCGTAACCGTTTTTATCCGAAAAGATAGCTTCCATTTTTTCGGCAATGTGTTGCGGGTTGTGATCAGGGATAAAATATCCCACATCATATCCTGATATAATTCTTTTCAATTCAGGTAGTTCCGTAGCGAGCGTTGGTATGCCGGAATGGATGTAATCAAAAATTTTATTAGGCAGTGAAAACCGGTAGTTCAGGTTGGTATCTTTGTCGATGGCCAAGCCAAGATCGGCATTGATAGTATATTGCCTGAGCTCTTCGAATGTCATCTTGTTTTTAATCATTATTTTGCTGTTCAGTAGGTTATCTTCAATTAGCTGATAAAGCACCGGAAAAACATCTCCTTTTCCAATAATGAGTAAAACGCAGCCGTCGAGGTATTTCATGCTCATGACAGCTTCCTCGGCACCTCGGTGAATGTTGATACCTGTTCCTTGCAGTATAATGATGCGCTTATCTTCGGGAAGGCCAAGCTCCCTGCGGGTTTTTATTTTTTCGGGAACAAATGTGCGGGCGATATTCCGAACCACCACTAATTGTTTACCATATTTTTTTTTATACAGTTCAGCTATGGAGTCATTTACTGTTATAATGTCGGTCAGGTGTGGGAAAATCAGTCGTTCAATGGCCTTCCAGATAGTATGGATAACCGGCCTGTGAATAATTTCCGGCACTTCGGTGAAATACTCATGGGCATCGTAAATAATGCGCTTACGCTTTATTTTCGCGGCTAAAAATGCAGCCGGCAAGGTATCGAGGTCGTTAGCGAAAACCAGCGAGAACTTGGTAGTGAGCAGGAATATGAAAAGCCGGATGTTGTATTCGGCGTAAAAAAGCGCCCCCGCGTTAAAGAAGTGTTTTTTGCGCCGTGTTACGTAATCCCGATCCAACGGAAGGCTACCCGGCAGAAGCCTTCCGGTTTCAATAACCCGATAACCGCACTTTCGCAGGGTCGTACAGGTTTTGTGAACCCGTTGGTCGGTGGCCAGATCGTTGGTAACACATACTATGGCTTTAGGCAACATTTTATTTTTGTTTCAGGTATTCGATAATGTCTTCGTACAATTGCCGGTGATACGACTGCGGTTTATCTTCCACCGAAGTATTGTGCCACAAAAGCACCAGTTCGCCGTTGTATTTTTCAACGTAATTAATCAGTTGAACAGTATATTTATATGCATCATGAGCATTCATATACATGTATTTTTTTTCACTTAACGAGCTGTCCATAATGGCCAACGGATGCAAAACCAAAGAGCCCAACGCTTTTGTTGCCGGATTGATCCATCTTACCGGGCGGCAGGTGCCCAAACGGAATCCGGCCATATCGGCGTAGCTCATTGTGAAATCATCTGTAATTCCAGCTTCTGTGAGGAACTGCATGTCTTCGGGCTCACGCGAGCAGAGGTAATGATTCCGGTTATAAACGGTTTTTATGCCCGCCAGCCTGTCAAGTTTTTCTTTTTCTTCAAAAATGAGTTCGGGGGCAATGCCCGCTTCGTAACTCAGATGTAAACCGATAGAAACGCCTTTTCTCTTACAATATTTAATCAGCGTCCGGTAATCGGGAAACAGCAGTTTTGCTGCCGGCTTATCCTCTTTCTTGGTTCCTCCACCAGCCCTGAAGAAAGTGATGGATTCACACCTGCGGGTTCCGAGTATTTTTATCAACGCGTTATCTTTGTTGAACATCCAGGGGAAAGTAAACCACGGGTCGTGTTTTACACCGAGGAAAAAACTCATCAAGGCTTCGCGACGTTCGTTTTTGCGTTTGAATCCTCTTAAAAAGCCACCCACCATACCACGGATATTCCGGTAATGGGCTATTTGATCAACGTCATGAGTCAGGTATATTTTACTGATCATCATCGGCGGTTCGGGCACGGCCACTCCGGAGTCGCGTAATTTTTGCCGTAGGATCTTCCCGTACTCGTCCACAACGGGTGTGTCGATGAATCCAGCTCTGTTCGGCAACGATTCCTGTCCGCGAAAACGGCCGTGTTCATCGCGGATCTCTTTCGAAATATACTCTTCGTAGCGCGAAACGAGGAAATAAGCGCTGGCTATAATGTCAGCATGTATTACAAGGGTGTCGTCCTTCTTTTCTTCGGCATTGTCTCCGAACAATACGGGAACTTCTTCCCAAATAGGCAAAGGCAGTTTGGGCAGCGACTTTTTGGTTCCGTAAGTTTTGTCGGAAAAAAAACCTGATGGTTGAATCACCACTTTGTATCGGGAATATTCTTCAGGGTCAGATGTATAGCCCACCAAACCAGATGTTTCGGCAGGAACTTCTTTTCCGAGTAAAAATTGTATTATGTATTGAATGGTTTCTGTCATTCCTTTTTCTTTATTGTTTTCCAAATAATTCTTCCTTTAAAAACCTGCCGGTGATACTTGCCGGATGAAGTGCTACTTCTTCGGGTGTTCCGGTACAAATTACTTTTCCACCCGCGCTGCCGCCTTCAGGCCCTATGTCGATCAGGTAATCGCATACTTTTATTACATCAAGGTTATGCTCGATGATAATCACCGTGTTCCCTTTTTTTACCAGGCGGTTCAGCACTCCGAGCAATACCCTTATGTCCTCGAAGTGAAGTCCGGTGGTGGGCTCGTCGAGAATATAGACTGTCTTGCCGGTATCTCTTTTTGCCAGTTCGGTAGCTAATTTAACCCGCTGGCTTTCACCACCCGACAGCGTAGTGCTCGATTGCCCCAGTTTGATGTATCCCAAGCCGACATCTTGTAATGTTTTGATCTTATGAAGGATAGATGGTTGGTTTTCGAAAAAATCCACCGCCATGTTAATGGTCATATCCAATACATCGGCTATCGATTTTCCTTTGAACCGAACTTCGAGCGTTTCCTTGTTGTAGCGTTTGCCGTTACACGATTCGCAGGGAACGTAAACATCAGGCAGAAAATTCATTTCAATGGTTTTGTATCCGTTTCCGCCGCACACTTCGCAGCGGCCACCGGCTGTGTTGAACGAGAACCGGCCGGGTTTGTAGCCTCTGATTTTTGCTTCGGGCAAAGTTACAAAAACATTTCGTATATCGGAGAAAACTCCGGTATATGTAGCCGGATTGCTTCTTGGCGTTCGTCCGATGGGCGATTGATCCACTTCAACCACTTTGTCGATAAATTCAATGCCTTCGATACTGTTGTAAGGCAGAGGATCTTTCAGGGAACGATAAAAGTACTGACTTAGAATGGGTTGCAATGTTTCATTTACAAGGGTCGATTTTCCGCTTCCGGAAACTCCGGTAACACAAATCATTTTCCCGAGAGGAAACGAAACGCTGATGTTTTTCAGATTATTACCACGAGCTCCTTTCACGGTAAGAAATTTTCCGTTGCCTTCGCGGCGTTTCTCGGGAATTTCAATTTTCTTTTCACCGTTCAGGTAGGATGAGGTAAGGGTTTTCGATTTCAACATTTCGGCAGGTGTTCCGGCAAAAACCACATCACCGCCTAATCGACCGGCTTTTGGCCCCAAATCTACCACATAATCGGCAGCCAGCATCATGTCTTTGTCATGTTCCACCACAATCACCGAGTTTCCGGTATCACGTAGTTTTTTCAACGAGTCGATCAGGCGCATGTTATCCCTTTGATGAAGCCCAATGCTCGGTTCGTCGAGGATGTACAGCACATTGACTAATTGCGAACCAATTTGAGTAGCCAAACGTATGCGCTGGCTTTCGCCGCCCGAAAGCGAGTGGGATGCCCTGTTGAGCGAAAGATAGCCAAGTCCTACGTCGAGCAGGAACTGTAACCGGCTGCGCAATTCCTTCAGTATTTCCGTGGCAATCGTTCGCTGTTTGTTATCCAGGTATTTATCAACGTGGTTGAGCCACGATGAAAGTTCGGTTACATCCATTTCGGCCAGTTGAGCAATGTTTTTGTCGTGTATGCGAAAGTGTAGCGACTCTTTCCTTAACCTCATGCCGTTGCATTCGGGACACTTTACGGTTTTCGAAAATTGATTGGCCCATTTTTGTTCGGTAGCGGATGCTTCATTCTCCTGCTGCATTTCAATGTATTTCAGAATGCCTTCGTAGCTGACAAAGTAATTGGAATTCCCGAGCGACTGGTTTTTTATGTTGAGTCTTTCTTCGCTGCCGTTCATGATTTCGTCGATGGCATCATCGGGGATCTCTTTCATCGGAGTTTTTATGTTGCAATCGTATTTCTCGAGTATCGCTTCAATTTGCCAGAAGATGGTGGTGTTTTTATGTTTCCCCAACGGCGAAATCCCTCCATCGTAGATACTTGTCGATTTGTCAGGGATGATTTTATCCATGTCGATTTCGTTCACTAAGCCGAGTCCTTTACAATGCGGGCAAGCTCCATGCGGTGAATTGAACGAAAAATTGTGTGGGGCGGGTTCGTCATACGAAATACCACTGGTCGGGCACATTAGGGTTTTGCTGAAATACCTGGCTACATCATTGTCTTTTTCCAGCAACATCACAATTCCGCTTCCCTGTTGCATCGCTTTTTGCAACGATTGTTTCAGCCTGTTCCTGTCTTTGTCGGTAACCAGCAACTTGTCGATAACAATCTCAATATCGTGAATTTTGTACCGGTCGATTTTCATTCCGTGAGTGATTTCACGAATTTCGCCATCCACTCTCACATGTAGGTATCCTTTCTTGCGAATAGTCTCAAATAATTCTTTATAGTGTCCCTTTCGCCCACGGACAACCGGTGCTAAAAGAAATGTTCGTTTCCCTTCGTAATCTTTCAGTATCAGGTCGATGATTTGATCTTCGGTGTATTTAACCATTTGCTCACCAGTGATATACGAATATGCAATTCCGGCTCTGGCATAGAGTAGGCGCAGAAAATCGTAAATTTCGGTGGTCGTTCCTACCGTAGAACGGGGGTTTTTGTTGGTGGTTTTTTGTTCGATGGAAATAACCGGACTTAAGCCGGTGATTTTATCCACATCGGGACGCTCCATGTTGCCAAGAAAGCTTCGCGCGTACGCCGAAAATGTTTCGATGTACCGTCTTTGACCTTCGGCAAAAATGGTGTCGAAAGCAAGCGATGATTTTCCGCTTCCACTCAATCCGGTAATGACTGTCAAGCGGTCTCTGGGAATTTTTACATCAATATTTTTAAGATTATGGACACGGGCTCCAATTACTTCAACCTGTTCGGGGGTTTCGGATGCGTTTTGGGATATATTTTTATTCAAAGCTGTTCAATTTTAATCAACCTGCAAATATACTATTTTAATGTATTCCATCCAAGGAAATGGTTTTTGTGTTTTCGTGAATATTTTCAATGTTTTTATTTCAAAATGTATAATATGCCTTGCCCAATATTATAAAAACGATATTAATTTGTATATTTGCAGATGTTTTTGAAAATAAAATCTGAATCATTAAAAAATCATTCGGTATGATTAAAAATCTTTTTGTAAGAAAAACGTTGGATCAATTGTTGGAGCAGGCGGATGACAAAAACAATATGCTGAAAAGGCATCTAAATGCAATGAATTTAACTCTGTTAGGCATTGGTTGTGTTATCGGAGCCGGGATTTTTGTGCTGACGGGTACCGCGGCTGCCAATCACGCTGGCCCGGCCGTAGCCATTTCGTTTGTAGTTTCGGCGTTGGGATGTATGCTGGCAGGGTTATGTTACGCCGAGTTCGCATCGATGATTCCTATTTCGGGGAGCGCTTATACTTACGGTTATGCCACTATGGGCGAGTTTGTGGCCTGGATTATAGGTTGGGATTTGATTCTCGAATACCTTTTCGGATCGGCCACCGTGGCGGTGGGATGGAGCGGTTATGTGCTGAGTTTACTCCACGATTTGGGCATAAACTTGCCTAAAACCATTACGGATAGCCCTTTTATTTTCGATCATACCGGCTGGCACTCCACCGGAGCGATCATTAACTTTCCGGCGGTGTTTGTTGTTGGCCTTATGACAACGTTATTGGTTATTGGCATCAAGGAGTCGGCAAAATTCAACAACGTAATAGTTTTGATAAAAGTAGCTGTGATTCTGTTGTTTATCGGATTTGGAATTTCGCATATCAACGTAGGTAACTGGCATCCTTTTGTTCCCGAAAACATGGGTGGGTTTGGCCATTTCGGATGGTCGGGGGTGCTAACCGGCGGCGCGGTGGTGTTTTTTGCCTACATCGGTTTCGATGCTGTTTCCACAGCTTCGCAGGAAGCCATCAACCCGAAGAGGGATATGCCTATCGGAATTCTTGTTTCATTGGTGGTTTGTACCATATTATATATAGCGGTAAGCCTTGTGTTAACCGGTATTGTAAATTATAAAGAATTGAACGTTTCGGCGCCTATCGCTGTAGCTATCGACACGGCAGGAAAGAGTCTTTATTGGTTGCGCCCGATTATTAAAGTAGGCGCCATTGCCGGATTAAGTTCTGTGGTGTTAGTGTTGATGATGGGACAGTCGCGTATTTTTTATTCCATGGCTCACGATGGTTTGCTTTGGAAAAGTTTTGCAAAAACGCATCCCAAATACCAGACGCCGCACGTTACAACCATTGTAACCGGTTGTTTTTCAGGTTTATTTGCCGGCCTTTTCCCGATTGGATTGTTGGGCGAACTGGTGTCTATCGGTACTTTGCTGGCATTTGTCATTGTAAGTATAGGTATAATTATCCTGCGGAAATCGGAACCCGATGCTCCCCGGGCTTTTCGTACCCCGTGGGTGCCATTTGTACCGATACTTGGCGCGATTGTGAGCCTGATGCTGATGCTCTCGCTTCCGAAAGATACGTGGTATCGTTTGATAGGATGGATGCTTATCGGTTTTGTTATTTATTTTACTTACGGACGCAAACATAGCCATGTAAGGCAAAGCAGGGGACTATAAGAATGATATTTGACAAAAAAAGACTCGCCGGAGAAAATTTCCGACGAGTCTTTTTTATTTCGAACAAGATCATTAAATCCTGACGATGTTAGCTCCAATGGCATTCAGCCTCCCATCGATGTTTTCGTACCCGCGGTCGATTTGGTCGATGTTGTGGATAACGCTGGTGCCTTCGGCCGACATGGCAGCAATCAGCAGTGCGATTCCGGCTCTGATATCGGGCGAACTCATGGTGGCGGCTCTCAGGTGGAGGTAGTCTCCTAATCCTATTACTGTGGCGCGGTGCGGATCGCAAAGGATAATCTGGGCTCCCATGTCGATGAGTTTATCGACAAAAAACAGTCGGCTTTCGAACATTTTTTGATGTATCAGTACACTACCTTTGGCTTTAGCGGCTACCACAAGGAAAACGCTAAGGAGGTCGGGGGTGAGGCCTGGCCAGGGAGCATCGGCAAATGTCATGATGGAACCATCGATAAACGATTCAATCGTATATGTTTTTTGTTGCGGAATAAAAATATCATCGTTGATATGTTGTAGTTCTATTCCCAATTTGCGGAAACTGTCAGGAATAATGCCCAATTCATCGTAAGCGACATTTTTGATGATAATTTCCGAACCGGTCATGGCGGCCATTCCGATAAAACTTCCTACCTCAATCATGTCGGGAAGAATCTTGTGTTGGCAGCCGCCCAGCGATTCAACACCTTCGATGGTGAGCAGGTTAGAGCCTGTACCGGAAATTTTAGCCCCCATTTTGTTCAGCATTTTACAAAGTTGCTGAATGTAAGGTTCGCAGGCCGCATTATAAATGGTGGTGATTCCCCGCGCAAGTACAGCTGCCATGATAATGTTTGCCGTTCCGGTAACGGAGGCTTCATCGAGCAACATGTAGCAGCCTTTCAGATGGGGTGCTACTATTTCGTAACGTTTTGCTGCCGGATCGTACCTGAAATCGGCTCCGAGTTTTTGTATCCCGAGGAAGTGGGTGTCAAGGCGACGCCGGCCAATTTTATCACCTCCCGGTTTGGCTATCATGGCTTTGCCGAAACGTGCAACCAATGGCCCGATAATCATGACCGAGCCTCGGAGCGAAGCGCTTTTATTATAGAAATTATCGGTGTGGAGGTAATCCAGATCTATGTTTGACGCGCAAAACGTGTAGGTGTCCGGGGCTGTTTTGTTTACTTCAACACCCAAATCCGAGATTAACCCGATCAGATTGTTCACATCCAGAATATCGGGAATGTTACTGATAGTTACTTTTTCGGACGTCAGGAGTACAGCGCAAATTACTTGCAATGCTTCGTTTTTTGCACCCTGAGGGATAATTTCGCCCGACAAGTGGCGTCCGCCTTCAATCTGAAACGATGACATGCGTGGCTTCCTTATTTCTTTTTCTGTTTGTTTTTATTTCTGCTGTTCAATACATCGCGGGTTTCGATCAGTTTCAGAAAATCGTTCGGCACATTGATGCGTCCTTTCGATAATTCTCTTAAATCGTCGAATATTTTCTTATCATCCACTACTTCTTTGTTCCAGGTGAGGAAACATTTCTTCATCTGGTTGGCAATGAGTCGTATGAGCTCGTTTTTTTCGTTCCCATCTTCGTAATCGGCTACCTTTTCAATCATTTCTTCAAGGGTTCGACCGTAGTGTTGATAGTGAATCCTGGAATTTTTGTAAGGAATGGTGTCCGGCCTGGTGTACAGGTTTTCAGCTTTTACTATTTCGTAAGGATAATCGATATCTAATTTGAAATCGGACATGATGGCGATATGGTCCCAAAGCTTGTGTTTAAAATCGTTTACATCGCGAAGGTAAGGAAACAGGTTTCCCATCGTGTTGATTACGGTTTTAACACAGCGGGTACGTTCTTCGCGGTCCTCAATAGTCATGGCGTAAGCTACCATTTGCTGAATATTCCTACCATATTCAGGCATGATCAGCTTTCCTTCCAGAGTTGTATAATTCATACAATAATTTGTTTTTTAGAGATATGTGTAAAAATTAATTGATTTATTGAGCGTTTTTAACCAAATAAATCAATGTGGGATAATGGTCGCTGTACCCGTTGGTCCATGCACCCCCGGAGTGGGTGCGCCAAGGAGTTCCTTTGTATTTACCTTCTTGCTGGGTAAGGAACGGGCGGTTGAATACTTCAGGCTTCCAGAAAGTAAGTTGTGAGCGGTCGCCATGAGCCAATTGGTACGAAATCATGATTTGGTCGAACAGGTTCCACTGGTCGTTGTAGGCCAATGAGCCAATTCCTCCATCGAGCACTTTCCACATGGTGTTGTAAAGTTCGCCCTGACGCACATCGTCAATGTTTCGTTTCCCGCCGAGTATGGTTTTGCAACTTTCGTTGGTAGGGTCATCGTTGAGGTCGCCCATTACAATAATCTTGGCACTCGGGTCGGTACGATAAAGAGAATCGACAATGCTGCGGGTGAGGGCGGCTGCCGCGTTACGTTTAGGGCGGCTTTCCAGTTCGCCACCTGAGCGCGATGGCCAGTGGTTGACAATCACATGTACTTTTTCGCCTTGCATATATCCGCTTACCATCAGCTGGTCGCGGGTGCGGAATGTGGTATCGGCTGTGTGCAGACGGTACGATTTGCTATTGGTAACGGTGAACAACCGGGGATTGTAAAGCAGGGCTACATCCACACCGCGGCGGTCGGGACCATCGTAGTGTACAATGCCGTATTCGCGCTTGGCCAGCGATGGCGATTTTACCAAATCTTCGAGCACCCTGCGGTTTTCTATCTCAGAAACGCCTATAAACGTTACCCCGGTAGGACAATAATCGAGTCCGATTTGCGAGATAGCGTATGACATGTGCGCAACTTTCGATGTATATTTTTGCGTATTCCATTTGTTAACACCCGTAGGAGTATATTCCTCATCGTTTACATTGGGGTCGTTTATCGTGTCGAAGAAGTTCTCGAGGTTGTAAAAAGCCACACAACTCACGCGAACGGAAGCTTTGCCTTTAGAGTCGGCTAAACCGGAGCTTTTTGACGATCCACAGCCAAACACTAAACCTGCCAGTAATATTAACGAAATGGCGAATTTGATTTTCGGTTTCATCCGAAAACAATTTATTTTTAAGTTGTCGGATAGCTTGTCCCGACTTGACGGGAGAACTCGCATGTCCTCATTTTCATGCAAGTTTGTGTTTTGGTAAAAATATGGTTGTTTCATATAAAGAAAATTTTAACGCTGAAAATATTTCAATTGATTATTTTGTGTTTTGTTATTTCCGTTTTTTTACCGGGATTTTTTTTGTTCCTAATAATTTGATTTTTAAATATATATTTGAAACCGTTGTGTACCGGGAATTTTGTATCCGAAATAAAAGAACAGCAAAGTTGTAAAAAAAAAGTGAGATGATAAAACGAACAGGCAAAAAAATACAATAAATATGGTTTTTACAATTGGTTTAAATCAGTTAAAATGAATTGTAAGGGGTTTTTCATTATAATTTAACACATGTCTAATTTATTGTATATGAAATAGAAATAAACCGAATGAGTGAGCAAACGACTTAAATAACGATATTTAATTATTAAAAATAATTGAATTTTGGAATAAATATTGTAAATTGCACGCCTTTTTCCGTTAATTCGGAAGTCTGATGTAAAAAGAATAAATGTAAAATAATTTTAAAATTTTATTGTAAGTATGAGAAAACTGACTTTGATACTTTTTGTATCATTGATTTCTGCCTTTTCGCTTGTTGCACAAACCAAGATCAAAGGGGTTGTGAAAGATGCAGCGACCGGAAATCCTCTTCCTGGTGCGAATGTAGCTTTGTTACAGCAGAATATTACTACTCAAACTAACTCGGAAGGACAATTCACGCTGAGCTATATCAATGCTGGCAATGATGAATTGAGCGTTTCACGTCCGGGTTATTTTACCCAAATTAAATCGATAACCATTAAGCCTGATGCAACCACGGATCTTGGTGTTTTTAGCCTGAAAATTGATGTTCAGACCGAATCGAAAGAAGATGTTGTGGTACAGTTAAGCGAAACCGAATTGAACGGAGATGATGGCCAAACGCAAAACAACGCGGCCAACCTGTCATCGAAAGGGGATGTGTATTCCAATCAGGCCTCCTTCTCGTTCAGCCCCATGCGCTTTAGCCTGCGGGGTTACGACCAGCGTTACGAATCGACTTATATCAATGGCGTTCAGTTCAACGGGTTGGAACGTGGTAATTTCAATTACTCATCATTAGGCGGTTTGAATGATGCTTTCCGCAACCAGGAAGAAGTTTACGGCACTATGGCCAACTCGTTCAGTTACGGCGATTTGGGTGGTGTTTCCAATATCAATGCCCGTGCATCTACTTATGCCGCGCAAACAAAGGGTAGCTTAGCCTTCAGCAACAGGTCGTACAAATTAAGGGCTCAAATTACCCACGGGACGGGCATCCTCTCCAACGGCTGGGCTTTTGCCGGATCGGCAGTAGTTCGATGGGCCGACGAAGGTATCATGGAAGGTACATTCTACAATTCGGCAGGCTATTTTCTTTCGGCCGAGAAAGTTTTCAATAAGAGACACAGCCTTTCTATCGTAACTTTTGGCGCTCCTACCAAAAGAGGTCAATCTTCAGCTTCCACCCAGGAAGTATATGATTTGGCCAATTCAATTTATTACAATTCCTATTGGGGATACCAGGATGGTAAAAAGCGAAATTCGCGTATTGCCCGCAGTTACGACCCCACGGTAATTGTGTCGCACGACTTTAATATTAACGACAAAAGCCGCTTGCGTTCAGGAGCATCTTTCCATTACAGCATGTATAGCACCACTGCATTGAGTTTCTATAATGCCCCCGATCCCCGTCCGGATTATTACAGGAATATGCCGAGTTTCGCGACCAGTAGCGATGATGCTGCCAATTTAGAGAACCTTTGGAAGAACAACACGAAAACATCGCAACTGGATTGGGATAGCTTTTATAAAGCAAACCGTAATAATAATATTGGTGATCCTACCGGTACGGCCAAGTATGCCGTGGAACGCCGCCATAACAACTTAATGGAATTGTCGCTCAATTCAACGTATATTAACCAAATCAGTAAAAAGCTGAAACTGATAGCCGGATTCGATGCCCGTAAGTCAAAAGGGATGCATTATAAAACGATGGATGATCTTCTTGGAGGCAACCAATGGATTGATAAAGACCAGTATGCCGAGCGCGATTTCCCTACCAACAGCGATATCATTCAAAACGACCTGAATCATCCGAACCGTGTCATCCACGAAGGGGATAAATTCGGGTACAATTACGACTTAAATATTGCCTACGCCAATTTGTTTATTCAAAACGAATGGAATTTCCGTCAGTTGGATGTATATTATGCCGGAAAAGTAACATTTACCGATTTTTATCGTTATGGACACATGAAAAACGGTGTAGCTGAATCGGTGGGCGCATTGTCGTATGGAAAAGGAAAAGTTTGGTACACTACCGACCCTTCGTTCAAAGCAGGGTTTACTTATAAAATCAACGGGCGTAACCGTATTTCGGTGAACGCTTTGGCCGAAACACGTGCGCCTCAGGTAGATAACTCGTATGTTTCTGTCAGGATTAAGGATACAGCAGTACCTATGAAGAGTGAAAATATCCTGACTGCCGATATTAATTATAATTTTAATTTCCCATGGATTTACGGACGTGTCAGCGCTTTCAGGACGCAGATGAGCAACAGTTCGGATCTTTACGGGTACTACGATGACGAAAAACAAACGTTTGTTGATTTTATGTTGTCGGATATGAAAAAGGTATATCAGGGTGTTGAAGCCGGATTTTCCATAAAACTCAACACGGCGCTTACATTCTCGATGGCAGGAACCTATGCCGATTATCATTACGACAGTAACGCAAACGGTATTATCAGCGCCGAGAACGGATCGTTCCCCGATGCCGTGGATAAGGTTATGATTAAAGATCTGAAAATAGCCAATGGCCCTCAGCTGGCAGCTAACGCTTCTCTCCACATGTTCTATAAATTGTGGTTTGCTGATGCTACCCTGAACTATTTCGACAATAATTACCTTGATTTCGCCCCAAGTCGTTTCAGGGAAACAAACATTGCCCTTTATACTACGGATGAAATTAAGAAAACGCTTGGTACTCAGGAAAAACTCGAAGGTGGATTCCTGCTCGATGCTTCGGTGGGGCGCTTAGTTTACCTGCCAAACAGAAGTTCCCTAAACTTCAATTTGAGTATCAGCAACGTACTTGATAACCGTAACCTGATTACAGGCGGTTACCAGCAGGCAAGGCTTCCGTTGAACAATGGCGCTATCAATACAGCCGGGTTGAACTGGTTCCAGAATAAATATTATTACGCCTGGGGTATTAACGTGTTTATGACAGTGGGTTATAAATTCTAAAAAAATTCTAAATTGATTCATTATGAAAACATTCAACAAAATATTTTTATTTATTTCGGTAATACTTGCGGCGACAGCTTGTTCAAAAACCGATTACGATACGATTTCGCCCGATAAACTTATGGGCGATTCGCTAATCACATCTTATTCGATTGAACAGATGATAGATAGCTTTGCCACGAATAATGATGAATATACTTACCTGAAATACGGGACTAAAGATGCCGGTTTATTTACCAGCGATCCGATTAAATCGGATGATGATGTGGTGATCAGCGGAGTTGTAACTTCGAGCGATGTGGAAGGTAATATCTATAAATACATAATTGTTCAGGAACAAGGCAAAAATGGCCGGGCTATCAAAATATCGGTGGACGCTTCAGGCTTATCGGCTCTTTATCCTTTAGGGCAGAGGGTGTGGATACGTTGCAACGGTTTATATGTGGGTAAATACGCCCAATCTTATCAAATAGGTACACTTTATTATAATCCGGAAAAATATGTTCAGAAAATGATCATTACTTCCGATACAACTGTGGTAGGTGGTGTGCAGCAAATCACTCACGATACTACCTATACCAATGTATATCGAAAAGAACCGAACAGATTCGCCCTCCCGATTGCAAAACAAGTTATCCATTCTTACGGTGTGCCTGATAAATCGCTCGTAGTGGCTGATACCATGACTATTGCCGAAATCAGAAATGCCGGCGCCTCTTTGGTTAATAAGCTGGTATGTATTAAAAACGCTTTCTTTACAGGTAATGGAGCTGATTACAACCAGCCGGTTCCCATTTCGGCCAGTGATATGATTTTTGCTCCATCGACCAATGGGATTGGTTATCCACAGTCGCGTGAAATTCAGGACGGAACAGGTTCCATATTTGTTTCCACCAGCGAGTATGCTAAGTTTGCCAGCTATAAATTGCCGGCTTCTTCTTACAGGGGAAATATCACAGCCATTGTAGGTTGGTATAATGATAAATCGCCTGCCGATAATCCGGATAAACTGGTTACAAAAATTTATCATCAATTGACTTTACGCTCGATCAGCGATTTGGGTAAAGGCTTTGAAGAGTACCAGAAAAGTATTGCAAAATAATTTATCCTTTTGAACTTTAAAAAGATAACGAATATGAAAATGAAGTATAATATAATATTGATCGCAACGGCCTGTTTCTCTTTTTTAGCTTGTTCTAATCTGGATGATTCGGCGTATGTGATTGGAAACAACGATGGATCGTCGGTGATTTTCTCTGAAGCTTTCGATTCCGGATTAGGTGAATTTATCCAAAAGAGCGATTCGGGCGATCAGGTTTGGTCGGCCAATTCGAACGGATATGCCATGATGACCGGATATGTGAATGCCGCTAACTATGCCAATGTCGATTGGTTGATCTCTCCCGAAATTGACCTTACAAGTGTAGCCGCCGCTAAACTCACGTTTGATCATGTAGCCCGGTATTTTGCCGATGTAAATAATGAAGCTACCGTGTGGATTTCGGAAGGGTATAACCCGCAAAATGAGCCGTCGTCGGTAACCTGGACCCGCTTGAATACAGATCCTTTCTCGGATCCGGGAAGCTATACCTTCGGCACATCGGGCGAAATAAGCCTTACCAGCTATGTGGGTAAAAAGGTAAGAATCGCGTTCAAGTATATTTCTTCCGATTCCAAAGCGGGAACATGGGAAATCAAAAACTTTCTGGTACAGAAAGGCGAAGCTGCAGTCAGCTCGGAGATGTTCTATTCCAACTCATTCGCTTACGGTATTGGCGACTTTAAAGCTATCAGTGTTACCGGCGATCAGGTGTGGGCATACAGCAGCGCATATACCTGTATGACAGTTTCGGGTTATAGCTCAAGCAATAAAGCCAATGAAGACTGGCTGATTTCACCTGAAATTGACCTTACTTCCATCAACGAATCGTATTTTACTTTCGACCATGCCGGCAAATATTTCAATACACCTTCCAACGAAGCCACGGTATGGGTTTCTGAAAATTATACGGATGATGCATTACCTTCCACCGCTACGTGGACACAGGTGAATATCCTGAATTATTTCAATAATTCGTCGTTTACGTTTGTGAAGTCGGGCGATCTGGATTTGACCGCTTACGCCGGGAAGAAAATTCACGTGGCGCTGAAATATATTTCTACCACTGCTGTTGCCGGAACATGGGAAGTTCGTAATTTCCAGATGTTTAAAGGAAAAGCAAAAGGGGTTGGCAACAATCCGTTTACCATTACTCAAGCCGTTGGTGTTCAGTCGGGAGGAAGCGCGTGGGTCGAAGGCTACGTTGTCGGTTATGCATGGCCGTATCTCTCTCAGTATGCTTATTTCAATTCGGCTGATAGCTGTACCCAAAATACGAATATTATCCTTTCCGATACGGTTGCGACAACTTTCTATTCCAGTAAATCGCTTTGTGTACAATTGCCAAGGGGTACTATGAGAAACATCCTGAATTTAAGGGATAATAAATCGATGTTAGGCAAAAAAATAAAAGTTTACGGTACTTTGTCATCCTACATGGGAATGCCGGGTATGGTCAGTCCTACCGCTTATGTATTGCCTGATGGAACTTCGGGAACTTCAACCCTTACTACACTTTATTCCGAAACCTTTGGCAGCAATCTGGGGTCGTTTACGCAGTATAGCGTTGCAGGTGCTCAAACGTGGGTTTGGGCGAGCGGTTATGGAGCCAAAATGTCGGGATTTACGAGCGCGAATAATGCGAATGAAGATTGGCTGATATCGCCTTCTATAGATTTGTCAACTGCAACAGGAGCAGCGCTCAAGTTTGACCATGCGATAAACAAAGGGGTTGTTACCAACATGAAAACAGAACAAACGTTGTGGATATCTACCGATTATACCAGCGGTGATCCGAATTTGGCTCACTGGACTCAGTTGGCGATACCGACTTATCCGGCAGGCACTAACTGGACGTTTGTAAATTCGGGCGAGATTGCGTTGGATGCTTACATAGGTAAATCTGTAAAAATAGCCTTCAAATACATCAGCACAGCATCGTCATCGGCCACATGGGAAATGAAAAATCTCTTGATTTATAATTGATGATAGGGGAGGTAAAACACCATAAAAAAACAGTTGCATCTCAAAAATGCAACTGTTTTTTTAAAAAATACTTTGTTACGAGATTTTCTCCACATCTTCCTGAAGGTTGATCTCAATACCTTTGTTATCGTAGAACTTATATTGTAAAAATCCAAGTCGTTGCGCCGCAACTATTTTACAGCCTTTGCCATATTTCCTTTTCCATTGCCATTTGGTGTGGAACCATCCTTTGGTGATGAATGCATACACGTATGGATGTATTTGGAGTGTAAAGTCTTTTACCATCAGTTTGTTGACCAAGAAATCGATTTTGCTTTCCAGCTGATCGGTAAAAAGTATCGATGGCTGGTTTTTTCCTGTTCCGAAACATGTTGGGCAGGTTTCCTGGATATCGATGTCGATAGCCGGTCTGACACGTTGCCGGGTAATTTGCATTAACCCGAACTTGCTGAGAGCTAATATATTGTGCTTGGCCCTGTCATTTGCCATAGCTTCTCTCATTCTGTCATAAACCTTTTGCCTGTTTTCAACTTCGTGCAGATCGATAAAATCTATTACAATGATTCCCCCCAAATCCCTCAACCGCAATTGACGTGCAATTTCATCAACAGCTGCCAGATTTACATCCAATGCATTGTCTTCCTGTCCTTTGTCCGATTTCGAGCGGTTGCCGCTGTTTACATCTATTACATGTAATGCTTCGGTATGTTCGATAATCAGGTAGGCGCCGCTTCTGAACGAAACGGTTTTCCCGAATCCGGCTTTTATTTGTTTGGTAATTCCGAAATTGTCAAATATGGGATCGGAATCCTTGTACAATTTAACGATGTCTTTTCTTTCCGGGTCGATTAACTCAACGTAATCACACACTTCTGTGTGAACCAACGGATCGTTTACATAAATATGTTTAAAGCTGGAACTGAATAAATCCCTTATGATTCCAACAGTGCGACCTAATTCCTCTAAAATCAGGGTTATGCCCTTGGACTGTTGTGTCCTCAATATGGCTTCTTCCCATCTTTTTACTAAAATCTTCAGTTCATTGTCCAGCTCGGCCACTTTCTTTTCTTCGGCCACGGTCCGCACTATTACCCCAAATCCTTTGGGTTTAATGCTTTGGATCAGTTGTCGGAGCCTTACTCTTTCTTCTTCCGATTTTATTTTCTGCGAAACCGAAACTTTGTCGGCAAACGGTATCAGTACAAGGTATCTTCCGGCTATGGATATTTCGGCGGTGAGCCTTGGTCCTTTGGTCGAAATTGGTTCTTTTGCTATCTGAACCATGATATCCTGCCCTGGCTTCAACACGTTGTTGATCGATCCGTTTTTGTCTATTTCCGGCAGTTGCTTGGCTTTGCTTGAAACCGGCACTTTTTTTCGGTCGCTAAGTGCCTGGTTGATAAATTGCGATAATGTATTGAAATTTGAACCTAAATCAAGATAGTGTAAAAAAGCGTCTTTTTCGTAACCAACATCTATAAATGCTGCGTTGAGGCCGGGCATCATTTTTTTTACTTTGCCCATGTATATGTTTCCAACGGCAAATTGTTCTTCGCGTCCTTCCTGGTGTAATTCCACCAGTCGCTTATCCTCAAGCAGCGCAATAGAAATTTCCGATGGTTTTACATCGATTACTAATTCGCTGTTCACTTTTTCTGTTTTTTTACATTATAGATTTATTATATGGAAAAAACAAACTTAAATGCCAAGATTGCTTTAAGTTTGTTTTTTCTTGGACTTTAATCACTTAAAGACCTAAAGACTTATTTCTTTTTGTGTCTGTTTTTCCTCAGTCTTTTTTTACGCTTGTGCGTTGACATTTTATGTCTTTTACGTTTTTTACCGCTTGGCATTTTTTTTTAATTTAGTTTTTTTGAAATTTAGTTATTTAACAACACCCAAAAAAGTTTTTGCCGGTTTGAAAGATGGGATATTATGGGCCGGGATAATGATGGTGGTGTTCTTTGAAATGTTACGGGCTGTTTTTTCTGCTCTTTGTTTGATCACAAAGCTTCCAAAGCCTCTCAGATAAACATTTTCGTTTTTAGCAAGAGAGTCTTTTACAGTTTCCATAAAAGCTTCAACGGTAGTCAATACAGTAAGTTTGTCGATTCCTGTATTTTTAGCGATTTCGTTAACGATATCTGCTTTTGTCATTTTAGTAATTTTTTAATGAGTTAATAATAAATGATTCCTTTTTGTTTTCAAACGGATTGCAAATATATAGCTTTTATTCTGATTAAAAAACATTTGCAACTATTTTTTTTATTAAAAAAACTAATATTGCACTTTTGCGGTTTTTGTTTACCACCTGATTAGTATTCTTTTTCACAGATGGTTTTGCTTCGTTGTTTTTTAATTTTGAATCACAGGTTTGTTTCTTCTTGTCGTTTTGTTCCAAAAAGGGTGATTATTCGTATGATTTGTTACCTGAGTAAGATTTTTCTTTCGTATTTTTGTACCTGATTTTTGTACCCGTTTATGACCGATTCCATTTTTTTTTCTTCAACATTGCTCCAATGGTATTCACATCATCGAAGGGAATTGCCCTGGAGAGATATTGCCGATCCGTATAAAATCTGGATTTCGGAGATTATCCTTCAGCAAACCCGTGTTGCTCAGGGGTTGGAGTATTATAACCGCTTTGTGGCGCGGTTTCCTGATGTGACCACGCTGGCTGCCGCTACCGAAGAGGATGTGCTCAGATACTGGCAGGGGTTGGGCTATTATTCGAGGGCTCGAAACTTGCACGCTGCGGCGAAGCAGGTGGTGCAAAACTTTGGAGGCCGGTTTCCTGAACGTTACGAAGATGTACTGGTACTGAAAGGGATCGGATCCTATACGGCTGCCGCTATCTGTTCGTTTGCCTATGGCCAGCCTTATGCGGTGCTGGATGGGAATGTGTACCGGGTGCTTTCCAGGGTGTTTGGAGCCGATTTGCCTATCGACTCTACCAGAGGTAAAAAATATTTCGAACGTTTGGCGCAGGAGCTTTTACCCGCTTCGTGTGCCGCCGATTACAACCAGGCGGTAATGGATTTTGGAGCCATGCAGTGTGTGCCTGTAAATCCCGGTTGCGATGGTTGTTGTATGGCTGCCTCGTGCGAAGCATTGCGGCAGAAAAAGGTGCATCTATTGCCTGTTAAGGCGAAGAAAACCAGGTCGCTGGATCGTTTCTTCAACTATTTTTTTATCAGGCAAGGCAGGTTTACTTATCTCAGCAAGCGGGATGGAAACGATATTTGGAAAAATCTTTATGAATTCCCGTTGATTGAAACGGATACAGCCATTGAACTGGAAGAATTGCTGCAGCTTCCTGAAGCGACCGGGTTATTGTCGGAGTTTGGAAAAATCACCGTCGAAAAAACAATAAACCCGACGAAACATGTGCTGAGTCATCGGGTTATTTATGCGAAGTGTTATGTTGTTTCGGTTGATACTGAGTATGAACCGACCGGGAGTGTAATTAAAATCAACACATCCGACATGGATAATTATCCGGTATCCCGGTTGATGGAAAAAATTCTGGCCGCTTTGTAAGGACCCTGTTCAGAAAAGCAGGTAAGATTTTGCTTTGTTCTCTAATTCAGTGTATTCCATGTATCCAAGTTCGGAATTGTAACCCTTTTTTGTCATGAAAATAATGGTAGGCATTGCTTCAATATTAAAAAAGCGGGCTAATTCGGGTTCTTTGTCCACATCAATCTTATAAAGGATGAATTTTCCTTTGTATTTAGCCTGTAAATCTTCGAGGTGCGGTGCCAGCATTTTACAAGGGCGGCACCATGTGGCGTAAAAATCGAGAATGACAGGCAACTTACTTTTTAGTTTTAATTTTTTGTCTTTATCAAAATTCCACACTTTTTGTTTGAATGTTTGCGCGGTAAGTTCAATAGGTGCGTTATTGGCCTGCGGCTTTACCTGGGCCGATAAGTTGGTAGATACGAACAGGCCAAATAGGAGGCCAATGGTCATTGCTTTTAAAATCCGATGCATAGTTTTTTTTTTGATAGTTGTTTCCAGAGCATTTATAACGTTTGCCGGTATGCAAAAGTTGATGGCAGCGTGAAAAATGATTAATTTTTAAAATGTTTGATCCGTTTAATTTTTACATCGGCTTTCTGTATTTCCTTTTTCAGCCGGGTTACATCCGATATGGCCTTCCACAATTCATAACTCGTAACCATGGCTTTTTTATCGCTTTCCGAAAGCCGGTAACGATAATTTCGTTTTCCGATGAGGGTAATGTCTATTGGTTTGGCGGCATTCTGTACAATGAATTCCGGTACACCGTTAAGTGCTTTTCCCTGCCAGGTTACCGACTCGTGCCACTGTCCGCCATTGCTGTAAGCGTTTACATAGATATCGGTGTTGTTTAACGTGTCGGTAACAATCGAAAGGTCGGCCGCCGAAACCTTCAAATGCCTGTACGATAGCTTAGCCCCCGTATAGTTGCTTGTCAGGAAAATAGAGCCGTTTTCATCAACCGTGATTTTCAGGTAAGTGCGGCTCGCGTTCGGCTCTGTTTTTTGCGAACGAAACACGTAACTTCCCACATCTTCGTATTTTTCGTTTCTTTCAAGTATGAAATAACGTTGCAGCGAATCCATCAACATCCTTTTCCGTGTAAGTTGCCCGGCGCAATAGTTCAGCGTTTGTTCGCTCTCCATTTTATTGATGGTATCGGTGTAGTTGAAGGCGCTCCTGCGTACTTCAACCATGTAAGGATAAAGTTTGTGGATGCTGTCGATGGCCGATTTGGCGCTGTTCAGTTGATGGGTTTTGATCAGCGCGGCCACCCTTTCGAGCCGTAAATTAGCCTCTTTTGTTTGTTTTGCCTTGCTGTTGCACGAAAAAGCGGCCATTATAACAACAACAAAAAGCAATGCTTTGAAAGATTTCATTTTTAAAAAATATGGTTTCCCTGTTCGTCTCGGATCTCTTGCAACAAAATTAGCAATTTTTCGCTTGTATGGCAAACGCTTTGCCGGCATCCGGGGATTTTAATACACTTTCTTACAAAATAATAGTATTTAATAGAAAAAACACTGAATATTTTTACACTCAATTTTAGGTTTTGCGCAAAAAATGTTACTTTTGCCATCATTATAATAATACCAAAAAACAATATTAAAATAAAATAATCCGAAAAAAATGAGTAACACAAAAAGAGTCTATACCTTTGGTAACGGAAAAGCCGAAGGGAAGGCAGACATGAAAAATCTGCTCGGAGGTAAAGGAGCTAACCTGGCAGAAATGAACTTGATCGGAGTACCGGTGCCTCCGGGCTTCACCATTACTACTGATGTGTGTAACGAATACTACGAAGTAGGAAAAGACAAAGTGGTGGAACTGCTGAAACCGGAAGTGGAACAAGCGCTGGCCAACGTTGAAAAATTAATGAATTCGAAATTTGGCGATGTGGTAAACCCGTTGCTCGTTTCGGTTCGTTCTGGCGCGCGCGCATCGATGCCCGGTATGATGGACACCATTCTGAATCTTGGTTTAAACGACGAAGTTGTGGCCGGATTGACGAAAAAAACCGGTAACCCCCGTTTTGTATGGGACTCGTACCGCCGGTTTGTGCAGATGTACGGCGACGTGGTATTGGGAATGAAACCGGTAAACAAAAACGATATTGATCCGTTTGAAGAAATCATCGAACATGTAAAAGAGGCTAAAGGGGTTAAACTCGATACCGAACTTACGGTTGACGACCTGAAAGAACTGGTGCGGAAATTCAAAGCTGCCGTTAAAAAACAAACAGGACACGATTTCCCGGAATCGGCTTACGAACAGCTCTGGGGCGCTATCTGCGCCGTGTTCGATTCGTGGATGAACGAACGCGCCATCCTTTACCGCAAAATGGAAGGAATACCTGCCGAATGGGGTACTGCCGTTAGCGTTCAGGCCATGGTGTTTGGTAACATGGGTAACACTTCGGCAACCGGTGTTTGTTTTAGTCGCGATGCTGCTACCGGCGAAGATATTTTCGTGGGTGAATACCTCATCAACGCTCAGGGCGAAGACGTGGTGGCAGGTATCCGTACGCCGCAACAAATCACCAAGGAAGGTTCGCGGCGCTGGGCTGTCCTGGCAGGAGTCTCCGAAGCCGACCGCGTGGCAAAATATCCTTCGATGGAAGAGTCGATGCCTGAAATTTACAAAGAACTCGATGCTCTCCAGACCAAACTGGAAAACCACTACAAAGATATGCAGGACATGGAATTTACCGTTCAGGAAGGTAAACTTTGGTTTCTCCAGACCCGTAACGGCAAACGTACCGGTGCTGCCATGGTAAAAATCGCCATCGACATGCTTCATCAGGGAATGATCGATGAAAAAAGTGCGATTTTGCGTGTTGACCCGTTGAAACTCGACGAACTTCTTCACCCCATTTTCGATAAGAAAGCGCTGAAAGAAGTGAAAGTGGTTGCCAAAGGGCTGGCCGCTTCTCCGGGAGCTGCTACTGGCCGCGTGGTATTCAACGCCGACGATGCTGCCGAATGGGCTTCGGAAGGCGAAAAAGTAGTGATGGTTCGTATCGAAACTTCGCCCGAGGATTTGGCCGGTATGGCTGCTGCTCAGGGTATCCTTACTGCTCGTGGAGGTATGACTTCGCATGCTGCCGTAGTGGCTCGCGGAATGGGTAAATGCTGTGTTTCGGGTGCCGGAGCTTTGAAAATCGACTATGCATCGAAAACCATCGAAGTAGATGGGTTGGTCATCAAAGAAGGCGACTATATCTCTCTTAACGGTTCTACCGGAGATATTTATCTGGGTAAAGTGGCTACCAAAGAAGCCGAACTCGATGCCGACTTTGCTGAACTGATGGCATTGGCCGATAAAAATGCCCGCATGACCGTTCGTACCAATGCCGATACTCCTCACGATGCTTCCGTGGCACGTAAATTCGGCGCTACCGGTATCGGACTTTGTCGCACCGAACACATGTTTTTCGAAGGCGAAAAAATCAAAGCCATGCGCGAAATGATCCTGGCCGAAGATGCCGAAGGACGCCGCGTAGCACTGGCTAAAATATTACCGTACCAGCAGGCCGACTTCGAAGGTATTTTCGAAGCTATGGAAGGTTGCCCGGTAACGGTTCGTTTGCTCGATCCTCCTTTGCACGAATTCGTTCCTCACGATGACAAAGGTCAGCAGGAAATGGCCGAAGCAATGGGTGTTTCGCTCAAAGCTATCAAACAACGTGTGGACGCTCTTCACGAACAAAACCCGATGCTCGGTCACCGTGGTTGCCGTTTGGGTAACACTTATCCTGAAATTACCGAAATGCAAACCCGCGCCATCCTCGGTGCCGCGCTTGCCCTTAAGAAAAAAGGAATCAAGGCTTTGCCCGAAATCATGGTGCCGCTGGTAGGTATCAAATACGAGTTCAACGAACAGGAAAAAATCATCCGCGAAACGGCTGCCAAATTGTTCGAAGAAACCGGCGATAGCATTGATTTCAAAGTGGGAACCATGATCGAAATACCGCGTGCTGCCCTTACAGCCGCTAAAATTGCTACCAAAGCTGAATTCTTCTCCTTTGGTACCAACGACCTGACCCAAATGACTTTCGGGTATTCGCGCGACGATATTGCTTCGTTCCTGCCCATTTACCTCGAAAAGAAAATCCTGAAGAACGACCCGTTCCAGGTGCTCGACCAGAATGGGGTAGGGCAGTTGGTGAAAATGGCTACCGAAAACGGACGCGCTGTAAATCCGAAACTGAAAGTAGGTATCTGCGGCGAACATGGCGGCGAACCTTCGTCGGTTGAATTTTGCCACCGTGTAGGGCTCAATTACGTGAGCTGCTCACCGTTCCGTGTGCCTATCGCCCGCTTGGCTGCCGCTCAGGCTGCCCTGAAAGAAAAATAATATTTTCTCTCAAAAATAGATCATCATTATAAGGGTGCAACCGTCTTGTTGTACCCTTATTTTTTTTTAGAGATGTGTGCTGAAATGTATATTTTCTTCAAAACCAGTTTTTATTAAACTGCTCTTGTTTTTTAACAAAACTTTTGTACATTTGCCAAATGTTAATTGTTTTCCTGAATGGATGAATTTTGCATCCACATCAACCGTGTAGAATAAAATTGTCGGCATGTTTGGCAGTCCGGTAAAATACGGTTGATTACGCGATAGCTGTTTTGTTGGCCCCGGCAGGTATTGTTTTGGAATGAGGGGATATGTTCGGGTTAACGGTGATAAAAAAATAAAATAAATGGAGAATTGGATTGAAATAATATCATTTACCTTACCACAAGATGCGTATTTTGTAAAAGGAAGGCTTGAATCAGATGGAATTGAGATTATACTGAAAGATGAATTAACCGCGCAAGTTAATAACTTCTATTCCAATGCAATTGGAGGTGTAAAGATGCTTGTGAAGGAGAGTGATTATGAAAAGGCCTACGCTATTTTAGTTGAGAGCAAATACATTAAAGTTGAAGAAAATAAACCAAACAAATTTGTGGCCAACTTCGATAAGTTTTCTGCCAGGCTTCCTGTGATTGGTAAATTAGTGTTGGAATTGCGGCTGTTAATTACTGTTGCTATTCTACTTGCAATAATCGTTATCATAATTGCTGTTTTGACACTTCCTTCCACATGAAATCCTCTGCCTGGCTTCCACTCGATTTTCAACACGTGGGAAGCAGGAAAAGAGGAAACGTTATTGGTAGAATAGATTAGTTTGCCACACGAAAGGATTCGTGCGGCAGCATTGGATCCCTTTTGTCCCTTTAATTATTGAAATATCCTACTCGGCAAGGATGCCCGTGCAGCAAAATGCCGCATTTATTCATCATATAAGTAGTGTGATGTTTTTTTTTGATTTTATTCATTGTATTTAGTCATTAGTGTCCACTAAAAACAAATAAAAGTTCTTTGAAATAGCTGATTATCTATATTTTACAAGTTATTTTTTCAGGTGACGATTTGAAAATTTATTTTTGTTCTTTATTTAATTGAAGAGCAATGAATAACGGCAAATATGTTTATGCGCAAGTGATTGAGTTTTTACCACAGTGGTTATTCGATAATTACGTTCAAAAGTATGAAGGCAACAAATATGTAAAACATTTCACTTGTTGGAACCAACTTTCAGTAATAGTTTTCGGACAACTCACTAACCGTGATAGTTTGCGTGATCTTATTGTGGCAATTGATGCCCACAGTAAGAAAAGTTACCATCTTGGTTTTGGTAAAAGTGTTACCCGTAGTAATCTTTCAAAAGCAAACGAGAATCGTGATTGCAGAATCTTCGAGGAGTTTGCCTATCACCTGATTGATGTTGCCAGAAAAAAGCGAAGCAACAATGATTTTGAGATAAAAGGTAAAGTTTACGCTTTCGATTCAACGACAATTGATTTATGTCTGTCAGTATTCTGGTGGGCTAAATTCAGAAAGCACAAAGGTGGAATAAAAATCCACACGCTTTATGATATAACCACACAAATTCCTGTTTTCCTACATATTACAGCGGCTACGGTGAACGATATGAATGCAATGGATGTAATCCCATACGAGGTGGGTGCTTACTATATCTTTGATAGAGGATATGTTGACTTTACCCGACTTTATAAGATTACCCAACTGGATTCGTACTTTGTGGTGAGGGCCAAAAAGAATCTTCAGTTTGAGGTGACAGCTTCCAATGATGTAGATGAATCTACCGGAGTATTGCGTGATCAAACCGGATTCTTGAAAGGGTACTATCCCTCAAAATATTATCCGGAGAAATTCCGAAGAGTGGCTTATTATGACAAAGATATGAACAAGACGTTTATATTCCTGACCAATAATTTTGAACTCTCTGCAACCCAAATTGCATTGCTTTATAAAAACCGTTGGCAAATAGAACTGTTCTTCAAATGGATAAAACAGCATCTCAAGATCAAGTCTTTTTGGGGAACATCTGAAAATGCTGTCAGGATACAAATATATTGCGCAATTATCGCATATTGTCTGGTTGCCATTGTGGGACACGATTTACAAATCAACCGTTCAACCTACGAAATTTTACAAATATTAGGAATCTCTCTTTTAGACAAAACTCCTATCAATGAGCTATTTACCAATATAGATACCAGCGATGTCAAAGAGCAAAATTACAACCAGCTGTCTCTCAGTTTATTTTAAGTGGACAGCAATGGTATTTAGTATTTTTTTATAACCTTACAACGTTAAAATTAATTTGTTTTACAAACTAAAAATCTTATGAAACACACAAAAAACATTCTTATTGCTGTGTCTGCATTACTATTTCTTTTTTGCTTAACCCAATGCAAAAATGACAACGAAGAATTGCTTCACAATATTGTATTGTACAACCAACCCCTTCCTATAATCCAGAAATATATTCAAGGCAAATGGAAACTCCAATATAGCTATGGAGGATTAGCAACACATAAATATATTGACACGCACAATTCTTACATGATTTTAAATTCAAACCGTATAATTATAGGGAATGATTCTACCGAAGTTGTCAACTCAACTATTGTGTGGGAAAAAACCGATATTGGTTCGAATGAATTTACATATTTATTAAACTTTAATTCGTATGGAAATTTATCAACAGAATCTCAAATTGTCGATCAAATAAAAAATGACACACTAATAACACGAGATTATTATGTAAGTGATGGATTTTCATATTATTACACTAAATACAAATAGGTTGCGAGACAACAAACATATATTGAGAGAATTTCCCCTTACAAAACGAAAACCTAACTACGACTGCCTAACACACCCCCGGCTCCAGCGCGATGAAAAATCACGTGGGAAGTAGGAAAAGAGGAAACGTTATTGGTAGAAAAGATTAGTTTGCCACACGAAAGGATTCGTGCGGTAGCATTGGGGAATCTTATGAAACACGCAAAAAAAACATTCTTATTGCTGTGTCTGCATTACTATTTCTTTTTTGTTTTACTTAATGCAAGAATGACAATTGTGGTTGGCGAAATCCAGGTTATCAACAAATAAAAATTGGGAATATCAAACAACAATGATTAAAACATGAAAACATACAATACTCTAATTGCGATAGTTGCATTTTTTATTGTTTCTTTTTTTTATTCGTGCAAAAAAGAATCTATAGAGATTTCACCGGCAAATGTTGTTGGACGTTGGCAGTGGATAAGTACATTTAAGGTTATCCCATTAAGTGCAACTAATCCTGCGACACCTCAAAATACTGGAATAAATGAATTGTTGGTGTTTAACTCCAATAATACATGGTATAAAACTGAGAACACGGTTTTGGTTGATTCCGGGACATATTCACTTGGACATGGTACATACATAAATCCTTCCGGTTCTGTATTTGACTATGACAGTATCTGTTATTATCAGAATAAAATAAAGATAAAAAACGGAGTAGATTATTACGAGATAAACCATGACACCTTGGTTTTCTGTTCTGGTTTTGCTGAAAGATGGTGGTCATATACTTTACCTGATTCAGGAACAAAACGCTGGGTCAGGAAAATATGAATATAAAGAAGTAGATAACTTTTTAAATATAACACCCCCGCCCCCCAGCTTCCGCTCGATTTTCAACACGTGGGAAGCAGAAAAAGAGAAAAAGTTATTGATAGAATAGATTAGTTTGCCACACGAAAGGATTCATGCGGCAGCATTGGGGAATAGAGTTCATTGACTTGAATACTATATTTTATCATTAGTGTCCACTAAAAACAAATAAAAGTTCTTTGAAATAGCTGATTATCTATATTTTACAAGTTATTTTTTCAGGTGACGATTTGAAAATTTATTTTTGTTCTTTATTTAATTGAAGAGCAATGAATAACGGCAAATATGTTTATGCGCAAGTGATTGAGTTTTTACCACAGTGGTTATTCGATAATTACGTTCAAAAGTATGAAGGCAACAAATATGTAAAACATTTCACTTGTTGGAACCAACTTTCAGTAATGGTTTTCGGACAACTCACTAACCGTGATAGTTTGCGTGATCTTATTGTGGCAATTGATGCCCACAGTAAGAAAAGTTACCATCTTGGTTTTGGTAAAAGTGTTACCCGTAGTAATCTTTCAAAAGCAAACGAGAATCGTGATTGCAGAATCTTCGAGGAGTTTGCCTATCACCTGATTGATGTTGCCAGAAAAAAGCGAAGCAACAATGATTTTGAGATAAAAGGTAAAGTTTACGCTTTCGATTCAACGACAATTGATTTATGTCTGTCAGTATTCTGGTGGGCTAAATTCAGAAAGCACAAAGGTGGAATAAAAATCCACACGCTTTATGATATAACCACACAAATTCCTGTTTTCCTACATATTACAGCGGCTACGGTGAACGATATGAATGCAATGGATGTAATCCCATACGAGGTGGGTGCTTACTATATCTTTGATAGAGGATATGTTGACTTTACCCGACTTTATAAGATTACCCAACTGGATTCGTACTTTGTGGTGAGGGCCAAAAAGAATCTTCAGTTTGAGGTGACAGCTTCCAATGATGTAGATGAATCTACCGGAGTATTGCGTGATCAAACCGGATTCTTGAAAGGGTACTATCCCTCAAAATATTATCCGGAGAAATTCCGAAGAGTGGCTTATTATGACAAAGATATGAACAAGACGTTTATATTCCTGACCAATAATTTTGAACTCTCTGCAACCCAAATTGCATTGCTTTATAAAAACCGTTGGCAAATAGAACTGTTCTTCAAATGGATAAAACAGCATCTCAAGATCAAGTCTTTTTGGGGAACATCTGAAAATGCTGTCAGGATACAAATATATTGCGCAATTATCGCATATTGTCTGGTTGCCATTGTGGGACACGATTTACAAATCAACCGTTCAACCTACGAAATTTTACAAATATTAGGAATCTCTCTTTTAGACAAAACTCCTATCAATGAGCTATTTACCAATATAGATACCAGCGATGTCAAAGAGCAAAATTACAACCAGCTGTCTCTCAGTTTATTTTAAGTGGACAGCAATGATATTTTATAATAAAAAATATATAAGATGATGACAAAGAATATGTTTAAGTTGTATTTGATATTCACTTTTGGAGTAATAGCGTTAAGCTGTGAAAGCTCAAAAGAGATATCTGATAATTATGTTGAAGGACGAATAATTGGATTTGATCCTTGCAGTGGTGGTTCAGATGCTACGGTTGAAGGCCGTGGATTTGTTATTGCATTGAATAATTCTTCAGATACACTTGTAACATACAATTTGCCTGTTAATTTATTCACATTTCCAAAGGAGCTTTTCTCTGGATATTTAGGAAGTTTTTTGTTTCCAGATACTGCTATGAATAGTTATAAAATTCGTTTCCAATATAGATATTCAAGTGATAGTGAAAAAGTGCATCCTATTTGTTCAGGAATGATATATCTGGCTGATTATAATAAATATGTCAGAGATCGTCAAATTGTAGTTGAAAATGTTTCAAAAAAATAACCTCCCGCCCTTCCGCATGTATGGGCAAATGCTTGCGCCGGTTGTTAGACGGGTTTTGCAAGCCCGTCGTAACTTTATTATAAGGATTACTATATCCAAGACTCCGCTCCCGCTCGATTTTCAACACGTGGGAAGCAGGAAAAGAGAAAAAGTTATTGGTAGAATAGATTAGTTTGCCACACGAAAGGATTCGTGCGGCAGCATTGGAAATTATATTTTGGGGATAGAGAGTTCATTGACTTAGATACTATATTATTCACAATAAAAACAGATAGAATTATGAAGACAAAAACAATTTTACTGATAATGATTGTATTTCTACTTTTAATTGGATGTAAAAATGATGAAAATAAAAATGATTGCGGATGCGACAGCGAGAATAAAACACTCGTAACAAACAAAACAGGAACAATACAAATGGATACAGAACGTGAAATTTACTATATCTATGAATTGCAGGGTGCAATGACCAATACGTATGAAATTTGTAACAAAGAATCTATCAGTGGGATTCCTTTAGGCAGCAATGTTATTTATAGTGGATATGCAAAAGAACTCTGCGACAATAGTCAGTTTGGGACAGGAATGCAATTTGTTGGATATGTTACAATTACTGAAATCCATGTTAATCAATAAAAAGTACGGATATGAGAATCTCAGTTGTTTTATACATCCTTTTAAATCTACCTTTTTTGCTTATGGGCCAAGAAAAGGTTGGATTTTATAGCAAAAATAATTTTATCGAATTTAATACCGTTGACTCTTTAGTTTGCTAAGAATTTAGTTTCACAAAATATCTAAGTCCACACTCCCTGCTCCCGGGCGATTTTCATCGCGTGGGAAGCAGAAAAAGAGAAAAAGTTATTGGTAGAATAGATTAGTTCGCCACACGAAAGGATTCGTGCGGCAGCATTGGCAACGAGACACTCCAGAAGGGCTGCGAGACACTCTGGAAGAGCAACGAGACACTCCGGAAGGGCAACGACACACTCCGGAAGGGCAACGAGACACTCCAGAAGGGCAACGAGACACTCCAGAAGGGCTGCGAGACACTCTGGAAGAGCAACGAGACACTCCGGAAGGGCTGCGACACACTCCGGAAGGGCAACGAGACACTCCAGAAGGGCAACGAGACACTCCAGAAGGGCTGCGAGACACTCTGGAAGAGCAACGAGACACTCCGGAAGGGCTGCGACACACTCCGGAAGGGCAACGAGACACTCCGGAAGGGCAACGAGACACTCCGGAAGGGCAACGAGACACTCCGGAAGGGCAGCGAGACACTCCGGAAGGGCAGCGAGACACTCCGGAAGGGCAGCGAGACACTCCGGAAGGGCAACGAGACACTCCAGAAGGGCTGCGAGACACTCTGGAAGAGCAAAAAGATATTCGATAAGGAAAATAACACGAAGCAAATAAAGCGCGAAGCGTAAATTTAGGCCGGATCTTGTTTCTTTAGCGACAACCGCCGCAAGGTAGGATTCACTTTAGCCATTACCGCTACCACCAGCAGTGTCATCAAGCCACCGAAAGCCACCGAAGGAACCAGCCCCATCAGTTTAGCCGTTACCCCCGATTCAAAAGCCCCCAGCTCATTCGACGAACCGATAAAAATGCTGTTCACCGATGCCACGCGCCCCCGCATATTGTCCGGGGTAAACAATTGGAGTATCGTTCCACGGATCACCACGCTCACATTGTCGAACAATCCGCTGCATACCAACAGCGCCGCCGACAACCAGAACACACGCGAAAAGGCGAACCCCGTCATGCACAGTCCAAACCCCAGTACCACCAGCAGCAATGTTCGTCCACTGTTCTTCAAGGGCGGATGAAACATCAGGAAGCACGACATGGTAATAGCCCCGATGGCGGGACAGGCACGCAAAAAGCCCAATCCTTCGGGCTCGGTATGAAGGATATCAGCGGCGAAAACAGGAAGCATGGCCACCGCTCCACCGAACAATACCGCGAACATGTCGAGCGTAAACGCCCCCCAAAGCTCGGGCGTATCCAGCACAAACCGCACCCCCTGCCGTATTCGGCTGAAGATCGGTTCCTGCTGCTCCTGCGCCGAAACCTCCGGGCTGTTGATCCGGACGTTGCTGATAAGTACAATCGCTATCAGGAAAATAATGAAAACCGAACAGTAACCTACAAACGGATTAAACCATCCATATACAAACCCGCCGATGGCCGGCCCCGTTACGGCGGCTATCTGCCACACCGCGCTGTTCCAGGTGGCCGCGTTGGCGTAGTGTTCCTTGTCCACCAGCTGTCCCAGCAACGCCGTGTGTGCAGGCATTAAAATTCCCCTCGAAAGTCCTGTCAGGAAAATGGTGATAAAGATAGGGAAGCTACCCAGTCGCTCGAAGGTCCGAAGTCCCCCGAAGCTGTAAATAGCAAGTATAGCCGAACCCGCAAGCAGGATAAACGTGGTGGAAAGAACGATTTTCTTGCGGTTCCACAAGTCAACGTAATGTCCGGCAAACAACGAAACCGACACTTGGGGGATCACCTCCACCAAACCGATCAGCCCCAGCCAAAGCACGTTTTTCGTCAGGCTGTAAAGGTGCCAGCTCACTATTACCGACTGCATCATGGTGGCGGCAGTCATAAAAAAGCGATAACCCAGAAACTTCCTGTAATCCTTCAGGTGAATCACGTGGAAAGCCTCGTTTTCCAAAAGTTTATTTACCATAAAAAACCAATAATATTTCAGCTTGCAAAGGTAATGATAATCTATAAATAATTGAAAATTTATACATAAATCATCTTTGTTAGTCTTCAAACAGGTGTTTAAGAGTATAAATATGCAATTTAATCCTGAAAATTCTAAAAACATACAAAATTTTAAACTCTTGAAAAATAACTTGCGTGATAGGAGAAAAAAGAGTAATTTTGTCATGGTATTTTAACGCGGATTATTTCAGATTTTCTCAATATTTATGCAGAAGTTTAAGCCCTTTCATTTAGTTTTGGAAGACGGCACTGTTTTCGAAGGGAAATCCTTCGGTTACGAAAAAGCGGTGGCCGGCGAAGTAGTTTTTAACACGGCCATGGTCGGGTATCCCGAAAGCCTAACCGACCCTTCTTACGCGGGGCAGATTTTGGCAATAACCTTCCCGTTGGTTGGCAATTACGGCGTTCCGAACGACACCTTTCAAAATGGACTTTCTACTTTTTACGAATCGGAAAAAATTCAGGTAACAGGCTTGATTATTTCCGATTTTTCTTTTGAATACAGCCACTGGAACGCGGTGAAAAGCCTGAGCGACTGGCTCAAGGAAAACCAGGTCCCGGGAATCTTCGGAATTGATACCCGTGAACTTACCAAGCTCGTCCGCGAAAAAGGAACCATGAAAGGTAAACTCGTTTTCCCTGATGGCGACGACATTGAGTTTATCAATCCTGACGACGAAAACCAGATTGCCAAAGTGAGTTGCGAAGAAGTGATCACCTATGGCGAAGGTTCGAAAAAAGTGGTATTGGTGGACTGTGGAGTAAAACACAACATTATTCGTTGCCTGCTGAAACGCGACACTACCGTGATCCGGGTTCCGTGGAATTATGATTTCAATCAATTAGAGTTTGATGGCCTATTTATCTCGAATGGTCCGGGCGACCCTGCGTATGCCACTACTACGGTGGAGAATATTCGCGAATTCATGCAAACCGGGAAACCGATTTTCGGTATTTGTATGGGAAATCAGTTGCTTTCCATAGCCGGAGGTGCTAAAACATATAAACTGAAGTACGGACACCGCAGCCATAATCAGCCAGTACAGCTGGCTGGTACGCAAAGGGCTTTCATCACTTCGCAGAACCACGGTTTTGCCGTAGATAAAAATACCCTGAGTGCCGACTGGGAACCCTTGTTTATCAATATGAACGATGGTACCAACGAAGGTATCCGCCACAAAATCAACCCCTGGTTTTCGGCTCAGTTTCACCCCGAAGCATCATCGGGACCAACCGACACCGAATTTTTGTTTGATGTATTCCTGAAGACCCTTGAAGCCTCCCCAAGCCCCTCCAAAGGAGGGAATGTAAAGACATCTGGTTTTGATGTGGTATCACTCATTGAAAAAGAATTACAATCTAAAAAAGCAGCAACTAATCAGGCGAAACTTCCGGAGTTTTTGGATCGTGAAAAGTCCCCTGAAGGGGGATTTAGGGGACTGGGGAGCTCTGTGGCTAAAGTATTGGTACTCGGTTCGGGTGCTCTGAAAATCGGTGAAGCCGGAGAATTCGATTATTCAGGTTCGCAAGCATTGAAAGCGCTGAAAGAAGAAGGTATTGAAACAGTATTGATTAATCCCAATATCGCTACAGTACAAACATCCGAAGGTATTGCCGATAAAGTTTACTTCCTGCCCGTAACTCCTGACTTTGTTGAACGTGTAATAGAGAAGGAACGTCCTGACGGGGTATTCCTTTCGTTTGGCGGACAAACAGCTCTGAACTGTGGTGTGGCTCTTTACAAAGACAAAGTTTTTGAAAAATACGGTGTTCGTGTACTTGGAACGCCGGTACAATCGATTATCGACACCGAAGACCGCGAGATTTTCAACCGGAAATTATCCGAAATTGGCGTAAAATATATTAAAAGTGAAGCCGTTACCAATCTCGAAGATGCCAAACGTGCCGCCAACGAACTGGGTTATCCCGTTATTGTACGTGCCGCTTATGCTTTGGGTGGATTAGGTTCGGGTTTCTGCGACAATGATGAGGAATTACGTGTTATCGTTGAAAAAGCTTTCTCTTACTCTCCGCAAGTACTGGTAGAGAAATCGCTGAAAGGATGGAAAGAAATTGAATACGAAGTGGTGCGCGACCGTTACGATAACTGTATCACAGTTTGTAACATGGAAAACTTCGACCCGCTCGGCATTCATACCGGCGAGAGTATCGTAGTAGCTCCTTCGCAAACACTTACCAACAGCGAATATCATAAACTCCGCGAGCTGGCCATCCGTATTATCCGCCATATCGGTATTGTGGGCGAATGTAACGTGCAGTATGCGTTCGATACCGAATCGGAGGATTACCGTGTGATTGAGGTGAATGCCCGCCTGAGCCGTTCGTCGGCGCTTGCTTCGAAAGCTACGGGTTATCCGCTGGCATTCGTGGCTGCTAAACTTGGTTTGGGTTACGGACTTCCCGAATTGAAAAACTCGGTAACCAAAGATACGTCGGCCTTCTTCGAACCGGCTCTCGACTATATTGTATGTAAAATTCCCCGCTGGGATTTGGGTAAATTCCAGGGCGTTAGCCGCCAGTTGGGTTCGAGCATGAAATCGGTAGGCGAAATCATGGCCATTGGGCGTACTTTCGAGGAAGTGATTCAGAAAGGAATCCGTATGATTGGTGTGGGAATGCACGGTTTTGTAGCCAACAAGGAATTTTTTGTTGAAGATCTGGATAAAGTGCTGAACGAACCTACCGACCGCCGGATTTTCTACCTGGCTCAGGCTCTGGAAAATGGTTACACGGTGGATCGTTTGCATGAGTTGACCAAAATTGACCGCTGGTTTCTCCATAAATTGGACCGGATCAAGAAAATTGAGAAAGAACTGGCTGCTGTTAGGTCGCTTGAAACCCTTCCGGACGAATTATTGAAAGAAGCCAAAATAGCCGGATTTTCCGACTTTCAGGTAACCCGTTTAGTAACCAAATGTGTGCCTGACGACATGGACGATCAGATAAAAGTAACCCGAGCTTACCGTAAAAGTCGCGGTATCGTTCCGGTAGTGAAACAAATTGATACGCTGGCTGCCGAGTATCCGGCTCAGACCAACTACTTGTACCTCACCTACAGTGGTGTAGCCGGCGACATGAAATATCTGGGTGATCACCGTTCGGTGGTGGTACTTGGCTCGGGAGCTTACCGTATCGGCTCATCGGTAGAGTTCGACTGGTGTGGTGTAAACGCGCTGATGACCATTCGTAAAGAGGGGTTCCGGTCGGTAATGATCAATTACAATCCCGAAACCGTTTCGACCGACTACGATATGTGCGACCGCCTGTACTTCGACGAGTTGAGCTTCGAGCGGGTAATGGACATTTTGGAACTGGAAAACCCCATGGGTACCATTGTTTCCACCGGGGGCCAAATTCCAAACAATTTGGCCATAAAATTAGCCGATGCAAACGTAAACATTCTGGGTACGCAGGCCGTTGATATCGACCGCGCCGAGGATCGTCATAAATTTTCGTCGATGCTCGATGAGCTGGGTATCGACCAGCCCCGCTGGAAGGAATTGACAACTTTTGAAGATGTAAAAGAGTTTGTAAAAGAAGTAGGCTTCCCTGTGTTGGTGCGGCCTTCTTATGTGCTTTCGGGCGCGGCCATGAACGTTTGCCATGACGCTTCGCAATTAGAGAATTTCCTTAAATTAGCTACCGAAGTGTCGAAAAAACATCCGGTAGTGGTGTCGGAATTTCTTGAAAGATGTAAAGAAATTGAGATCGATGCGGTTGCTAACAAAGGTGAAATCCTGGTGTACGCCATTTCAGAACATGTGGAGTTTGCCGGGGTACACTCCGGTGATGCTACCACGCAGTTTCCTCCGCAGAAAATTTATGTGGAGACCATTCGCCGGATTAAAAAAATTGCCGGTGAAATAGCCAAATCGCTTAATATTTCTGGACCGTTCAACATCCAGTTTTTAGCAAAGGACAATTATATCAAAGTGATTGAATGTAACCTGCGTTCGTCCCGTTCGTTCCCTTTTGTTTCCAAAGTGTTGAAACTGAATTTCATCGAGCTGGCCACGAAAGTGATGCTTGGCTTGCCGGTAGAAAAACCCGAAAAATCGGCTTTCGATCTGGATTATGTAGGTATCAAAGCTTCGCAGTTCTCGTTCCACCGTTTGCAAAAGGCCGATCCCGTACTGGGTGTGGACATGGCTTCGACGGGCGAAGTGGGCTGTATTGGCGATGATTTCTCCGAAGCCATTCTGAAATCGTTGCTTTCGGTGGGTTTCCGTATTCCGAAAAAACGTATCCTTATTTCGTCGGGTGAACCGAAATCGAAAGTTGAATTGCTGGATGCCAGCCGTTTATTGATGAAAAAAGGATTTGAATTATATGCTACCCGTGGTACTCAGCGTTTCCTGAACGACAATAATATACAAGCTACCGCTGTGCAGTGGCCCGACGAAGAAGGTGACCTGAATGTAAAAAGTATGCTGGCAGGCAAAAAATTTGACCTGGTGGTCAATATTCCTAAAAATACTACTGCGCGCGAGCTGCGAAACGATTACATCATCCGCCGTGGCGCTATTGATTTCAATATCCCCCTGCTCACCAACGCCCGCTTAGCTTCGGCCTTTATTACCGCGTTTTGCAGCATGACGGTCGAGGATATTAAGATCAAGAGTTGGGACGAGTATTAAGTTGAACTTTAATGTTTGTTGTTTGCATTTCTCTATGGCGCAAGCGCTTTTTTATCTTTTTTTGTTACCGTTGTGTTACCAAATGATTTTCGGATTATTATCGGTTAAGAGGTATATCCGTCAAAGTTTATTTTCGGTAAGTTTGATTTCGGTAATACTGTATGTAATTATTTTGATAGCTAATTTACTTGTTATCAACAATATTTTGCTTGAAACTGGTTACAATTGTAAAATGCCGGTTCTTGGGATGTTTTTTTATGGACTGTTCTGGGGTTTCCTGCTTTTTCTGGTAATTGCGATAGAAGTGATTGTGAATTACAAAGAGAATAAAAAAGAAATAAATGTTTGAATAACAAACCTGCCTGGCTTCCTTCCAGAATGTCAGGCCGGTTTGTTTATCGTTATCTTCTAAAGATTCAGCGTTTTATCTTTCGGGTATTTGACGCTGTAACTGATTTGGAATTCTTTTGTTTCACCCGGTTTAAAATCATTTTCCCAGGTAATTACGCCGGTATCTTCTTTGTTGAAAGTGGGCGCTGTTGTATCTTTGGAAAGCAGATTGACCTCTATTTCGCTGTCGGTCGATTTTGGGTATTGCTCTTTTACCGTTATTTTAGCCGCTTTGTTCAGGTTGTTTTTTACCGTTATTTTATAGGTAAATGTTTGGGTAATTGAGTTCCCAAATGTTTTTTTGGAACTGAAATCCTTCATCAACTCCCGTTTTACCCCTATTTTTTTTTCGGTGCCAATAGTGAACGTAAGGTTTTCCTGTGTCGATCCTGCGTTAATTTCGGTTTCACCTACATAAGTTTCGTTGAACGTAACGTTGGCTTTCCCATTCTGGAGATTCAGTTTTTCAGCATCGCCTATCTCGGCCAGGATAAATACCGATTTATCTAATTTCGGGGCGCTGTAATATTTGAAAGCAGCCTCGGCCTGTTTGCTTTGCAAAGTTATGTTTTGGGCGTTTCCATTGCCCGGTATGGTGTAAGGCAAGTCGATGTTGTAGGTCATGTCCAGTTGGTTGTCGTTTTCGGTTACATAATCCGCTGCCGTTTTAGTCCTGATCAGGATCACTCCGTTTGAGGCTATGCTGCCATACATGGCTGTTGCTCCGGCATCTTTCAGTACTTCAACGGATGCGATGCTTTCGGGTTGGATACTGCTTACATCGAAGCCCGATTCCATAACGATTCCGTCCACTACCACCAACGGTTTGCTTGCGCCAGCTGACGAAGCTCCCCTTATTCTTATCGATTTTTCGGCTCCGGGTGTTCCGTTAGCCAGCATTTTCATGTCTTTAAGTCCTTCATACGAATATGAATTCTGCAGGCTTGCATCGTTGCGGTAAGCCACCGGGTTGTAAAAGTTCAAGAACCACGCGTTAAACAAAGGTGCTTCTTTGCTTCGCGATGGCGACGATGTTGACAGGATGAGTTTCACGTTTTTCCAGTCAATAGCCGTGTTCTGGCTTACTTTTGCTTTTTCCAGAATGTCTATGGGTTTGTCGGTGGATACGATGTTGATGTCGTAATAGGGTGTCCAGCGGGCCAACGAGGTGAAATACGATATTTTGAAATTGCAGCTGGTGGCCATAGGCACCGATAAGTTAAGCGTCAAAACCCCTGATGTTTGGTTACCCAGGTACGATACTTTGTCCAACCGCTTTTTTAGGTTCTCGGCTTTTTGCTGTAGAAGTTCCTGTTTGGCTCGTCCGGCAATCAGCCGGATTTCAATATCTTTCGCCTTCACCTGGTAAAAATCTAGTATTTTAATCATTTCCGATACTTTTATGGTGTCCGAAATGCTTCTGTCGGTTCCCTTTTTCAGTAGTTGCAACACATCTTCATCCACTTTTACCGACGATTTTAGTTTTTCGAGTTCCATGTTTATCAGGTCAAGGGAATCTTTCAATAATTTTATTTTCGGGTTGTCGGGGGAAATGGCCGCTACCTCCTCCGCTTTAAATTCGAACGATGAAATGATCACTCCGTTGGATGCCGAAATTTTCAAGGTATTCTTGTCAATAGTGGGACTTAGTCCATTTATTTTTAGGATGTTGTCGCCCGGTTTTAACGCAGTAGTGGCGGTATGAGTTACCTCGGCTCCTTGCAGAAACACGGTGGCGTTTTTAATGGTCGATGAGATTTCTCTCACATCGCTTTCCTGAGCCACAGCGTTCATAAAACTACCGGCTATCAAGCCGATGGATATACAAAAGATGGTTGTTCGTTTCTTCATATTTGTTATTTAAAATGTTGTTGGTAAAACTTTTCAAATTCTGTTTTCATTGTCGTTTGTTCAATATTCATTATTAATTGGTTTTGAACAACCAAATATTAATAAAATTGTTGAAACGACGATAATAAAACTCGATTTTTTCATACAAAATAGATGTGTTAGGAATTTAATTAGTGCAATATTTTTACAATTCAATATTTAATACGCCAAAATTACTAATTTATTTTATTTTATATCAAAAGCTGGGGTTTAGAATGAATTGCCCCTACTCCTTAAGCAACGATCAAATTATTTAAGCAATACAAATAGTTTGCTTCGTAACATTTTCTCTGAAAAAGATGGTTAAAATGCGAAAACTATTCAATTTTTTGTAAAAAGAGGCAAAAACATGTTTTATAACATAAGAATAATAAGTGTACAATTGGACACTTATTTTTAATATTGCATCATGATTTTATATGAGCTTATTCAATGGTTAAAATGAATTCTTTAATAATGATTATCAACAGTATAAAATAAACATGTAGATGATTTACGGATAAAACTAAAAATTACGCGTGAGGCTATAGTTTGCAAAGTTCAGTAAAACGGTCAGAAATTCACTATACCGCCATTCTGCTAATAAAAAAATAAATTAAATATTGATGAAAACAAAATTGGTTATTTTAGTTATCTCAGCATGTTGCCTCATTATTTCGTGTAAAAACGCTGACACAAAAAAACTCTCGCTTTTTAGCCCTGGATCTTTCGATACTACCATGGCGGGTAAAAAGGTGTCGCTTTATACGCTGGAATCGGGGAATGGTTTGGTTATGCAGGTTACCAATTATGGCGGCCGTATCGTGTCGTTATGGGTGCCCGATAGAAACGGGAAGCAGGAAGATGTGGTGCTTGGTTTCGGGTCGATAGCCGGGTACATCAACAACCACGGTGAGAAATATTTGGGACCTGCCGTGGGGCGGTATGCCAATCGGATATCAGGAGGTAAATTTACTATTGATGGCACTGTTTATCAGCTGCCGCTGAACGATCATGGAAATTGCCTGCATGGTGGCATCGACGGGTTTGATAGTCGTGTTTGGGATGTGGATAGTGTGAGCGGAAATTTCATTCGAATGAACCTTGTCTCGCCCGATGGCGATCAGGGCTTCCCGGGCACGGTAAAGGTATCTATGGTGTACCATTTGTCAACTGATAATCAATTGATAATAAGTTATAAAGCGACAACTGACAAACCGACTCACATCAACCTTACCAACCATTCGCAGTTCAACCTGAAAGGAGCAGGTAACGGGACTATTCTGAACCATGTTTTGACTCTGAACGCCAGTAAAATAACTCCTGTGGACAGTTTGTTGATTCCTACTGGCGAGCTGGCTTCGGTTAAGGGTACACCGTTCGATTTCAGCGTCCCTACGCCGATAGGTAACCGCATCGATATGATAAACGACCAGTTGATAAAGGGGAAAGGTTATGATCATAATTGGGTGGTCAATCGGAAAACCGCGGGTGCAATTGAATACGTTGCTACATTGTATGAACCGGTGGGTGGTCGCGTGATGGAGGTGTGGTCCGACCAACCCGGAATCCAAGTTTATACCGGTAATTTTTTTACCGGGAAAGTGCTCGGAAAATATGGTAAACCGTTGCTTTACAGAGGTGCAGTGGCCTTCGAAACCCAGAAGTTTCCCGATACACCTCATCATCCGAATTTTCCTGCCACTCTTGTTAAACCAGGCGAAACATATTCGCACATTTGTATTTATAAATTTTCAGTAAAAAAATAATCATGTTGGAACAATTAAAAGAAGAAGTGTTCAAAGCCAATCTGGAACTTGTGAATCACGGTTTGGTCATTTTTACATGGGGGAATGTGAGCGCTATTGACCGCCAAAGTGGCCTGGTGGTGATAAAACCTTCGGGAGTTTCGTATGGCGACATGCGTGCCGATCAAATGGTGGTGGTCGATCTCAATGGTAAAGTGGTGGAAGGCTCGTTGAAACCGTCATCGGACACAGCTACACATATTATACTTTACAAAGCGTTCGCTGAAATAGGAGGGGTGGTACATACGCATTCTACTTATGCTACTGCCTGGGCTCAGGCCGGGCGGGATATTCCTAATATCGGGACAACCCATGCCGATTACTTTTCCGGAAACATTCCCTGCACACGCATGATGACTCGACAGGAGGTGGAAGGCGCTTATGAACAGGAAACCGGAAATGTTATCGTTGAACGTTTCAACAATATACATCCTGTTCATGTCCCCGGAGTGTTGGTTTGCAATCATGGCCCTTTTTCGTGGGGAAAAGATGCAAACGATGCGGTTCACAATGCCGTAGTTATGGAGCAATGTGCCAAAATGGCTTCCATTGCCCTGGCTGTGAACCCCGATTTAAAAATGAATCCTTATCTGATTACAAAACATTTCACACGTAAACATGGTCCGGATGCTTATTACGGACAAAAATAGTTGAACATCACAAACGAATAAAAAAATGAAAAAATCAATTCTTTTACTCCTGTTATCAGTAGTTTATGGTTTGGGCGCTCAAAATAAAGCAGATAAAATCATTGTTCATCCCGACCAAGGTAGATACATTATTCCAAAGGAAATTTACGGGCAATTTGCCGAACATTTAGGATCGTGTATTTACGGAGGTATCTGGGTTGGAGAAAATTCATCGATTCCCAATATCAAGGGTTATCGAACGGATGTCTTTAACGCGTTGAAAGAGCTTCAGATTCCGGTGTTGCGCTGGCCTGGAGGTTGTTTTGCCGATGAATACCATTGGATGGACGGTATAGGTTCTCGGAATAAACGCCCCAAAATGGTAAATAACAACTGGGGAGGGGTAGTGGAAGACAATAGCTTTGGAACCCACGAATTTCTGAACTTTTGCGAAATGCTTGGTATTGAACCTTATATAAGCGGAAATGTGGGTAGTGGTTCGGTTGAGGAAATGGCCAAGTGGATTGAATATATGACTTCGGACGGAGATAGTCCGATGGCTAATTTGCGGCGGCAAAACGGAAGAGATAAAGCGTGGAAAGTGAAATATATAGGTGTGGGAAACGAAAGTTGGGGCTGTGGTGGAAATATGACTCCCGATTATTATTCCGATTTATATCGCCGTTATTCAACGTATTGCAGGGATTACGATGGAAACAGGCTCTTTAAGATCGCAAGCGGTGCCAGCGACTGGGATGTAAACTGGACTGAAACACTGATGAAAAAGGTTGGAAGCAGAATGCAGGGTCTTTCGCTTCATTATTATACTAGCAAGGGATGGGAAGGAAGTAAAAGCTCTGCTACAAAATTTACGAAAGATGAATATTTGTGGACAATGGGTAAATGCCTTGAAATGAGTGATATTCTTAAAACTCAAACCGGAATTATGGATAAATATGATCCGGATAAAAAGGTGGGCTTGATGGTGGACGAATGGGGTACCTGGTGGGATCAGGAGCCAGGCAAGCATACGGCGCTTTATCAGCAAAATACCATGAGGGATGCATTTGTTGCGGCTTTAACATTGAATATCTTCCAGCAATATACCGATCGGGTGAAAATGGCCAACATTGCCCAGGTGGTGAATGTACTTCAGGCCATGATATTGACGGATGGCCCGAAAATGGTACTTACGCCTACTTACTACGTTTTCGACATGTATAAGGTTCACATGGGCGCTACCAACCTGCCTCTTGAAATTCAGTCCGACTCGTTGACAGCCGGAAACAAAAAAATACCGGCACTGAGCGCATCGGCATCCAGAAACGAAAAAGGGATGATGCACATTACGATAGCGAATATTGACCCTGACAATACCCGGAAAATAGATGTGAATCCGGGCATAAGTGGCGTGAAGAAAGTTTCGGGCACCATCCTTTCGGCTAAAAACATCGACTCGTTCAATTCTTTCGAGCAACCAAATGAGGTTGTGCTAAAGCCGTTTACAAGTTTTAAAATCAATAAAGCCGGCATTACTCTGGAAATTCCGGCAGGATCAATCGTATCAGTAGAATTGTACTAACTAAAAATATAAACAACTATTAAAACACAAGAAATCATGTCAGTTAAATTTGATAATTACGAAGTATGGTTTGTTACAGGAGCCCAGCTTCTGTACGGCGGCGATGCGGTAGTGGCCGTTGATGCTCACTCCAACGAGATGGTGAAAGGATTGAACGGATCGGGAAATTTGCCGGTAAAAGTCGTTTACAAAGGAACGGCTAATTCTTCGGCTGAAATATCTGAAATTTTGAGGGCTGCCAATGGCGAACCGAAGTGTATCGGACTGATTACCTGGATGCACACTTTCTCGCCGGCTAAAATGTGGATCCATGGTTTGCTCGATTACAAAAAACCATTGTTGCATCTTCATACCCAGTACAATGCTGAAATTCCCTGGGATAAAATCGATATGGATTTTATGAACCTGAATCAGTCGGCTCACGGGGACCGTGAATTTGGTCATATCACGAGTCGTTTGCGTAAACCCCGCAAAGTGGTGGTAGGATACTGGAAGGATGAATCGACGCAGAAAAAAATTGCGGATTGGCAACGTGTTTGCGCGGGTTGGGCCGATTCGCAGGATATGCTTATCATCCGTTTTGGCGATAATATGAACAATGTGGCTGTAACCGATGGCGACAAAGTGGAGGCCGAAATTCGTTTGGGTTACCACGTGGATAATGCCCCGATAGCAACATTGGTTCCGTATGTGGAAGCTGTAACCGAAGCTGAAATCGATACATTGATCGTTGAGTACGAAAAAATGTATGATTTTGCATCCGACTGTAAAAAAGGAGCTGAAAAACACCAGTTTGTCCGTGATGCCGCTGCCCAGGAAATCGGGCTGCGTCGTTTCTTGCAGGAGAAGGGGGCTAAAGCGTTTACTACCAGTTTTAATGAACTGGAAGGGATGAAACAGTTGATGGGCTTTGCTTCACAAAGATTGATGGCCGAAGGTTATGGTTTTGGTGCCGAAGGTGATTGGAAAACAGCGGCCCTTGTTCGTACCATGTGGATAATGGGATACGGATTGCCGGGAGGGCAATCATTCCTCGAAGACTATACTTTGAATTTTGATGGTAAAAACAGCTCTATTCTTCAGGCTCACATGCTCGAAATCAATCCTGATATCACGGGAGTTAAACCTCGCGTGGAGGTACATTTCCTTGGTATTGGCGATGCGCGCACGTGTGCCCGTCTTGTGTTTCAGGCTCATAAGGGAAAAGGTGTGGCAGCTACCATCGTGGATATGGGCAACCGTTTCCGCATGATTGTGAATGAAGTGGAAGTAATCAAACCGAAGGATTTACCTAAACTCCCGGTGGCTTGCGCTTTGTGGAAGCCGCTACCTGATTTCGAAGTAGGTGCCGGAGCCTGGATATTGGCAGGAGGCACTCACCATTCCAGCTTCTCTTTTGCAGTAACTACCGAAATGATTGAAGACTATGCTGAAATAGCTGACATAGAACTTCTTATTATCGACAATAATACAAATATCCGTCAGTTCCGTCAGGATTTGAGAAATAACGAAGTGTATTATTTGTTGAATAAAGCTTTAAGATAATTATTTAACGTGCCGATGTGCTAAAATGCCAATTATTGGCATTTTGGCTAATTAGCACATTAGAAAAATGAAACGAGCATGATGAGCAAATCACACAAAGTTATGATGAACTTGACATGCAAGCTCCATCCCGATTTTTTCGGGACAAGTTGTAACAAATAACAAATAAATTGTAAACAGATGAAATACGTTATAGGATTAGATTATGGCAGCGACTCCGCCCGCGCGGTGGTGGTGGATGCTGAGAATGGCGAAGAGCTTGCTTCGTCGGTTAAGCATTATCCTCGCTGGATGGAAGGGAAATATTGCGAGCCCAGGAGCAACCAGTACCGCCAGCATCCCCAGGATTACATCGACGTACTGGAATACACGGTGAAGGATGCCCTCTCCAAATGTCCCGCGGGCACTGCCGCCCAGGTGGTGGGGATGGCCTTTGATACCACAGGCAGTACACCTGTTTTTACCGATAAAAACGGAACCCCGTTGGCCCTTCTGCCCGAATTTGCCGAAAATCCCAATGCCATGTTCGTGTTGTGGAAAGACCATACTGCCATCAGGGAAGCCCAGGAGATCAACGACCTGGCTGCCAGATGGAGCACCGACTACACTTCTTACGAAGGGGGGATTTATTCATCGGAATGGTTTTGGGCCAAGGCGTTGCACGTTTTACGGGCGGATGAAAAAGTCCGCTCGGCTGCTTATTCAATTGTTGAACATTGCGACTGGCTGCCGGGGTTGCTTGTCGGGAAAACCAACCCGAGCGAGATTTGCCGCAGCCGTTGTGCTTCGGGACACAAGGCCATGTGGCTCGAACAATGGGGCGGCCTGCCCCCCGAGGAGTTTTTAGTGGCGCTTGATCCGCTTCTGGCCGGGTACCGCGGGCGCCTCTACACCGACACTTGCCCGAGCGACAAAAAAACCGGTTACCTGACCGGGGAATGGGCCGAACGCCTGGGGCTGACTACCAACGTGGCGGTAGCCGTGGGAGCTTTCGACTGCCACATGGGTGCTGTGGGAGCAGAAGTAAAACCGGGTGCCCTTGTGCGGGTGATTGGTACTTCTACCTGCGACATCATGGTATCTGGATATGAAGAACTTGGTGATAAGCTGATTCCCGGAATTTGCGGCCAGGTGGACGGCTCGGTGATTCCGGGAATGGTGGGGCTCGAAGCTGGTCAATCGGGCTTTGGGGATATTTACGCGTGGTTCAAGCGGGTAATTGCATGGCCGGTAGAAAATATCCTGGCCAAAACTACATTGATTGATGAAACAACAAAGCAAAACCTGATAGAGGAAACTTTGGATAGAATTATTCCTGCCCTATCGGATGAAGCTGCCAAGGTTCCGGTAAGCGAATCGACCATTTTGGCTACCGACTGGATGAATGGCCGTAGGACACCGGACGCCAACCAATTGGTCAAAGGTACTATCACCGGTTTAAATTTGGGTAGTTCAGCACCGCTTATTTTCAGGGCGTTGGTGGAGGCTACGGCTTACGGCTCGAAAGCCATTGTCGATCGTTTTATCGAAAACGGAGTTGAAATCCGCGAGATTATCGGCATAGGGGGCATAGCGCTCAAGTCCCCTTTTGTGATGCAAACGCTTGCCGATGTGTTGAACATGCCTATCAAAGTAGCCCGGGCCGAACAGGCATGCGCTTTTGGAGCATCGATGTTTGCTGCTGTTGCCGCCGGGGTGTATGCCAGGGTGGAGGAGGCGCAGGCGGCCATGGGAATGGGGTTTGCTTTCGAATACCTGCCTGATGCCGAGAATCACCGGATTTACGCCGGATTATACAAGAATTACCTCAAAATTGGTAAATTCACTGAAAATGAATTGTTTTACAAATGAAACTTAAATATTTAATATTATGATTTGGAATTCACATGAGTTTATTTGGCTCGACTGGATAATTATTGCAGTAGGATTTTTATTGGTGGCATGGGCAGTTTGGCGTGCTATACAAAAACAAAAAAGCCTTGCCGGAGGTGAATCCAGCCGTGAGTATTTTCTTGGAGGTGAACCTTGGTACGTTATGGGGGCGGCAATATTTGCGGCCAACATTGGTTCGGAACATCTTGTAGGGCTTGCCGGGGCGGGGGCTAATACCGGTATGGGCATGGGGCATTGGGAAATGCAGGGTTGGATGATTCTGATTCTGGGTTGGCTTTTTGTCCCGTTTTACAAGCATAGTGGGGTGTTTACCATGCCTGAGTTTTTGAACCGGCGCTATACCCGTAGTACAAGCTCGTGGTTGTCTATCATTACTCTTATATCGTATGTGCTTACAAAAGTGAGTGTTACGGCTTTTACTGGTGGTATTTTCCTCGAAAGCTTGCTTGGGCTGAATTTCTGGGTAGGAGCTGTTGGGTTGGTTCTTCTTACTGGCGTGTTTACAGTTATCGGCGGTATGAAAGGGGTGATGACACTCTCGAAAATACAAACTCCCATTTTGATTATCGGCTCGTTCTTGGTTCTTTTCTTAGGATTGTTAAGTTTGGGAAATGGGTCGATAGCGCAGGGTTGGTCCAGCATGATCGAACACTCCAAAACGTTGAACAATGGTTTCGGTACAAATCATTTGATGCATTTTGATAAAGCAGATCCTCTTTACAATAAGTTCCCGGGTATATGGGTCTTTGTAGGCGCTGCTATTATTGGTTTCTGGTATTGGTGTACCGATCAGCACATCGTACAACGTGTACTCGGTGGCAAGGACATGAACGAAATGCGTAAAGGAACTATCGCGGCAGGTTACCTTAAGATTTTACCTATTTTCATGTTCCTTATTCCCGGTATGATTGCTATCGCCCTTCAAAATAAAGCTGGTTCCGGATTCGACATGGGAACTGTGGTGAAAAACGGGAAGGAAGCCCTTAATACCGATGCTGCTTTCGGGGCAATGGTGAAGTTTGTTTTGCCTGCCGGGGTGAAAGGAATCGTAACCATAGGGTTCATATCGGCTTTAGTGGCTTCTTTGGCTGCTTTCTTTAATTCTTGTGCAACTCTTTATACAGTTGATTTTTACAAACCAAAACATCCTGACGCGAGCGAAACAAAACTGGTTTGGATTGGACGTTTGGCAACATGGGTGGTCGTTTTACTGGGCCTGGTTTGGATACCGGTGATGATGGGGCTCGGAAGTTTGTACGAGTACCTTCAGGATGTACAGTCGTTACTGGCACCATCCATTGTGGCTGTGTTTGTTCTGGGGATCTTCTCGAAGAAAATTACTCCGAAAGCCGGCGAAGTAGGTATTATTGTGGGATTTGCTATTGGAATGATCCGGTTATGCTGCAATATTTTTAAAGATAAACTCAATACTATCGACTCGATTCAGTTTCTTGGATGGTTTTGGAATACCAACTGGTTGATTTTTGAAATATTCCTGTTGCTGTTCATCATCCTGGTAATGATTGTAACCAGTTTTGTAACGCCAAGGGCAAGCGAAGAAAAACTCAAAGGGATTACATTTGCCACTCAAAGTCCGGAACAAAAGGCTGAAACGCGGGCAAGCTGGAGTGTCCTTGATGTAGTCGCTTCGCTTGGAGTGGTAGCTATTTGTATAGCGTTTTATGTTTATTTCTGGTAGGCGTTAGTATTTGTTTCATTGTGTTAAACGCGGAGTACCTGAAAGAAGATGCTCCGCGTTTTGTGTGTTTTTCGGATTATTTTATCTGAATGCATCTTAATTCCTAAATGGTTTATTTCTTTCTTGCATCTCCATCCTTGAATGTTTTTCCTAAACCATTCCCGTTACGTCCCTACGGGACTTGGGTTGTTTGTTTCTAATATTTTCTACCTATATGTCGCCTCTACGAGACTAAGGAAAAACCATTCCATTTATTTCCTTAAATCCTTAATAGTGAAGAAAAATATCGTTTGTTTCCCAATGTTTTCTACCTATATGTCGCCTCTACGAGACTAAGGAAAAACCATTCCATTTATTTCCTTAAATCCTTAATAGTGAAGAAAAATATCGTTTGTTTCCCAATGTTTTTCTACCTATATGTCGCCTCTACGAGGCTAAGGAAATATTCCTTTAATTTCCTCAATGCCTTAATGGTAAATAGGATGAATGTTTCCCACAGGCATGGCATTTCAAAAAAAACAATACAACTCTTGCTAAGTACATGACAAAAATTTGAAAATATCTATATTTGATTGAAATTGAACGTTTAAAAATATTGAAGCTATAAATGTCAGCCCATATTTGAAAAAGCTTTTTTGCTTTTTTCCCATTGTTGAGCATCCTGATTGGCTTATGATTTTCGTGTAAATAAATTCCGACCAAATAAACCCAACAGAATGCAATTGTTACTAAGGCTACAAGTTTTTCAATTCTTTCAATATCGGTTAAATGAGTGTATTCTAAATTGAATCCACTTGTTTTCATTGCTCTAAATGCAGTTTCAATCTGCCAGCGTTCTTTGTATATTTTTTGCGCAATTTCAGGTTTACAAAACGAGATTACTATCTGAAATTCAGGATTTTCTTCTTTGTTTTTTATTTTTGAAGCAGACAAATAACACAACTGATTATTGACATGATAAATCGAGTGTAAAAATCTTGTTTCATTCAATTTTAAATCACTAAAAAGCCATGTAACCTTAAACAGTTTCCCGGTTTTTGGATTCGTAACCCAGAAGTTATCCCGAATACGGATATGATATTCAATCCGGTTAAAGTTCAGCCCCGATAGCTATCGGGACAATCCAATGTTCACCCACAAATTCTCGGTCTGCCACCAAGTAATGAATGGATTCTTTTCCAAACAATCGAATATAATGATTCACGATTTCAATTCTCTCTTTTGTATGAGAATTACATCGCTTAGGCATTAGTTTGAATAAAATAGGAAAAGCAATTCCTTTATAAACAATGGCCAAGACCAAGATATTGATATTCGTCTGCCCAAACTTCCAATTCGTTCTGTCGATAGCAATCGAGTACGGTGGTTGGTGTGGTAAGAGTGCAAATATCAATTTTGCAATTAAGTCATTGTCAAGCTTGTATTCAGCCATAAAATGCTGGATTCACCGCAAAGAGGACTCAGTGTTGCACCTGTTTTCAAAGCCACAGGCGAGCTTTTCAAAACAAACGACTTGAACCTTGCAAAGAGCGCAAATAAACAAGCTTAGGAACTTTATTCGGGCTAAGTTTAAACTTTTTCCGAAGTGTTCAACCAAAATTGAGGTTAAATCACTATTTTTGTGTGAGACGTCAGTTTTCATATTTGAGTAAAATCCGCCAAGATTTTTTCCTATAAGATACTGAAAATTAAGGTCTTATCCAAATAAAATGACAGTTATTTTACTGAATATCAAATAATTATATCGCTATATGATTTTTGTCATGTACTAAACAACTTTTTAATCGTTATGATACTAAAATATGTCATAAAATACGAAACAAAACTGCAAACTACCCCGATAATTAGGTACCGCGGAGATGTAATATCTGGTGTAAACACTACAATGGATAGGATAATGGATGCAATGAGCAATATCAACAGTATCTTTTTAAAGGGTAAATTTGTGAACGCTTTTGCAACGAGAAACCCAACGGGAATATAGGCTAATATCTCTATTATTAAGCGCGTTACTCTCGATTCGATCAACAGATGGTTTATCAGCAGCATGAGTGCAAGTAATACAATCCCGGTTATAAATGAGAAAAACTTTTGCTTTTTCATAAGTGTCTATTTTTTTTAAAATCAAGATATTCACCTGCCTATATCAGGAATTGGGTTAAGTTGTATTTGGGTATTAACTCAAAATTTAGGATCGTCTTATTAATCTATTATACCCATTTTTTTTAAAAGGAACGATGCGTTTAACTTTTGGCTGATACCATTTTTAAGTTTATAATCGAAAAACAGATTATCTTTGATTAATTCCACTTCAAAACATTGATTTTTAACTATTTGACTTTGTTCCTTTTCTAATTCTCCAATCGTTAGGTCATGGGTTGCTATAATGACAGATGCTTTCAATTGGATCAATTTTTCGAGAAGTCCTAATGTGCCAATTTGTTTATCTTTAGTATTAGTTCCTCTTAATATTTCATCCAAAATAACCAATGTATTGGGATTGTTTTTTACATGTTCAATAATTTCTTTTAAACGNAAGAGTTCCGCATAAAAATAAGATTCATTATTTATTAACGAATCTTGTATTCTTATGCATGAAAATAAGTAACAAGGTGTAAATGTGAATTCCTTTGCAACGACTGGAGATCCGTTCATGGCCAATAATAGATTTACGGCTACTGTTCGTAAAAAAGTACTTTTTCCCGCCATATTCGCCCCTGTGATAATCATAGCAGAAGGAAGCCCACTAATTACAAAGTCATTTTTAACCCTGACAATCGGATTTATAAGCGGGTGTCCTATTCCTTCTGCTTTTATGTGAAATTCATTTGTTGAAATTTTAGGGTAAACTAAATCTTGATTGTTAAATGCAAATGTGGCAAAACTAATAAGCATCTCTACTTCGCTGAACGAAGAAAACCAACTTGCAACCCTATTTTTATTTTTAAGTTTCCATCTTGTTAAATAGTAAAACACGTGTAAATCAAACAAAAAAAAGGAATTTAATAAAAGCGAAAAAAGTCTATTGTCTCTAAATTCAAACAGACTCAGGATATTGCAAAAATAACGCAGGGAATTACTAACTGGTTCATCATCGGTTATTAGCGTCTTTTGGATAGAACTAAGATATGCGGAGTCGAATGATTCACTTTCGATGATTCGAAAAGCATCAATGTAGTAGCCTAAATCACTTGCTACATCTTTTAATTGCAAATAAGATTTACGAATTTTTCTACTATTTATTTTAACGATTGATAAAGATACAAAAGTAGTAAGCAAAACTGTTCCCCAAAAGATAATACCTACTGATGATAATATGGTCAAACCAACATTTACTAAACCTAACCCAATTGCCAAATTCCGTATTTTGGAGACATCTTTTTGTTGTTGATTTAGCCAGTTCTGAATAACATCCAGTTCTTGACCATTTTCTGTGATTAATCTATTTAGAGATTGAATGTTTTGTACAAAGTCATTTTTGTTGCATAATTCATTTATAGCTATCTGTTTGTCATATATTTCTGTACTTTTTTGTATCGGGGAACAAAGGTTTCTAGCTAATTTTAACTTTCCATTTTTTGTATTGCAACGATTAATGTATTGGAAAAGAGATCCTTTGCCAAACAAATCAAAATCATTTGAAAGAAAACTATTAATCGATGAGAATTCCTCTCCTGTATCCTTTTGATTAAATTGATATTCGAGATATAATATTTCATCTTTATTTACTTGAATTTTCGACAATAAAAGCTTAATGCCATATTCAAGCTTATTATATTTGGTTACATACAAAATAAAAAAATAAAGTGAACATAATGATATAAATAGCGGTAAAAAATAATATGTTGAATAGTAGAAGATAATTAAAAATACAATGAAAGATAAAAAGAAACATAGCCGCAACAGAGAATATCTTGTACTCTTTTTCTTTAAATCTTTTAATTTGTCTTCGAGCGTAATGATTTTATCTTTATAGTATTTCAATGTAGTCATAACTCTGAATAAATCAATCAATAACGAGTAATTTGTTATAGTCTCGAATGTTATTTTTGAAAGTGGGTGGTGAACCACCCACTTGTTAATTTAGGAATAAAGAGGACAGGCTGATGAAAAATCACACCATTCGTACTTCATTGTTAGCCTTAAGAATTCAAAAAACCATCCACCTTCAGTACTTCTCATTTCTTCCGCATTCATTTCCTGAACGCCAAAGTTATTTAAATTTTTAGAATAGGCAGGCATACTACCATAATTACCATCAATAACAGCAATATACCATAATATTATTTGGGGTTTACCTGTAATCCGGGCATGGTAAACTTCTACGGTATTTTCAATTGTTTCGTGTGTAAAGAGTTGGTGCATATGTATTAATATATTATTTTATCCATATACTTGTTCCAAAACGAATTCCGAGATGTTGGTTCATTTCGACTTCTTCTGGTAGAAACCCTTTTGTTTTAGCTATTAATCCCATATTTAGAGAAATCCCTGAAAAAGATGATTTTTTTAGAATGGCAAAGCGGTATTTGAACAATAAATCAATTGCACCACCAAACGTCCCCGTTGTTTCCAAAAAAGATAAATTAGTTGGTTGTTGCCAACCATGAACAGCCGCTTCTAAATAGCTGTTTTTAAAAGGTCGTATATCATTAATGTCTACCCCAAATGCAGGAAACCAATTTGTTTTATTCTGGAATTGACGGAAGTAAAAATGTGTTTTAAGTTTGTTTGTTTTAAGCCAAAAATGTTCATCTATAAAATCACCAAATGGTGACATTGAATAACCTAAATTAAAATTGAGGCTGGTTTTATTATTTATTTTGATACTTTTTCCCATAAAAAGTGTTGGGTCAATTAAATTTATTAGCGAACGCCATCCGACTCGCTTTACAAATTGTCTTTCAGGTTCAAGCAAATCATTATAATCTATATACCTTTTGAAATTCATTGTCGGATTATACAACGCACGAATTGCTCCATACACATCCATACCCGCAATATCTCGGTTTAGTTCATTTGATTCTTGTTTTAAATTAACATTATACTTTAGTAGTCCTAACGAATAATAAGAGACCAATGAAAATTTTCTCACGAAATATTCAATCCACAATACCTTCATACTTTCTTGTCCAAAGTTTATTAATGAATTTTCTCGTAAAAGTAAAGTAAAGTCTGATTCCAATCCACCAGTATATACCCTTACTGCAACGGGTAAATTATTGTTTCTTAAATCTATGAGTGTTTGGTCAGTAACACCAGTAACATAAGCAGCAAGATTTTTGTTGAAATAAGGTCGTGAAATAGAACCAATATCGGCATTAGTCAAAATAGAACGATGACCTTCTTCGTGAGTGAGCGGAAGAAAGAAAATGCTTTGTAAAAGTAACTGAGCCAATGTGCCGTATTTGTTTGAAAATGAATTGTTTATTTCGTTTATCGCAAATCTATATAAACTTAAGCAATTTTCATTGGACTGGCGCATTGAATAATGCGCTGAAGGTGTATCTTGAATTATAAAAGAGATTTCCTTATCTTTAATAGAGTCACGTAAAACCTTATTAATACTAAACTGTGAAAACGAATAATTTCCGTTTACCAAACAAATAATAATTATCAATAGATACCTCTTCATATGCAAAATAGTTTCATTTATTTTATTTTGTTCAGGTATGAAGAGACGAAAAAAAATTCGTCTCTTCAGTTAATTTGATAGTGTTGAAAATAAATTACTTAGTTCATTCATCACATTTATTATCACTTTGTATTGCTGTTGCTACAATAGCACCTATCATCCAACCCACAAGAAGACCTACTAAGGTTAGAAAAAATCCACCATTTGTATTTCTCATTTCGTCTTTTGTAAGTTCTTGTAATCCAATTTGTTCCAATTTGTTCGTAATTTTCTCTTATTAATGTTATTTTGAAGTTTCGGGACAGTCAGGATCTTGACCGCCATTTTTTGTAAATAGTAAATACGCAACAGCAATAACAAAACCAATAATCAATCCAACTAAGAATGATCCTCCATTAGTTTCTCTCATTTCTTCCGCATTCAGCTCCTGAACGCCAAAGTTATTTAAATCAAAGTTTTTCATTTTTCTTTTAAAATTTTAAATTAATAATTTGTGCCGACACTTGACATTTGAAACAGGTAAGGGTCGGCGGGTTAACTCTTTGTACCGGCCGGATACGGGTACAAAGATATGTTCCTTCCGTCCAATAGAAAGTACGGAAATTGAGAAGCCTTTTAAGTCTATTCAATGATCATTCTGGTCAAATTCTTCAATGAGTTCGATTGCTTTTGTTTGATATTTAATAGACACACATACGCTTACCGGAGAGCTTCCACCACCAGATATATACCATGGGGCGATAGAACCAATATACTCATTCTTAATAAAAGAGTATATTCCATTGTCTTCAAGAATTTCCTTAATCATTTCGGCTTTCCACAGTTCGCCGGCAAAGACTTCAATTGTTTCGTTTTCAATCATTTCGAATAGTAGTTAGATATGGTTTTTATGATAATTTGAGACAGCAGTAAACATCTGGATGGCTTCTATTTTACTAAATTAAAAAGTAAAGTTGAATTAATTAAGAAATGTAATAATACCCCATACCAGAATCCATAACTCATTCGGATATACCCTAATATAAATCCCATTATTATTTGCGGTAAGCATAGTAATGGAGATAACGCTATGATGGTAAATGTACAGCCACGAAAATTGGTAGCGTGTAACAATCCAAAAAGTAAAGCGGAGAACCAAAATAAAAACCTAAAATATCTCAGATAAAGAGTTTTAATCTTTTGTTTATCGATGAAATTTATAGATACAAGAAGGATTGAAATAGTTATGAAAATAATTGATATTAAATACTTTCCTCTGAATAACTCCACAAAAGAAATAGATGACAAGCAGGCTATAACGATTAAATAATTTCTTTTTGATGCAACTAACCATAATCTACAACAGATTTCCTCATATATTGGAGCTAAGAAAACTCCCATGAGAATGATTGTAAAGTCGTAGCCTTTAGGGCTTATGTGTTCAATATTGACTAATCGAGCCATTATAGAAATAAATGGAATATACAGAATGATAATGAAAAAATATATTAAATAAGGGACGATTAAGTTAATAATTTTAGGTTTGCTACATTGAATTATTTGCGGATGCAATATATATTTTAATAGTGTCATCAATAGTTTTAGCGTTATAATTTATAGATATTTTGTTATTTACAATTAAACAATATATGCAAATCTTACAATCACATAAACCAAATCGTTTAGATAATTATAACAACTTTTTAATCGTTATGATACTAAAATATGTCATAAAATACGAAACAAAACTGCAAACTACCCCGATAATTAGGTACCGCGGAGATGTAATATCTGGTGTAAACACTACAATGGATAGGATAATGGATGCAATGAGCAATATCAACAGTATCTTTTTAAAGGATAAATTTGTNAACGCTTTTGCAACGAGAAACCCAACGGGAATATAGGCTAATATCTCTATTATTAAGCGTGTTACTCTCGATTCGATCAACAGATGGTTTATCAGCAGNATGAGTGCAAGTAATACAATCCCGGTTATAAATGAGAAAAACTTTTGCTTTTTCATAAGTGTCTATTTTTTTTAAAATCAAGATATTCACCTGCCTATATCAGGAATTGGGTTAAGTTGAACGTTTACACAAAAATAGAGTAGTAAACAATATATTTTTACTATATTGTTACACCTATTGGCAGATCGTCAGGATTTGTATTATGGTTAAAAACCCAATCCCAAACAGAACGTATTGCATCTCCAATTGTAGACCAAAATGATCCACCATTAATGCTTCCCATTTCTTCCATGTTTAGTTCCTGTACGCCAAGCTTTTTGAAATCAATAGTTTCCATGTTTAAAAGTATAAGAGTGTGTAATATTTCCGCCACTTGTCTATTAGAGCCGGCGGTTAGCTCCACTGCTGTTTTGATAAATGTTTTTTAAATAATTATTCGACATCATTAAAAATAAGAGGTTTCTTTTTTAATTTTTTATTTTCAGCTCTATCAAATTCATTTTGTTTAGAACAATAATAAAAATGATTTAATTTATTCATCCATTCATGCTTTAATGAGTCGTTTTTAAAATAGTAATTTATGGTTTCTTCTAATTTGTCCGGAATGCCATTAGATGATAGTAAAATTGAACGTTTAAAGGATGTAATAATCAAATTTTTTTTATTGTTTTTTAAAATAATTTCTTTTTGGTGTTCTAACATCTTATCACTTAAATATGAATCTAATCTGATTAATTTCCATGTGTTTCTATCAATTAAAAAACGACCCGATGTTATTACATAATTTTTATCTAATTTTATATTGTTTTTAGGTGTGTACCCTATAACTATTAATGAATCGTTTACTTCAAAGTAATAAAAGAAAATGTCTTTATCATATTTTGTACCTATTAAAAACTCATTTACAAATGGAATTCTATAATAAGAAAAACGTTGTATGGATTCTTTTGTAATATCCTCTGTAAATTTCTGGTTAATCTTGTCTGTTCTAATAGTTGAAGAGCAACCTTTTTTTGCTTTGTGGATTTTGGATATTTTGATATACATGGTTGCATCGGCTGTTGCAATATTTTTTTTATCTTTTTCCACATTTTCCTGTAGTTCGCATTTTATATAATAGGGCGTTTTAGGGAAGTATTTATAAGTACTATCAATGCTTTTATTTAAATCTTTCCACGCAGCATCTGAGTTAACCGTGATGGGATTTAACTCGTAAGAAATCATATTCAGTTTAATGTTTTGTAATTCTATTAAATCTTTACCGTTATATTTTTTTTCTTTATACCCTAATCGCGAAAAGAGGTAGTTTTTATTAGCTTCACAATTAAAAGTGATATTGCCATCTATATCGGCAATATATTTGTTTTTTTGATCGTCTGTTGAAATTACCGCAAACGAAACAGGTTCATTCGTTTCTGAGTCTGTGATTTTGATAGATTTTTGTGAATACAATATTGAAGTTGGAAGCACTATCAAAAATATCAAAACAAAATAACGTATAATCTTCATGTTTGTGATCAGTTATTTGGTAAGAGACCAATTAGCCTCTTACCAAGTTTGTTAATAAATAGGTTAAATGGAGATTTTTATCCCATCTCCGGTTGAATGATTAAGAAGCCATAACCATGCATCTCCAATTGCAGACCAAAATGATCCACCTTCAGTACTTCTCATTTCTTCCGCATTCATTTCCTGAACGCCAAAGTTATTTAAATTTTTAGAATAGGCAGGCATACTACCATAATTACCATCAATAACAGCAATATACCATAATATTATTTGGGGTTTACCTGTAATCCGGGCATGGTAAACTTCTACGGTATTTTCAATTATTTCGGGCGGAAAAAGAATAGGCATAATTTATATTCTAAAAATAGAGTTTTTAACTTCACTCCCTTTTTATAATTTTTTGTTTTTGATAGTTCTTAAGGTCTATTAATACATAAAAAAACATTACCACATTCCATAGTAAGTAATGGAACGTAATTGAACTCAAAAGATATTTATTGTTTTCTAACCGGATATTATTTAAAGAGATGTCCCGAAAAATACCCGATTGAATAACATACACCCAAAACGAGGATGACCAGTGTAACGACTTTAAAAACCAAATCGTTGGTTTTGTCGTTGGAGAATTTGAGTTTTGAAAGTTTCATAATAAAAATTTTAATTATTGAATGATTTATCTATTTTCCATAAAGCTATGAACTCTTTTCCGTTTGTCTTTTATACAAATTATAAATTACAACAACGAACAAAAAGTACACTTCGGTATGCGACAGCCAACCGGAATTGCTAAACAATTCATTTTCACGTTTTGAAATGCTCAGGAACAAAGGAAATGCTATTTCGGCCGCGAAATATACAGCTAAAGGAATCAAAACGCTTTTATGGTAGATTGTAAGCTTACCCTTGCAAATAAAGGCTACAGCCATCATGGAGCAAAATACAAAAAAACATTGTAAAAGAGTGTGGTAAGGCAGTCCCTGAACGATGGTAAGGTAAACAATACATCCGGTGTAAATCAACGAAATGACTAATAGTGATAAAAAGATCTTGTTTGGTTTCATAAAGCGCTTTTAAATGTTTAGTTAAATTTTTTAGTATGGCAAATATAGTGATTTTTTTAAAATGTTAACATTTTATTCGCAGTTATTTCTCTTGACTATTTTTGCGAACGTATATGATGAAATAAGTGATGGAAAGAATGGGTAAAAAAATAAAGATTTTTTTCATGAGCTATGATTAAATTAATAATTTAGTATTTTAATTCATTAGTGTCCACTAAAAACAAATAAAAGTTCTTTGAAATAGCTGATTATCTATATTTTACAAGTTATTTTTTCAGGTGACGATTTGAAAATTTATTTTTGTTCTTTATTTAATTGAAGAGCAATGAATAACGGCAAATATGTTTATGCGCAAGTGATTGAGTTTTTACCACAGTGGTTATTCGATAATTACGTTCAAAAGTATGAAGGCAACAAATATGTAAAACATTTCACTTGTTGGAACCAACTTTCAGTAATGGTTTTCGGACAACTCACTAACCGTGATAGTTTGCGTGATCTTATTGTGGCAATTGATGCCCACAGTAAGAAAAGTTACCATCTTGGTTTTGGTAAAAGTGTTACCCGTAGTAATCTTTCAAAAGCAAACGAGAATCGTGATTGCAGAATCTTCGAGGAGTTTGCCTATCACCTGATTGATGTTGCCAGAAAAAAGCGAAGCAACAATGATTTTGAG